>LUMI01000680.1_pt1 | contig 19870 bp, 19 predicted proteins | sample 729681 | NCBI WGS metagenome assembly LUMI01 (sample SAMN03860267, study PRJNA289734) | marine metagenome | biome: seawater column; feature: ocean; material: water; isolation source: Red Sea water column Station 34 - depth 10m | place: Saudi Arabia: Red Sea | collected 2011-10-15 | depth 10 m
TCTCATGTACCAACACAAGTAGTGTTCAATAACGATGGAACAAAAATGTTTATTGTTAACCATGCTGGTAGAAAGACAGTAGATTACTGGTCACTAACCACTGCATTTGATGTTTCAACTGCTACATTTGATGGCGCATATAGTCTCACTGGTAAAGAACAAAGAGCTAATTCAATTGCATTTAATAATGATGGTACCAGAATGTTTATTGCTGGTATAGGGAATCTTTCACAAGTGCGTATTCATGAAATTTCACTAGATACAGCATTTGATCTTAGCTCAGGAACTACTCTTCTTAATTCTGAAGACATGAATTCTTTTCAAAGTCACATAGATGGAGTTACTTTTAATTACGATGGTACTAAAATGTATACCATTACAAGAGTGACTGATGCACAAGATTTGATGTCTCAGTTTAAATTAACTACACCTTATGATGTTTCTACTTTATCACTTGAAGGCACCTATACTGTAAATTCTGTTAGTGTAGGTTCAACAGAAGTTGTGTTTAGTAATGATGGAAGTAAAATGTTTATCATTGATGATAGTAATGAGAAAGTTCATGAATTTAACTTAAGTTGTAATTGGAGCGTAATTGATAGTGCTTGTGAAGATCCAATAACTACTACTGATGAGGGTAAAGATATTTTAAGCTCAATCAGTTCTTAATCGAATGTATTGGTTAAGACGTCATAGAGCTAATGATAAATTAAGTAATCAAAATATTAAATTTAACTTTTCAAACTCAATGATGGCATCTTTATCAAAAGTTGTGCCAGTATCTAATAAAACAAATGATGTGCTGGATAAATTATCTGATAATTGGTCTTTTTGGAGTGAGGGTAGTGTAAGCATTGGTAAGACTGGTGATACATCCACATCATCCTCTAAAGATATTAGCAGCAAAGGCATTACAATTGGTATGGATAAAAAGATAAGTAAAAACAAATTATATGGCTATGCGCTTCGACTTGGCAGAGATAGGGTTGATGTTGGTTCATCTGGATCTTGGTTAGATACCACTTCAAATAGTTTGTCATTTTATGGAACATTTCCTCAAGATGATGAAAGATTTATCGAAGGAATTCTTGGTATAGGTACACTAAAAACTGATACTCTTAGAAAAACTACAACAAACTACCATGCTGGTGAAAGAGATGGCGCACAAGTTTTTGGATCAATTAATTATTTTACAATATATGAAAAGGAGAAATTTAACTTTGCTCCGAACTTAAGAATTGATCTTAGTTATACAGAATTATCTAAATATAGAGAAACTGGAAGCACAGCATTAGTTTATAAAAACCAAATTATCGAAACTGGAATGATATCTACTGGTTTTACGGTTAGTGATGTCCTTGATTTTGATTCACTTACATTTAAGCCAAACGGTGGATTAGAGATTGGACTAGATTTTAGCCCTTCATCAGATGCCACGTATCGTTATCTTTCTGAAACTACAGAATACACAAAGTCTATAGACCAAGATTCAAAGAACATAAGAGCAAATATAGGATTTGATTTAATAACTGAGGATGGTTTATCCATAATGACCATCTATGAGAGAAATCAGAGTGATAATACCCATAGTGATACTTTATATTTAGGATTTGGTTATATACCTGATGATAACAGCGAATATGCTTTGACTTTTGATAATGATAAAGCATCTTTGAATTATAATCGTGACTTAAATGGTTTTGATATCAAAATGAGCTCAAATTATAACGAGTTTTTGAACTTAAGTTTGAAATACACATTACTGTTTGTTTCTTATCTAAACTTATTCTTTTAAATGCAAATATCTTTGGTCCAAAGTTCATCGTTTTTCTTAATGCATTAGGATGAAAAGCTTTATTTTTTCGCTTGATATTTAATAAATTACTTATTTCCTCGTAAATTAAATAGTGCTTTGAGTTCTTATTTTTTAATAATTTATTCAAACGTTCTGCACTCCATTTATATCTATTTAAATCTCTCTTATTATTTGAAATAATGTATTTATTAATGTCATTTGAAGTTCCAAACATTGAATTAAAATAAACTGCTGGAATACCCTCAAAAGAAATCATTATTGCATGAGCACATAGATATCTTGCATAATGAAACTTTCCTTTAGGATCGGTATCAGTTTTTTGAAATGCATTAAATAAAGTAATATTAGCTTCATATACCTTTTTTGATTTTCCTTGGACTTTTCTAAACGAAAATTCTCCACCATTCTTTTTAAGCCTTTTAAACATTTTATTGATGGCATCTTTATTTAAAAGACCTTCAACTGGCCTCATACCAATACCATCATGTGATGCAATAAAGTTTAGATAACTATTGCCTAATTTGTTTTGTGGCAATTTTTTACTCCAAGAAGTTATTTTTCTACTATCCTCAAATAATAATGAATGAACCAAAAGGGGAGGTAACGAAAAATTATAAATCCAGTTTGCCTCATCATTGTTACCAAAGTAACTAATGTTTTCATTTTCAGGCAAATTTGTTTCGGTTACAATTATTGCTGATTTGTTTAAGCTATTACAAACAATTCTTAATATTTTAATGATTTCGTGAGTTTGTTTTAAATTAATACATTTAGTTCCGCTTTCTTTCCAAAGATAAGCTATAGCATCCAATCTAAATATATTTACTCCATGATTAATCAAATTAATTATAATTTTGATAAATCTAATTAAAACTTTTGGATTTTTAAAATTTAAATCGATCTGATCGTTACTAAATGTTCGCCAAAGGTATCTATTTTCACCAAAAATATTCACTTTCTTTAATAAACGATGTTCTCTTGGTCTAACTACATTTTTAGAATTAAATTTTTTATTAACAGTAAAAAAATAATTTTTTCCCGGTGAATTATTTCTCAAGTAGTTTTTAAACCAAAGACCCCTGGATGATGAATGATTAATCACAACATCAGCCATAATAAAACTATTTTTTGAAAAACTTTTAATGTCACTCCATTTACCTAATCTTGGATCAATTTTATAATGATCCTTCACAGCAAAACCACTGTCGCTACTTGATGGATAAAAGGGTAGAAAGTGAACGGAGTTGAAGAATTTACTTAAGTATTTTTTATGAAACTTTTTAAACTCTGTAATAGATTTATTTGTTTTTGTACCTAAAACACTATCTCCATAACAAATTAACAGTGAAGTTTTTTCTGACAAATTAAAATTTTCCTTTGAATTTTTTATTTTATTAGACTTACCAATGGTTTTAACGATCTCATCAGTAAAGCTTAGTAATTCTTGATTAGTAAAGCTTGGTTTGTAAATTTTTTTTAGTTTAATAATAATTTGATTTCGAATTTCTGAGGAATTCATTATTTATGTTTTTTATTATCCTCATCAACAGCATATTTTAATCTCTCTAGAAAATCTGGTATTGCACTTTTAACTCTACTCCATGTTGGTATAAATGGTGTATCCATAGGATTTTTAAAAAACGATTCACCAGCTTTCATTATGTTCAAAGCAAACAATTCAACCGCTTTTTCCTCATTATGAGAATCAAATTTCAAACCATTCATTTCGGCATCACTTCTATAAGTATCAATTAAATCTAAAGCGGATCTATAATAAGTTGCTTTTAAAGATCTAAATGTTTCAAGACTAAATGAGTTACCCTGAGTAGCGAGTTTCCTAATTAAAGTTTTAATAATGTCAGTGGACATTCTTGATAGACCTTTTTTGTCATTATTTGCTGAAAGATCTTGATGTTTATGATCATAGGTATCAGCTAAATCAACTTGGCAAATATTATTTGGCGAAAAATTTCTTTGCATCTCAGATAAAACCCCAACCTCAATTCCCCAGTCTGATGAGATCCTTAACTCTGGTAAAACGTTTCTTCTAAAAGAGAATTCTCCAGCTAAAGGATATTTAAAAGATTTCATGAATTCTAAATAATCACTTTTACCAATTGTTTTTTCTAAAGCTGTAATTAATGGAAATACTAAAAGTCTTGCTACACGCCCATTCATTTTGCCTTTTGCTATTCTTGGATAATATCCTTTACAAAATTCGAAGTTAAACAGTGGATTCACAACTGGATAAAAAAGCTTTGCAAGTAATCGTCTATCGTAAGTTTTAATATCACAGTCATGCAATGCTACAGACCGAGCATTATCTCTCGCGATACACATTCCAAGACAGTACCAAACATTTCTTCCTTTACCATGTTCATTTGGCGCGAGGTTTTTTTTCCTTAATTCGTTATGTAATTTTTTTAATCTTGGTCCATCGTTCCATAAAATTGAAAAAGGTATTTTTAACTTTTTAAAAAACCTATGTGCCTTATCAGCTTGTTTTCTGTTAGCTTTATCTAGACCAATTATTACGTGGCTTATATAATTTATTTTGCTGATTTCGTTAACAATTTTTGGTAGTGCGTCTCCTTCAAGCTCTGAGTATAGACTTGGTAAGATTAACTCCATTTTTCTTTCTTTAGAAAATTTTAGTAAATCTTTTTCTATATCTTTGGTCGATTTTGTACCAAAGTCATGTAAACTCGAAATAATTCCATTTTGAGAAAAATCACCCATGATAAATTTTAATCACTTTATTTAATTTTTTCTAGCGCCATTTTGACAACCTCTTGCCATCCATTTGGAGCTAAATTTTTTGATACTATACAGTTATTAATATTAATTGTATCTAAAAGAAACTTATCATTAAAAACAAGACATGGAAAATCACTATTCTTTAACATTTCTAAATCATTATAATTATCTCCCACACCAATAGTTTTTACGATACCTTCAGTTTTTTTTAAAATTTTTACAACTCTATTCATGGCTTTTACTTTGCTTACTTTATCGCATAAATTAATTACACGTCCACCTTCATGAAGAGATAGTCCTATATCTTTTATAATATTAAAAAAGTTTTTTTTTTGTTCATAATTTCCTTTAAATAAAATTGGAATTGAATATTTTCTTGTTAAAGCATTTTTAAGCGAGAATTATTTCATCAGGTAAATTTTTATTTATTAAATTTAGACCATGAATCGCCGATCCATTCTCTGTAATAAAAGGTATATTAAAACCTAATTCTTTTATAAAGTTATCTAACTCAGCATTAGTTTTACTAGTATTAGGAATTATTGTTATTCCCTTGTTTATAAGGCTCTTAATGTAGTCTTTAATCTCATCAAATTTGAAAGTGTCTCTATGCAAAAGTGTACCATCCAAATCAGTAAAAATAACTACTGAAGTCTTTTTAATTGGTCTTATCACTAATTTGAGTAACCGTATTTCCTTAGTCTGACGTCACCAGTTCTTGCGTGTGCTTCCATACCTTCATATCTAGAAATTCTGGCTGCTGCTGCGCCAACTTCTTTAGTAGATTCCTTTGTCATTCTTTGAAAGCTTAAAGTTTTTATAAACTTTCCAACAAATAATCCACCAGTGTATCGACCTGCACCTTTAGTTGGCAAAATATGATTTGTTCCAGAACACTTGTCCCCATATGCAACAGTTGTTTCTTCACCAATAAAGAGAGATCCATAATTTTTTAGTCTATCGTGGAACCATTTAAGATTTTTAGTTTGAACTTCTAAATGTTCAGGAGCATATTCATCACTAATAGAAGCCATCTCTTCGTCGGTATCACATAAAATAACCTCTCCATAATCTCTCCATGCTGCCTCAGCACTAGCTCTTGGCATTTCAGGTAATTCTGAAATTAATTCTGGAACTCTTTTCATTACATCTTCTGCAAGCTTTTTACTCGTTGTATAAAGCCATGCTGGAGAATTATATCCATGCTCAGCTTGTCCTACTAAATCTACAGCAACAATTTCAGGATCAGCAGTTTCATCTGCAATAACCGCAATCTCAGTGGGTCCTGCAAACAAATCAATTCCAACTTTTCCAAATAAAATTCTCTTTGCTTCAGCAACAAATTGATTACCAGGTCCTACCAATATATCTGCTGGTGTATTTCCAAACATTCCATAAGTCATTGCAGCGATAGCTGGAACACCACCTAAATTTAAAATCTTATCTGCACCACACAAATTAGCTGTATAAATTATTGCAGGATGAGCACCCACTTTTTCTTTTGGTGGAGAGCAAGCAATAATATTTTTAACACCAGCAACTTTAGCTGTTGTAACACTCATTACAGCAGAGGCTATATGCGCAAATCTTCCTCCAGGTATATAGCAACCTGCAGTATTTACCGGTATAAGTTTCTGACCAGCATACAAACCTTTTGATAGCTCAACCTCAAAATCTTGACCATAATTTTTTAATTGTGCTTCTGCAAACTTTCTAACTCTTTCATAAGAGAATTGAACGTCATCTTTTGTTTTTTGATCTAGAGATTTTTTAATTTCATCTATTCTTTCTTTGGAAACTATTATTTCTCCATCATACTTATCAAATTTTTTAGTTAGCTCTTTGCAGCCATCTTCTCTTGATTTTTCTAAATCATTAAGAAGTTTTTGTACTATATCTTTTGTTTTGTTGTCATCAGTAGAAGATGTTTTTGGTGACTTTTTAAGATATTTAATTGGCATAAATTTATAAACTTTTAAATCAAAAGCTAATCTAATGCAACAACTGCAGCCGCAATCGAAGCTAATCTTGCTGGAGCATCATCTGACCTACTTGTTATTACAACTGGAACTTTTCCACCAACCACAACGCCCGCAGCACAGGCTCCCATAAAATAAATCATCATTTTTACTAAACCGTTCCCAGTTTCAAAACTTGGAACTAATAAAACATCTGCAGAACCTGCAACAATATTTTTTATACCTTTGATTGCAGCAGATTTTTTTGAAATGCTATTATCAAATGCTAAAGGACCAAAAACATCTGCATTTAATTTTTCTTTTTTTGCAAGTTCAGTTATTTCTTTTGCGTCGAGTGAACTTTGAACACTATCCAGAACTTCCTCTGTTGCAGATAAAACAGATACTTTAGGTCTGGATATTCCTATTCTATTACAAAAATCAATCACATTTCTTAAAATATGCATTTTGGTTTTAACATTTGGCAATACATTCAAAGCCCCATCGGTAATTATCAATGGATGGTCATCTTTATTTAAAGTCATATGCCAAATATGGCTCATTCTATTTTTCCCAAGTAAATTATATTCTCTCTTTAAAACTTCTTTCATTAATACATCTGTGTGGATATGACCTTTTACAATAATTTTGATCTCACCCTTAGCAGCAAGTTTTGCTGCAACTTTTGCAGTATTGTTTTCTACTGGTTCATGAATGATTTTAAACTTTGAGATATCAAACTTTAATTCTTCAGCACATTTTTCAATTTCAGATTTATCACCAATTAAGATAGGAACTATCAAATTTTCATTAACCGCATCCATAGCTGACTGCATTGGCAATAATTTTCCCGCATTTACAATTGCTACTGGCACACCTTTTTTATTGTGTGCAACATCTAATAAATTGTTCGGGCAAATTATTTCTTTATCTGATAGCATTTGTTATTAAATTTCATATTTATATGATGTGTATATATTAAGTTATTATGGCATAAAATGGAAATTGTAACTAAAATTTTACCTATTGCTTTAGCATTCATAATGCTCACTCTTGGTCTCAGTTTAACCACACAAGATTTTATAAGAGTAATAAAACAACCCAAAGATTTTTTATTGGGAATGTTTAGTCAGATTCTTATTTTACCTTTTGTTGCAATTTTATTAATCAAAGTTTGGCCAATATCTCCAGAACTTGCAGTAGGATTATTGATTATTGCTGCAGCTCCAGGTGGCGTTACATCAAACGTGCTTACGTCATATGCAAAAGGCGATGTAGCTTTATCAATATCTCTAACAGCAGTTATCAGCTTGTTAAGCATTATAACTGTTCCATTTATAATTTTTAATTCTATGGATTTTCTTGGATTTAATATTGTTAATAAAAATATTTCATTATTATCAGTGGCAATACAAATGTTTTTAATCGTAGCAGTGCCGACTTTAATAGGAATGATAATAAGAAAAATGTTAAATCAATTTACACAAAAATTTGAACCAATTGCAAATAAAATATCTTTAGTTTTATTTTTAATCGTTCTGGTAGGGGCTATTTATTCTGAAAAAGATAATATAGTTAATTATTTCGTTGAGTCTGGTCTTATTACTTTATCATTAAATTTATTAATGATGATAATTGCATTTTTTTTAGCTCATTTTTTTGGTTCAGGAATTAAACAAAAAAAAACTATCGCTATAGAGTGTGGACTTCAAAATGGAACTTTAGCTATATTTGTTGGAACAATAATGTTTGGGGGTGGTATTTATATTATTCCAGCTGCAACATATAGCCTTATCATGTTTGCAACCTCAATTTTGTTTGTTTTATTTTTTTCAGGTTCAGAAGTAAAAATAAATAGTGGTATTGCAAAAACCATCATCCATATTGAAATAAATAACATACATGCTCTTATATTTTCACCATTTTCTTTCAATTAAAACTATTGCAACTGCTTCATACACAAGAGCAGAAGGATCCATTTCCTTACCTTGTAGAATTATAAATCGAGCTAAGGCAGTAATAGCTATTAGCAAAGGCAAAGTTATACTTATAGATTGCTGATCCCAAAATACTCTTACCATTGCAAGCACTTCTAAATATAGAAACATCAATAATAAATCTGCTAGAGTAACGTTTTTATTTACAAACATTGTGTAAATTTCAATTCCCACAGCAATAATTGTGCTTATGAGAATTATTATAAGCAAAACTAATTGAACGTTCTTTGTAATTTTTTCCATTATTTTCCTTTTGTAAACGGTAGCCATTTTTCAAAAGCAGACTTATCTGGACCGTCATAAGGTATCTTATAAGAGTTTGTGTTTGTCAATACTTCAATACCTTTTGAAAAAACAAACATGAACACAATAATAAAAACTAAAGCCATAATTTTAAATGGACTATAATTTTTTACTTTAAATACACTAGATGATTGCGCTTCTGCTTTATGGAATTGTTTAAAAGTCCAGTATGTTGCAAATATTAAACCAATATGTGCAATAAAAACTCCTGCCCATCCAAAAGCAAATGTAGCATATGAAAACACATACAAGCTAAATACTGTTGACCAAATAAAACTTAAAACCAATAATATTTGTAATCTTACAGTTCTTGGTAATGCTCGAAGATCATTTTTTGTATCATCAAACAGTATATTTGCTGCATCTATAAACCAGTTTTTTATTGATTCCATAATTTTAAGCTTATGAAAAAAACTATAATTAGAGATAATTAATTGTCAAGAAGCAATTAAACTCTCTAAATCATTTTTAATATTTTCTGAAATATATATTTTTTTATTTACGTTTTTTTTGAATCTTTTCTGCTTGTTTTGTCCTGGGTACAAAATTTCTTTCACACCCTTGATTTTAGGCAAACCCTTAACCCTTTTAATATTTTGTTTTATCTTTTCATTGAAATTTCCCACAAATAAATTTGGTTTAATTGTTAAAAACATATGCCCAACATTTTGTGGTCCTGAAAAGTCATCAAAAGGATCTTTGACTTTTCCACCATGGTTAGCACCAGTCATAACTCCACTTAATATGTCAACCATCCAAGCTAAACCTGATCCTCTAAATCCACCCAACGGCAACTGAACACCTAGTAAAGCCTTTTTCGCATTGGTTGTTGGTTTACCAAATTTATCTAAAGCAACACCGGCAGGAATTTTTTTTCCTGTTTTGGCAGCAACTCTTATTTTACCTCTATTAATTTCAGAAACTGAAGTATCTAAAATAAATGGTATTTTTGATGAGGTAGGGGATCCAAAACATATTGGATTTGTACCAAATAATTTTTTTCTTGAACCATGAGGTGCTATTGCTGGAGGTGCATTTGTAAAACATAAGACTATAAGATTTTTTTTTACTGCTTGTTCAGCGTAATACCCTGACAAACCATAGTGGCCACTATTTTTTATGCCAACTAATCCAATTCCTGTTTTCTTTGCATTTATTATTGCTTGTTTAATACCAATGTCAGCAGCTACAAATCCTATACTGTTATTAGCATCAATATGAGAAATTGATTGTGAAATTTTTTTAATTTTTATTTTTGGCTTTGGATTTATTACTTTTTTCTTTATTCGGTCACAATACATTTTTAATCTTGAGAGACCATGAGTATGTGCACCAACTATTTCTGCATTAATTATTGCACTTGATGCAATATTTGCATGCTTTTCATTTAAACCATGTTTTTTAAAAATTTGGATTATTTGTTTTTTTAATTTTTTTCCATCAACCATAGTGCATCTTTAGTTAAAAAATATATCTTACCAGTGGTTGGATGCACTTGTATATCTCTTATTCGTCCAATTTGATTTTTAAAAATAACTTTTTCTTTAACATCTTGAAGGTTTGAAAAATCAAGTGACCTTAACGACATATCTTTTAAAGATGTGATTAATGCTAAACCGTTCCATTCCTCAAATTCTTTTCCTTTGTAAATTGTTATTGCACTTACTGCAATTGATGGAACCCAATACTTTATTGCTTTAGTAAAACCCGGTTTCCATTTAGGACCAATCTTTGTTCCGCTATAATTTTTTCCACCCCATCCTAATATTTTCCAGCCATAGTTTTCTCCTTTTTTGACTTCACCAAACCAATCTCCACCTCTTGCACCGTGATTTGACATATAAACTTTTTGGTCAAAAGGGGACAAGAAAAGTCCTTGAGGATTCCTAACACCTATTTGGAAAATTTCAGGTAACCAATTATCCTTACCGGTAAATTTTGGATTATCTTTTGGAATACTACCATCTAAATGAATTCGAATAATACTTCCAGGATGAGAGGTTGGATCCTGAGCAATCATTCCCCCACCTCTTTCACCAGCAGATGCGTACAAGAAATCATCTTTAATTACCAACCTTGATCCAAAATGATATCCAGAGTCTATTGGAGGTTCAGCTTGAAATATATTAGAAAAAGATAATTTTTTTTTATTTAATTTAGCTCTTGCTATAGATGTGCTTGTTTTCCAATCCCCTCTATTTTCTGTGTATGAAATCCAAATATTGTTATCCTTGTGTAAAATATCTAACAACCCTCCTTGACCATCGACCAAAAAATTAAGATTATGTTCAACATTAAAAATATTTTTTGTATTAATATTTACTATTTTAATTTCACCTTCTTTTTCTGTGAGAATAATTTCATTTTTATTTATAAAAGAAGATCCCCAAGGGTCATATAAATCGACAATTTTTTTGAGACTTATTTCATCTGCTTGAACTGTAGATGAAATAAAAAATATAAAAAATATTATCCTTTTCCACGCCATGGAATGGTTTTATCGATTATTTTTCTTAATGTAACGTCGAATAAAAGTCCCAGCATACCCATTATAAATATCGTTATCCAAATAACCTCATACTGAAAGTATTTTTTTGCGACATTTTCAACAAAACCAATTCCAGTTGTTCCAGCTAAAAATTCTGCAGCTACTAAAGTTCCCCAACACATTCCAACTGCAACTCTTATACCAGTTAAAATTTCTGGAAGAGAATTTGGAAATATTACGTGTCTTAATATTTGTTTTTTTGATGCCCCAAGAGAATGTGCAGCATGAATTTTAGATAACTGTGTTCCTGATGCACCCGCTCTTGCTGAAATAATCATAATAGAAAGTGAAACCATGAATAACAGGAATACTTTTCCAGTATTATCGATACCAAGTACAGATATAATTAAAGGAGCCCAAGCCAAAGGTGGCACAGGTCTATATAATTCAATTAGAGGATCAAAAAATCCTTTAGCAAATCTATTTAATCCCATAAATAATCCTAAAGGGACACCAATTATAATTCCAAAAATTAATCCTAAAAATACTCTTAAGAAAGAATCCCAAATATGTCCGTAAGGAACAGGAATTTTAAATAATTTAAAATCACCGGTTACTAATTTAAGTACCTGTCCTTTAAAATTTTGTTTTACAATTCCATCTTTGGTATGAACTGGATAATCACCTGGTAAAATATCTGCTATCCAATCAGGTAAAATAAAGCCAATTATTTTACTTACATCCATCATATCAATCCAAAGTAAAGGAATATTTTTATAACCAACACTTGGCTTCGACATTAATATAAATTTATTCAATGTATCAGATGGTTTTGGCAACCATCTTCCCGAACCTTGTTCAGAACAACTAGTTCCACTAGAAACAATAGTTCCAGCGGGAAATAAAAGTATATCTATTAATCTTAAACCACCTTGCTCAGATTTTTGAAGATTATCAAATTCAATGATTGCATTTTGCATTTCGTTAAGAGCATTTGGTGGATAGATACTTGCAAATTCAATTCTTCTTGCAATTTTAACAATATCTTTTGCAAAACTCGATGCTACTTCCTCAGTATCATTTAAACTTTTTCTGTATTCTTTTATGTCTTCTTTTAGTTTTTTTATTGAATTTTTGAATTGGGGATTATGGTTTCTTAACTTGAAAAACTTATCATTTATAAGCGTTAACTCTTCTGCCGCAGCATGAAATTTTAGACCTCTATCGGTTGCAGGAACTAATGGAACTTCAATTGTATTTTCAATTGAACCAGTTCCAGCACTGACTTTTATGATCCCCCAATCGCCTTGCTCTGATATAGCAATCTGTCTTTCATTTTTTTCTTCTTCGGTTTCAAATGGATAATCTTTTTTCTTAAAGTTTGAGCTTAATAATCGTAACTCATCAGTCATTTCTTTAATTTTAATTCTTGTATCTGTTTCCATTAAACTATCGTTTGTAAGCAGAGGAATTAATTGGCCAGTTTTATTAATATACTCAAGCAAAATTGTTTTTTGCTGATTATTTAAATCTGGAGAATTTTGTATTTCTGCAGTTATTTTTTTTAGATTTTTGTTTTCTATTTTTATAATTGATGTGCTTTTAAATTCTCTTTCCTCAATTGGAAATTGGTACTTCAACCCTAATAATGACTCATTAACCTTTGCAACTTGACATAATTCATTAGCTGATTTTGGATAAAATCCTTTTGCTATATCCCAAGAATAATAAAGCCAAATCAATAAAATCGCACTACTACCAACAATTATCCAATGTGTTCCACCTTTTGCTCTTTCTGGATTACCAAAAACTGCATCGACTTTTTCAGTTTTAATTAGTCTACGTCCATAAAGGATACATCCAACAATCGATACAAGGATTAATATTGTGATAATTTGGGTTAGCATTTAATTTTCTTTCCCCATAATTTCTTCTTCCATATCCCAAATCATGGAAAGTATTTCCTCTCTTTTTGATGAAAATTCCTTATTCTTTTTAATTTCTCTTAAATCTTCTCTTAGACCCATCTCTGCAAAAGGTAGATTATATTCTTTATGAATTCTTCCTGGCCTTGGTGCCATGACATATAGTCTTTCTCCTAATAATAAAGCTTCTTCAACCGAGTGAGTAATTAAAATAATTGTTTTACCTGTTTCTTTCCAAATTTTTAAAACAAGCGATTGCATTTTTTCTCTAGTTAATGCATCAAGTGCTCCTAATGGTTCATCCATTAAAATTAAATCTGGATCATTAATTAGACATCTTGCAAGAGCTACCCTTTGTTGCATACCACCTGATAATTGATAAGTGGGAGTATTTCCAAAACCTTTAAGACCAACTATTTCTAACCACTCCTCAACTTTTTTTGCAGTTGAAACAGGATCTTCTTTCTTCATTCTTAATCCAAAGTTTACGTTTTCAGAAACTGTTAACCATTCGAAAAGCGCTCCTTGTTGAAAAACCATACCTCTATCTACACCTGGTCCATTAATTTCATTATTGCCTAGAGTTATTGTTCCAGATGTTGGTCTGATAAAACCGGCTGCAATATTTAATAAAGTGGTTTTGCCACAACCTGATGGTCCGAGCACAGTTAAAAGCTCACCTTTTTTAATTGTAAAATTTAAATCTTTGAGCGCATGGACAGTTTCTCCTTTTGGAGATTTAAAAATCATATTTAAATTTTGAGAAACAAGATCGCTCATAAAATAACTTTATATTAAAATTTGAATAAAAAAAATAGGCACCAATTTAAAAAATTGGCGCCTATTTAATTTTAATTTACCTTCAAATTATAGAGGTAAGAAACTAGTGTCTACGTTTCCTCTTGGTGTTCCCATTCCTTTTAAGAATGCATCAAGATTTCCTTTAGTCATAGACTCTTTAGTCTCCTCTGGAGTTAGAAATTTGAAGCCACTTAAAGTTTCTTTCATATCAGAAACTTTCATCTCTGAAGCTTTTGACATAGCATTCATATCGCTTTTACCAGCTCTATATCTAGCATTTGCTTCATGTGTTACTTCAATAAAAGTTCTAAGCATACCAGGATTTTCCTTCATAAACTTTGTAGTTACTGAAGTGATATCTATTCCAAGTATTCCAGCGTCTCTAGCTTCTTGAACTGTAAGTAATCTAGTTCCAACTGCAGTTGCAGCTTTAATTGAATTACCACCAAATAAACATGCCATTACAACATCACCGCTTACTAATGCAGCAGCTCCTTCTTCAGGATCCATTTGTATAATATCCATTTTTTTTCTGTCAGCTCCAACAACTTTCATACTTTCATCAAAAACGTATTCAGCCATTGTTCCTAGCGGTACAGCAACTTTCTTACCTTCTAATTCTGTAGCATTAGCTTTTGTAATTCCAGATGCGTTAGAAGTTACACAAGTTGTTCCACCCATTCCATATTCCATAGCAATATCAACTAACTTAATAGGCGCTTTAGATTTTACTGCGTTAATGAAAGGTACTAAACCTTGCGAATAAGAAATATCAATGTCTCCTGCTAACATAGCATCAGTCATCGCTCCACCATTTGTGAAGTTAGTCCACTTAACCGGCACTCCTAGAGCTTTAGCAAAATTTTTCTTCTGCATGTCCTCTAGATTCGGACTTGGCCATTCTAAAAAGTAAGCAACTCTAACTTCATTCGCTGCAGAATTTGCAACAGAAATACTTAAGTTAAGAGCAACAATTACTCCTAGAAGATAGCTTATTATTTTTCTCATATTTATCCCCTTTGATAATTATTAATAAACAGTATTTAAGTTCATATTCAACACGATGTAAATGATCATTTAGTTCGCTTTAAGTTAATTAAAACAACTAGAAGTTGTATAATATGACGCGCTATTGTTATTATATTTTTCTAGTTAAGAATAATGTAATAGTCTAAATATATTCTAATAATGAGCTCAGAAAATAAAAACAAAATTCCAAATTCTTTAAATGAACATTGGATGCCATTTACATCCAACAAAGACTTTAAAGCTAAACCAAGATTAATTACAGAGGCTAAAGGATGTTATTTAAAAAATCATGAAGGTCAAACCATGATTGATGCAAGTTCAGGTCTTTTTTGTAATCCACTTGGACATGGTAGAAAAGAAATTATTGATGCTATTACAAATCAATTAAAAACATTAGATTATTGTCAGCCGTTTCAACAAGGTTTTGGTGGATCATTTGATTTAGCAACAAAAATTTCTAAACATACTCCAGGTACTATTAATAAAATGTTTTATACCATTTGTGGTTCAACAGCAGTTGAAACTGCAATAAAAATTGCAATTGCATATCATAAAGCAAGAGGACACGGCCATAGATACAGGTTTGTTGGAAGAGAAAGAGCTTACCACGGAATGAATATTGGAGCGACCTCTGTTGGAGGAATGATTAATAACGTTAAAACTTTTGCAAGTGTGTTAATGCCAGGCGTATTACATATGAGACATACACATCTACCAGAACATAAATTTATAAGTGGTCAGCCTGATACGGGAGCAGAAATGGCGGATGACCTAGAGAGAATTTGTATTAATTTTGGAGCAGAAAATATTGCAGCATGTATTGTTGAACCAGTTGCAGGATCAACAGGAACCTTAGTCCCTCCAAAAGGTTATTTACAAAGATTAAGAGAGATCTGTGACAAGCATGGAATTTTATTAATTTTCGATGAAGTTATTACAGGTTGGGGAAGAATGGGATCTGCATTTGGAGCACAAGAATTTGGAGTTACTCCTGATATGATGACAATGGCAAAAGCAACAACAAATGGAATTAGTCCAATGGGAGTTGTTGCATGTAAAGATGAAATTTATGATACAATCATGGATGGTTCACCAAAGGGAACGATTGAATTATTTCATGGATATACATATTCAGGAATCCCAATTTCAGTTGCAGCCGCACTAGCAGTTCAAGAAATATTCGAAAAAGATGACATCTTTAATAGAGCTAAAGAAATGTCACCTTACTTTCAAGAAGGTTTATTTTCATTAAAAGATATAGATATAGTAGACAACATTCGTGGTTATGGAATGATGGGTGGTATAGATTTAAAAATGGACAAAAAACCTGGTGTAGCAGGTTTTACTTGTTTTAAACATTGTTACGAAGCAGGAGTAAATTTCAAAGCTACAGGAGATTGTTTAATAATTGCTCCTATGTTTATTTCTGAAAAAAAACATATTGATGAGATTATTGAAAAACTGAGAACTGGTATTACTAACTATTCGAAAAGTAAAAAAAATTAATTTTCATTTTGTTAGGGCAACAGGGAAAATATTATGAAAATTGGCGTTCCAAAAGAAATCAAACCTCAAGAAAATAGAATTGGCTTAACCCCAGATAGTGTGAAAGTTTTAACTTCTAATGGCAACGAGGTATTAGTTGAAAAAAATGGAGGAGTAGAAGCTGGTTTTGATAACGAACGAACCTCTATCAAATGAGGTTAAAATGATTAAAGAAAATCAAATTGTATTTACTTATTTACATTTAGCAGCTGCAAAAGAACTTACTCAAGGATTAATAGATTCGAAGGGTGTTTGTATAGCTTATGGAACAGTTACTGATAACAATGGTCGCTTACCTTTACTTGCACCAATGAGTGCTGTTGCAGGAAGAATGTCAGTCCAAGCAGGAGCGCATTGTTTAGAGAAAAATCAAAAAGGCAGAGGAGTACTACTTGGTGGAGCTCCAGGTGTTGAGCCTGGAAATGTTGTTATATTAGGTGGAGGAGTAGTAGGAGAGAACGCAGCAATAATTGCAACAGGTTTAAAAGCTAGAGTTCATGTAGTTGATAAATCAGAGGCAAGACTTAAACAACTTTCAGAAATGTTTGGAGATAAAATAATACCACAACATAGTGATAAAATTGACCTTGAAAAGTTAATTTCGGAATGTGATTTATTAGTGGGTGGAGTATTAATACCTGGTGCTGAAGCACCAAAATTAGTAACAAAAAAAATGCTAAAAGGAATGAAAAGAGGATCTGTAATAGTTGATGTTGCAATCGATCAAGGTGGATGTGTTGAAACAAGCAAACCAACAACTCATGCTGAACCAACATATATAGTTGATGATATTGTTCATTATTGCGTTGCAAATATGCCTGGTGGTGTTCCTAGAACATCAACTTTGGCTTTAAATAAAGCAACTCTACCTTTTATATCCAAGTTAGCAAAAGATGGTTATCAAAAAGCTCTTAAAAATGACCAAAATTTTTTAGCAGGTCTAAACGTTCATAAAGGAAATATAACTTATAAAGCTGTAGCAGATGTTTTCGGACATAAATATTTATCACCCAGTGAGGCCATAGCATAATGTACAGACCTTTACCTGACGGCTTAACAATAAAAAACTCACCAATTGAAGGATTAGGTTTGTTTACAAATGTTGATATAAAAAAAAATACATTCATAGGTGTTACACATATTAGAGACGAACAATTTGAAAATAAATATATTAGAACGCCTTTAGGAGGATTTTATAACCATTCAGATGTTCCAACAGTTGTGAGAATGGTAACAGACTCTTTGCCTAAACTAAAATTTGGAGATATTTTGGACGTTGACTCTGATACAAAAAAATTCCCAGGTAAAGAAAATGATGGTGAAAATGTATTCTTCAATCTGCAAGAAAAACCTGATGCAAAGTATTTTTTTATGGTTGCTGCAAAAGATATTAAAGCTGGAGACGAACTTACAGCAAACTATAATCTCTATACCTATCCAAAAACTGGTGTGGGTTTACAGATGCTGTAAATGGAAAAAAAATTACCAAATAATTGTAAAGTTGTTGTGATAGGTGGTGGTGTAGTTGGCTGTTCAACCGCATACCATTTAGCAAAGTTTGGTTGGAAAGATACAATTTTACTTGAAAGAGATCAATTAACTTCAGGTACGACTTGGCACGCTGCTGGCCTGGTTAGTCAATTAGGTCCATCTGCGGGAATAACTAAAATAAGAAAATACTCTTTAGACTTATATAAAAAACTTGAGAAAGAAGTAGACTTTTCTCCAGGTTTAAAACTCAATGGTGCATTATCTATTGCTACAACACCAGGAAGATGGGAAGAATTAAAAAGACAAGCAACTACTGCTCAATTATACGATGTCAATGTTGAAGTATTAAACTTAGAACAAATTAAAAAAAAATATCCCATAATTAATAATGATGGCGTGTTAGGTGGAATTTTTATGCCTGGAGATGGTCAAGCAGATCCAGTAGGAGTAACAAATCTACTTGCCAAAGCAGCCAAAAAAGAAGGTGCTAAAATATTTGAAAAATCACCAGTTCAAAAAATTTTAAAAAAAAATGGGAGAGTTTCAGGTGTAGTGGTAAATGGACAGACAATTGAATGTGAATATATTGTTTTAGCAACAGGAATGTGGTCTAGACAAATTGGTGAAGATATGGGGTTTAGTGTTCCACTTTATCCTGCAGAACATTTTTATATTATTACTGAGTCTATTAAAGATTTACCAAAAGATCTTCCTGTATTAAGAGATTTTGATGATAGTTTATATTTAAAAGAAGATGCTGGTAAAATGTTGGTTGGAATTTTTGAGGGTAAATCAATTCCTGCATTTAATAAAACAAATAGAGTTCCAGAAGATTTTGCTTTTGGGGAATTTCCAGAAAACTTTGATCATTTTGAACCATATCTTACTGCTGCAATTAAAAGAGCACCAATTTTAGAAAAAGCAGGAATTAGAAAATTTTTTGCAGGGCCTGAATCATTTACACCTGACACAAATACTTTGTTAGGGGAAATACCGGGAATTAAAAATTTATTTGCTTGCTGTGGTCTAAACAGTATTGGAATTGGAAGTGGAGGAGGTGTCGGGAAAGTTACAGCTGAATGGATGATGCGTGGACATATTAATGAAGACTTATTTATTTATGATTCATGATGAGCTTAAAAAAGCTGGTGCATGCTTTGGCGTTTCAGGAGGATACGAAAGACCCATGTGGTTTAACTTAAATGGATCACCAGCAGAGTATAAATATAGTTATGGTTATCAAAACTGGTATCCATCCGTTGAAAATGAGACTAAAAATACAAAAAAAAATGTTGGATTGTTTGAATTAAGTCCTTTTTCAAAATTTGATTTAAGAGGAGAAAAAAGTTTTGAAGATCTCCAAAGAATTTGCACTGCTAATATTAAGTCAACTCCTGGTAAAACAACCTATACACAAATATTAAATAAAGATGGTGGAATAGAAATTGATTGTACAGTCGTTTGTTTAGATAAAAATTATTTTAGAATAATAAGCTCTGCAGCAACAAGAGAAAGAGATAAGTTTTTTATATTAAAAAATATTTCAGATGAAGTGGAGTTTAAAGATGTAACCGATGATTACTGTGTGTTTGGATTATTTGGGCCAAAAAGTAGAGATTTAATTAAGTCAATTTCCAATGATAACTTTGATAATCAAGATTTTAAATTTGGTACCGCTAAATACATCACGATTGAAGAAATAAAAATTTGGGCTCAAAGGTTATCTTATGTTGGAGAATTAGGATATGAATTATATGTAA
>LUMI01000338.1_pt1 | contig 19719 bp, 21 predicted proteins | sample 729681 | NCBI WGS metagenome assembly LUMI01 (sample SAMN03860267, study PRJNA289734) | marine metagenome | biome: seawater column; feature: ocean; material: water; isolation source: Red Sea water column Station 34 - depth 10m | place: Saudi Arabia: Red Sea | collected 2011-10-15 | depth 10 m
TGCAGGATTTTCTGCATTTTCAGGAGCAAAGTTTGCATTAAGATCTCTTTCTCAAAGCATGGCAAGAGAACTTGGTCCGCAAGGTATTCATGTTGCCCATTTTATTATTGATGGTGCTATAGAATCTCCATTCATAAAGGAAAATTTCCCAGATACATTCGCCTTGAAAGAAAAAGATGGTATCTTACAACCTAAGGAAATTGCTGAAGCATATTGGAATATTCATGTGCAGCATCCTTCAGCTTGGACTCAAGAAATGGATCTAAGACCATATATGGAAAAATTTTAATAGGAGAAATTATGAGCCTTAAAGATAAAGTAATATTTGTATCCGGCGGTAGTCGAGGAATTGGGCTGGCGATAGCAAAAAGAGCAGCTCAAGATGGAGCAAAACTTGCTCTAGCAGCAAAAACCGCTGATCCACATCCAAAACTTCCAGGAACTATTTATACTGCTGCGGAAGAAATTGCTAAAGCTGGAGGAGAAGCTCTACCTCTAATTTGTGATATTAGAGATGAAGACAATGTAAGAGAAGTTGTAAATCAAACAGTTGATCACTTTGGTGGCATTGATATATGTATTAATAATGCATCTGCTATCCAACTTACCAATACTATGGATACAGAAATGAAGCGATACGACTTAATGCATCAAATTAACGGCAGGGGAACCTACATGGTTAGTCGATATTGTCTTCCTCACCTGCTTAAAGCTGAAAATCCTCATATTTTAAATTTGTCACCACCGCTTGATATGTCAGCAAAATGGTTTGCTGGCCACACTGCATATACTATGGCGAAATATAATATGAGTATGTGTGTTCTTGGTATGGCTGAAGAATTTAAAGATAGAGGAGTTGCAGTTAATGCTATATGGCCAAGAACAGCTATCGCAACAGCGGCGGTTCAAAACCATCTCGGAGGCGATGAAATAATGCGTCTTTCAAGAACACCTGAAATTATGGCTGATGCAGCATATGAGATCTTAACTAAAGACTCAAAAGAGTTTACTGGAAACTTCTGTATTGATGATGTTGTTCTGCATGAAGCGGGAGTAAAAGATTTCTCTAAATATGCATCTGTTCCTTTTAATGAGCTTATGCCAGATTTCTTTGTACCTGACGATACCCCACTTCCGGAAGACGTAAAGAATAGTTAATTGAAAGAATCACAAATACGAGAAATAGCCAAAAAGTGTGATTTAAGTTTTGATTCCATAGCTCCCCTTAAAGACGAAGCAAGTGGAAGATCTTACTGGAGAGTTTCACGTGGCAAAGAGTCCTTTGTTTTATGCTATTTAAATCCAGATCTAGGTGATCATGGCAGTTTCATTTCAGTGGCTGAACAATTAAAAGATAATGATATTAACGCAAAATAGGGAGTTTCTTATAAATAAAAGTATCGATCTCTTAGTAGATATTCATAAGGTAGATATTGAAGGACTTGTGCATCTGAGTTCGAGCGACCTTAAAGATCAAATGAATAAATTTAAATATATATTCTGTGAAAAATTTTTAGATATTTCTGCTGATGAACTTGTGAATGATTTAATAATGAACGCGTTAGATAATTTACAGGAATGCCCGAAAAATAATTGCCATTTCGATTTTGAGCGAAGAAATCTTATTCTGGATGATCGCAATGAGGTAAATGTCATAGATTTTCAAGATATGTGCATTGCGCCAATTGGAATTGATATTGCTGGTATTTTATTAGATCACTATATGAGTTTTGATAGATCAATTATTAAAAAAGATCTTAAGTATTTTCTTGATCACTCAGATATTTCCTTATCTGAAGATGATCTCTTTGAGTTTTTTAGATGGTCTGGAATTCAAAGAAATATGAGAATCTTAGGTACATTAGCGAATCTATATTGTGATGAAGGACGAGATTTCAGATTAAAGGATTTACCAAATATCCTCTCAAATCTAACATGCCTCATTCCAGAGAAACATAATTCAAAATCTTTCTTTGTAGACAAAGTTAAAAATACATTAAGCGAAAGGTTGGCGGCATTATGAAATGCATGATTCTTGCAGCAGGTTATGGCAAGAGGATGATGCCATTAACCAAAGAAACTCCTAAACCGCTTTTAAAGATAGGAAATGAAACTCTGCTTGATAGAAATATTAAACATGTTATATCAAATGGCTTTGATGAAATCATAATCAATGTCTCGCATCACGGAGATAAGATAAAGGAACATCTAATTGAAAATTATAAAGACCATAAAATAACTTTAGTTGAAGAACCACATCCATATGGAACTGGAGGAGCCCTTATAAATGCTAAAGATCATTTAGGAGATGAAACTATATTAATTATCAATGCAGATATTTTTCATGATTTTGATTTATCAAAACTTAATAGAGAAACTGAATGTATTCATTTGGTGGGTGTAGAGAATCCTGATCACAATACAGACGGTGACTTTAATATTGGACCAGATGGGAAAGTATTTTGTGACGACATAAATCAACTAACGTGGTCAGGCATTTCTTTATTGAATGCAGAAATCTTGTCAAAGATTGATAATAACAATTTTCCATTTGATAGCTGGTCAAGCATTGTTTTACCTCAAATTAAGGAGGAAAAAGTAACTGGAGAAATTTACTCAGATATCTGGTTAGATGTTGGAACAAAAGATAGACTAGAGCTTGCTAATAAAATATTAAGGGAAGAAAATTAATAAATGAGTGAAATAATTATTGCGCCATCAATCTTGTCTGCAGATTTTGCAAGGCTTGGTGAAGAGGTTGAGGAAGTACTAAATGCAGGTGCTGACTGGGTGCATTTTGATGTTATGGATAATCATTACGTGCCAAACTTAACCATTGGCCCAATGGTTTGCAAAAGTTTGCGCGACTTTGGTATTGATTCTTTTATAGATGTTCATCTGATGATTGATCCTGTAGATAGGCTTGCACAAGATTTTATTGATGCAGGCGCTTCACTTGTAAGTTTTCATCCTGAGGCTTCAAAACATGTTCATAGGTCAGTATCAGCAATCAAAGATAGGGGTTGCAAAGCTGGATTAGTGCTTAATCCTGCAACTCAAGTAAATGTATTAGAAGATGTATTAGATGATTTAGATCTAGTCTTAATAATGAGTGTTAATCCTGGATTTGGTGGGCAGTCTTTTATTGAGTCATCGCTTAAAAAGGTCGAAAAAGTAAGGAAAATGATTGATTCGTCTGGTAAAGACATTAAATTAGAAATTGATGGTGGCATTAATAAGGATACTATTGCATCAGCATATAGCGCAGGAGCAGATACATTTGTAGCTGGCTCAGCTATTTTTAACAGCAATAATTATGAAGAAACAATCTCCTTATTTAGAAAGCTGGCTTCTTAGCTTTGCAATACTGGTTTTTTTCAATACTGAAGTAGCAGCTTCAAAAGAAATAAATATAGAAAAGCTTTTATCCAATATGGAGATTGCCGACAACTATTCAAAACGTAAGAAAGGCTTAATGTATAGAGATAATATTGATAAAGATTTTGGTATGTTATTTATCTGGGATAAAAAAGAAATACAATGTATGTGGATGAAAAATACTTCTATTCCTTTAAGCATTGCTTTTATCAAAGAAGAAGGGGTAATCTCAGACATTTATAATCTTTATCCATTTTCGACATTATCTGTATGCTCAACCGATAAAGTTAAATATGCTCTAGAGGTGAATAGGGGTTGGTTTAAAGAAAATGAAATAACTCGCGGTGATACTGTAATAAGCTCACAAATAAAATGATTACAAAGGAAGAATTCAATACTCTACAAGATAGAGGTTTTAACGTAATACCAATTGTGAAAGAAATATCTCTCACAAATGCTTCACCATTATCTGTTTTTAATACTTTTCTAAGAACAAAGAACTCTTTTCTCTTAGAGTCAGTTGAAGGAGGAAATAAGTGGGCTCAATACTCAATTATTGGTCTCGACTGTCATGATTATTTCAAGATTTCCGGAAATGAAGTTATTAGCTTTGAAAATAATCAACAAACTTCTTTTCATTCTGAAAGTCCATTAGATCTTATAAAAGAGAAGATAGAAAAATATAACTGTGCAAAATTTGATGATTTGCCTAGATTTTTTGGTGGTTATGTAGGCTTCTTTGCATATGAAAGCTCAAAATATGCAGAAAAAAGGATTGAAAGCTTGAAAGAAAAGCCATCGAAATTTGATGAGAATATGCCAGATATTTTCCTTGTGAAGGCAAAAAAATTAGTTGTTTTCGATAACTTTAGCAACAAAATAAAAATAATAATTAATACTTTTTTAGATACTGGATCATATGATCAATCAATTGAAGAAATTGTCCACATTGAAGATGAACTTAAAAAAGAAAACAACTTTGAACCTAAAGATTTCTCATTAAAGGCATCAGAGGAAGCTTTTGATTCAAATTTTTCTAAAGAAGATTTCTTAAAAGCTGTATCTGTGGCTAAAGACTACATTGTTGATGGTGATGTAATGCAAGTTGTTCTAGCTCAAGACTTTTCAAAGGAGTTCACTCATGAGCCTTTTGATTTATATCAGGCGCTTAGATTTTTAAATCCATCACCTTACATGTATTTTCTAAACTTTGGAATTTGTCAGGTAGTAGGAGCATCTCCAGAGATCTTAGTAAGACTTCAAGGGGATCAAATAACCTTAAGACCAATAGCAGGAACAAGAAGAAGAGGCTCAAACGAGATTGAAGATGAAGAAAATGCCAAAGACCTTCTTTCAGACCCCAAGGAGTTAGCTGAGCATTTGATGTTAATTGATTTAGGAAGAAATGATGTTGGAAAGATTTCTAAAATGGGAACAGTGAAAGTCTCTGAAAAAATGGTAATAGAAAAATATTCTCATGTTATGCACATTGTTTCTAACGTAGAAGGTAGTAAAAAAGAAAACTTAAGCTTTATTGATGTCTTAAAATCTGCTCTTCCTGCAGGAACCTTGTCTGGAGCACCAAAAATAAGAGCTATGGAAATTATTAATGAATTAGAGCCAAGCTCAAGAGGCATATATGGAGGAGCAATTGGTCACATATCTTGGGATGGAGACATTGATACAGCAATAGCTATCAGAACTGCGGTCATTAAAAATAATAAAATTCATGTTGGAGCTGGGGCAGGGGTTGTGGCTGACTCAATACCCGAGAATGAATGGAATGAGTGTCTTCAAAAAGCTCATGTTTTCTTAGATGCCATTGAGATGATTAAATGATTTTAGTAATAGATAACTATGACAGCTTTACTTATAACTTAGTCCAGTATATTGGAGAGCTTGGATATGAAGTAATAGTTAAAAGGAATGATGAAATAACTTGTGAAGAAGTAAGCGCACTAAATCCAGAGAAAATAGTAATTTCGCCTGGACCGTGTACGCCTTTAGAAGCAGGCATATCAGTTGAAATTATCAAAACAATTGAAAAACCTATTTTGGGAGTTTGCTTAGGCCATCAGGCCATTGGGGTAGCTTTTGGTGGAGAAATAATTAAGGCTAATGAACCAATTCATGGCAAGCTCTCATTAATTAATCATATTGAAAAAGGAGTTTTTAAAGATGTTGATAATCCCTACAGTGTTGTTAGATATCATAGCCTCATTGTTAACCCAGAAAATTTTCCTGATGAGCTTGAGATAACAGCGACTTTAGTTGAAGATGAAAATATGATCATGGGACGAATTACAAAAACTAAAAGGAAAAATTGATTTAAGCAGGCAAGAAATGCTCGATGTTATGGATTTAATTATGTCTGGTAGCTTACAAGATAATGAAATAGAAGAATTTCTTATAGCGATGAATGAAAAGGGTGCATCCATTAATGAAATATCTTCTGCAGCTTCAGTGATGAGAGATAAGTCTCTTAAATTTAATATTGGAGATGGAACTCATATCGATACATGCGGGACAGGAGGAACTGGACTTCATATTTTCAACTGCTCAACAGCATCGGCTTTTGTTGCTGCTGCATGTGGGGCAAAGGTCACAAAACACGGCAATAAAAGTATTTCAAGTAAAACTGGGAGCGCCGACTTTCTTTTAGAAGCAGGAGCAGATATTACTCATGACAGAAGTTTATTAGAGAGTATTTTTAGAAAAACTGGCTTTATATTTCTTTTTGCTCCTTTGCATCATTCGTCAATGCGATATGTAATGCCAGCGAGACAGAAAATTGGAAAGAAAACTATATTTAATCTTTTAGGGCCACATACCAATCCGTGCTCTGCTAGGAAACAGCTGATAGGAGTTTACAAGAGATCACTGGTTGAAACTTTCTCAAGCGTAGCTAAGGAACTTGAAATGGAGCATGTAATTGTTGTCCATGGGAATGATGGATTAGATGAGATCTCAATTACTGATGATTCTTTTATAAGCGAACTCAAGGATGGGAAAATAAAAAACTATCAGGTATCACCTAAAGATTTTGGCCTAAGTTATGGAAATTTTGAATCCATTAAGGCTTTATCTCCTCAAGAAAGCTTTGAAAAAGTATCTCTAGCATTTGCAGGTAGAGAAGGTTCCGTCCAAGATATGATAGCTATCAATTCAGCAGCTGCATTAAAGCTTTCAGGCATTGTAAAGTCTCTTAAAGAAGGCGTTGAGCTTTCTAAATCAGCTATGAATGAAGGCCTAGCTCAATCAAAACTCGAAAGTTATGTAAAAATGTCTAATAACTTATGAATATCCTTGATGAAATAGTTTCAAAAAAAAGAACAAGAGTTAATGAGGCAAAATCAATTGTATCCATTGAAGATATTCAAAATCAATTAGCAAAATCATCTTCACAAAGTAATTTTAAAAAAAACTTAGAAAATCAAGCACAAGCGATAATTGCTGAGATTAAGAAGGCATCACCAAGTGCTGGAATTATTGCTGAAGATTTTAATCCAATTTTAAAAGCGCAAGAATATGAAAAAATGGGCGCAAGAGCATTATCTATATTAACTGAGGAATGCTTTTTTCAAGGAAGTAATAAGGTTCTTCAAGATGTTAAGAAAGTCACTAATCTCCCCATCCTCAGAAAAGATTTTATCATTGATGATTACCAAATATATGAATCTAAGTTAATAGGTGCCGATTGTATTTTATTGATTACAAGCATACTCTCAGACTCTCAAATTGAAGAGTATGTATCCAAAGCAGAAGCAATAAATTTAGATGTGCTTATTGAAGTGCATGATGAGGAAGAGCTCGCAAGGGTTTCAAGATTTCATAACGCGCTGATAGGTGTTAACAATAGGAATCTTAAAACCTTTGAAGTTGATCTTATGAATGCTGTTAGATTAAGAAAAAATTATGATGGGAATCAGATTTTTATTGCGGAATCAGGAATTAAATCTAGTGCTGATATAGAGTATTTAGTATCCAATGATATAAATGTTTTTTTAATTGGTGAGAGCTTGATGAGGGGTAATCTTTTTTGAAGTTAAGATCATGGCAAGCCGAAGCATTTCCTCTTTGGTGGGATAAACAACAAGGCATCATTAAAGTTGTTACCGGGGGAGGAAAAACATTTTTTGCCATTCACTGCATTAAAGAATATCTAAAGGCTTCTCCTAAAAAAGATATATTGATTGTTGTTCCATCAATTGCTCTCCTTGATCAATGGAGTGAGGCTCTTATAGAAAATAATGTAAATCAAGAAATTGTCCTCAATGGTGGCGGAGAAAAAGTTAATAAGTCAGCAAAAATTATAGTAACCACTATCGACTCCCTTAAAAATATTCTAGGCATAGTAAATGCAGAAAACTCCCTGCTCATTGTTGATGAATGCCATAAGATTGGAACTGAGAAGAGAGGGGATATGCTCAACAATAACTGGTCAGCAACTCTTGGATTATCTGCAACACCAGAAAGAGATTACGATGATAATTTCTATGTAATTATTAAAAAAATCCTTGGAGACATAATATTTGAATACGACTATATTGATGCAAGAGATGATGAAGTAATTGTAAATTTTAGTCTTCTTTATGCCTATGCACCATTATTGAAAGAAGAAGAAAAGAAATATGAAAACTTTAGTAAATCTATCAGAAGAAGGGCTGCCACAATTGGCGGCCACAATATGGACGATTATCCACTTAAAATGCATGTGTTTAATAGGGCGCGCCTAATTAAAAATTCAAAAAATAGAATTCCATATGGCGTTGATTTAATACAAAAATATAAAAGAGAGAGCTGGATAGTTTTTACCGAAAATAAAAAACAGGCTAAGGAATTTAACAAAATTATAAATACAAAGGGTTTTAAGTCTGCTCTATACAACACTGATTTAGATAGCACAGAAAGATTAGAAAACTTAAATAAGTTTAAAAAAGCTGACCTTAATGTATTGGTTACTTGTACTGCTCTTGATGAAGGTTTTGATATGCCAGAGGCAGATGGAGCACTTATATTAAGTGCCTCATCAAGTAAAAGGCAAAGAGTTCAGAGAATGGGTAGAGTGCTAAGAATCACTGAGAACAAACCAAATGCACTGATAGTGACAGTTTATTCATCAAAGACCGAATTTGATAAACTCATGGAAGAAGCAAAGAGATATCATAAAGAGGGAGTGCCAGTTTCCTGGAAAAGACAAGATAGATAGTTAAATATAATGACTTGTAGAAGTCATTACTTTAGCTGTGAGCTCCATTACTTTCTTAGTAGGACTTTGTAACTCTTCAGCTCCAGATTCATTTGCTTGACCAGCATGCAAATCTTCGTCTTCTTGCATAGTTTTTAATATTTCAATTGTCTCTTTATCATTCTCAGAGATTTTATCTAAATGTCTTTGGAGGTGTTTCACCACCTGTTTCTCAGTCTCTTCAACAAAACCTAAACTAGTTTTTTCTCCTAAAGATCCAAAAATTGCTCCAATTGCAAATGATCCTGCATACCAAATAGGATTTAGAACTGAAGGTTTTCCATCAAGCTCATCCAATCTTTTTTTACACCAAATTAAATGATCAGTCTCTTCATCACCAGCATGTATCAGGTGCTCTTTTATTTCAGGATCTTTGCAAACCATTGCCTGTCCTCTATAAAGAGCTTGTGCAGCAACTTCACCTGCTAAATTTACTCTCATTAGAGCTTCTGAAAGTTTTCTTTCAGATTCTGATAGATTTACATCATTGGATTCTCTATCTGCAGGATAATCCCTATCAGTTCCACTTTTCTTATAAGAAAGAGTTTTCAAAGCTATGTCTAATTCATTTACAAATTTATTAATCATTCTTCAATCCTTTTTTCCCAATATCACTTCTGAAGAACATACCCTCAAAGTTAATTTTAGGGATTGCATTATACGCATTATCTATAGCAATTTCTAAGGTCTCACCTAAAGCTGTCATACAAAAAACTCTACCACCCGATGTGAGAATCTTATTATCTACAAACTTTGTACCTGCATGAAACAGTTTCTCATTTTCACTGAAATGATTTTTTATATCTATTTCCATATCTGTTTCATAATCTTCTGGATAGCCTGATGATGCTAAAACTACTCCACAAGAGTGCATTGATGACCATTCAATTTGATGGGCATTAAGTTTTTTATTAATCGCATCAAGACATAAATTTGTAAGGCTAGATTCTAATCTAAGCATAATTGGCTGAGTTTCTGGATCGCCAAACCTACAATTAAATTCTAAGACTTTTATCTCATCTCCTTCTATCATTAGGCCAGCATATAAAAAACCAAGATAGGGAAATCCTTCAGCCTTTAATCCATTCATTGTTGGAAGCATAACCTCATCGATAACTCTTTTGTGAATTTCATCTGTGACAATTGGAGCAGGGGAGTAAGCACCCATACCTCCAGTATTTAATCCAACATCTCCATCTCCAACAGCTTTATGATCTTGGCTTGTTGCAAGAGGAATAATTTGATCATCACTGACAACAGCAATAAAGCTTGCTTCCTCTCCATTCAAAAAGTCTTCGATTACCACTCTATTTCCAGCATCCCCAAAGGCATTTGATTCAAATATATCTTCAAGGGCTTTTTCTGCAGCTTCTCGATCATCACAAATAATAACTCCCTTTCCAGCAGCAAGGCCATCAGCTTTTACAACCGATGGGAAATCAATCTTGTCGAGGTACTTCAGGGCATCATGATGATTATCAAAAGACTTATAATTTGCCGTAGGTATACCATATTTTATAAAAAAGTCCTTCGCGAAGGTTTTTGATCCCTCTAGCTGAGCAGCTCCCTTTCTGGGCCCAAACACTTTTATATTTTTAGACTCAAGAAAGTCAACCAAACCATTAACTAGAGGATCTTCAGGACCGACAATTACAAGTTCAATATTATTTGAAACACAGAAGTTAGAGACATCCTCATTGTTATTTATATCCAAGGAAATATTCTCTATTTTTTCTTCAAGAAATGTTCCTGCATTGCCAGGAGCAACATAAACCTTTTCAACAAATTTATCAGTAGAGCACTTCCATGCCAAAGCATGCTCTCTTCCTCCTGAACCAATTACTAAGATTTTCATTTGTTAATGCCTGAAATGTCTTACGCCAGTAAAAACCATGACCATTTTATGTTCGTTTGCAGCATCTATAACTTCTTGATCTCTGACAGACCCACCGGGTTGTATTATTGATTTGATTCCACTGCTAGCTGCTTTATCAATACCATCCCTGAAAGGAAAGAATGCATCTGATGCCATGCACGATCCTTCAACATTCAAGCCTTCTTCTTTGGCTTTTAAGCTTGCAATTTCAGCACTAATAACTCTGCTCATTTGACCTGCTCCAATACCAATCGTTTGTCCATCTTTCGCAAATACAATAGCGTTTGACTTTACGAATTTAGCTACCTTCCAAGCAAACATAAAATCATCTAATTGCTCCTGGGAAGGCTTAAGATCAGAAACTACTTTTAGATCATCTATAGAAATAATTTTTGTGTCCTCATCTTGCACAAGTACACCACCTGAAACAACCTTAAACTGATTACCAACCGCGTCTCCATCAAGATCACATCTTAGAACTCTTATATTTTCTTTTTTCTTTAAGACATTTAGGGCATCTATATCAAACTTAGGAGCAATTATTACTTCAACAAACTGATTTTCCAGTATTTCTTCTGCCAAACTTGATTCAAGCGCCCTATTAATTGCAATTATTCCACCAAAAGCTGAAGTTGGATCAGTTTGAAAAGCTTTTCTATAGGCTGTTTTAATATCTTCAGACTCACTAACTCCACATGGATTAGCATGCTTTACAATCACGCATGCAGGCTTTTGGAACTGCTTTAGACATTCCCAAGCAGCATCTGAATCCGCAATATTATTATATGAGAGTTCTTTTCCCTGAAGTATGTCCGCATTAGCTATATTCTTTTTTTGAGAAGAATCTTTTAAATATAGTTTTGCTTTTTGATGGGGATTTTCCCCATATCTTAAAACTTTTGGATTAGATAAATCCATAATTACATTTTCATCATTTTCTGAATCTATGTATTGATGAATTGCTCTATTGTATTGGCTCATTTTTTTAAATACTTTTGCAGCTTGTTTTTTTCTGAATTCGTAACTAATGCCACTCTTTGAATCCCATTCACTAATCATTTCCTCATAGTCGTTTGGATCAGACAAAACCAATACATCTTTGAAGTTTTTTGCTGCTGCCCTGATCATTGTTGGGCCACCGATATCAATTTGCTCTATTGCCTCTTCAAACGAACATCCAGATTTTATTGTTTCCTCAAAGGGATACAAGTTAACAACAACGATATCAATCTCTTTATAACCCATTGATTTCAATACATCTGTATCTTCTCCACGACGAGCCAATATGCCAGCATGTATTTTTGGATGAAGTGTTTTTACTCTTCCATCCATCATTTCTTTATGTCCTGTATATTCTGAGACCTCTATTACATTATCAGTAATTTTTTTGATTGCTTTATATGTCCCCCCAGTAGAAATGATTTCTACATTTCTCTCTAAAAGGAATGAAACTAAAAGATCTAAATTAGTTTTATCAGAGAGGCTTACCAAGGCTGACTTAGGCGAAATATTTTTCACTTTATAATCCCATATTTTTTTAGTTTTGTTCTAAAAGTACCTCTATTAATGCCAAGGATCTTTGCTGCTTTGGATTGATTATTATTTGTATGCTGCAGAATAAAATTAAATAATGGAGTTTCAACCTCACGCATAACTAAGTCATAAACATCTCTAGGTTCCTGCGAGTCTAAACTTTTAAAATATAGTTTTAGGGCCTTTTTTACATCCTCATTAAGACTTTTGTTTTTGCTTACTAAAACTTTCTTATTTTCTTTCAAATGCAAAAAAATTATTAATTGATCTTGTAGTTTACAATTGATTAAAAAATGATCAATACTACTTCATACATTTATGATAGTTTTTTCAATATCCTTCATCGAGATCACAGAGATTTTTTCATTTTCTACTTCAATTTCGGTTATTGATGCATTGTCTGGATAAAAATGTAACAACCTATCTTTTTTGATTGCATAGCCAACAAGAACATTTATGACCATGAAGTGGCAAAAAATTATGGAATTATTTTTAAGTCCAAGAGTCTCTGTAATAATTCGCTCCCTCCAGTTTTTAATGTCATCAGGAAGCGTTTCTATTTTCCTTGTACTAATATCTTTAAGCCATTCAAATCTTATATCCGAATCAATATCCTCTGCGGGTATCTCAACAAAACTTTCATTTATATCAAAATCAACATCAATACCTTCAGAGGCATAACTAAGAGTTTCTATAGCTCTCTTTTTTGGACTTGAGATGAAATCATATCCTTTTGAAAAAATACTTTTTGTAAAATCATTAATTGATTTTGCTTGATCGACACCTTTTTTGCTTAAGCCAGGATCTCTGTCATCTCCATCCCAGGTTGAAGCAGCTTCCCCATGACGGATGAGGATTATTTTTTTCTTATGCATTAATGTTTGAGAACAATTTATAATTATTTAATGAAGCTCCATAGAGTATATTACAAAGAATTTAGTCGAATAGATAAAATTTCAATTGATAATAAATCTAAGATTAATCATTTGAGGAATGTCCTTAGGCTCACAGAGGGGTCTAAGTTAGATGTATTTGATGGTGAGGGTAATTCATCCATTTATAAGATTGTATCGTTTGAGAAAAAAAAGATAGTATTGGAGCAAGTTGGCGACATTGAATTTCAGCAACCAGAGAGAATCAATTTAAAGGTTTTAATGCCTTATATAAAAAAAGAAAACCTTTTCTTTGCTATCCAAAAAGTAACAGAAATCGGTGTTAGTAATATCTCATTGTTCAGACCAGACAATATTGATCAAAGCATTAAAAAGAAAGACCTATCAAAAATTAGTGAAAAAGCTTTATTAATTATTACTCAGGCATGTGAACAAAATGGATCGAATATAGTTCCTGATTTCCAAATATATGAAGACCTATCATCAGCAATTGATCATGATAGCTTTAGCATTTTTTTTGATTTGGATGCTACTAATGACTTCCAGTCCATCAAGAACGTTGAAAATAGCATTACCTTAATCACTGGACCTGAATCAGGATTTAGCAAAAAAGAGAAAGAATTTCTTAATGCTACAACTAGTCATAATATTTCTCTTGGTAAAAATATTTTAAGAGCAGAAACTGCTCCTATAACGGCGTTATCAGTTATAAAAAGTAATCTTGGTTTATTATAGATTGATGGGAAACTCAATTTTATTTATAACAGACCCGTTTGATTCTCTAAAACAAGAAAAAGATACCTCTATATTTATTATGAAAGAGGCATTAAGAAGAGATTTTGAGGTTTTTCAGTGTGAGATGAGCGATCTTACGCTTGAGCAAAAACTGTCATCACAATGCTCACAAATTATTAAAAATAATGACATTCTAGAGACAGCAAAAAAGAATGAAATTGATTTAGCAAGTTTTTCATTTTGCTTTATGAGAAAAGATCCGCCGGTTGATCAAGACTATATGAATTGTTTGCATCTATTAAATATAGCTTCGCAGGATGGAGCCAATATAATCAACAATCCAAATGCCATAAAAATCTTTAATGAAAAGATTTTTGCTATGGAATTTAGCGATCTTATGCCTCCCACAATTATTTCAGCAGATTCAACAAAAATAGAAGAATTCTTAAGAATTCATGAAGAGATTGTCATAAAGCCTCTTAATGGGATGGGCGGTGATAATATCCACAAGGTTTCAACTAATGACCCAAAGAGTTTAGGAAACATAATAGATTTAACGGAAGACTCTAAAACACAGATTATTAGTCAAAAATTCCTTCCAAAGATTAATGAAGGAGATTTTAGAGTTCTTGTAATAGATGGAGAGCCTTTTGAGTATTGCTTGGCTAGAATACCAAAGGATGGATCATTTCTAGGAAATTTAGCACAAGGAGGCAAGGGAGTAGCTAAGAAAATTACTTCTAATCAGAGAGAAATTGGAGAAATAGTTGGCGCTAGATTAAAAAGTGAGAATATACTTTTTGCTGGCATCGACATAATTGATGACAAACTAACTGAAATAAATATAACTAGTCCTACGTGCGCAGTTGAGATTTTCGACCAAACTGGTGAAAACCCAATAACAAAGATTTTTGATTCCCTATGAGCCATCCCATTCTTTATAACAAAAACATTAAGAATAGGGTTAACCTTAAAAAATCATTTCTGCTATCGACATTAATCCATGTTTTTTTATTATTCGGTGTTTCTTTTATTTTTATTTATAAGCAACCGCTTTTTGATTCTTCCCCAGTAGTGAATATAAAGTTAGCAAATGCGGATGTAGATCAAGACCCAGATTTTTTACAGCAAGTGAATAACCTTATAAATGAGAATGGTGCAGAATCATCTGAATTGATTGATGATCAGATCAAACAAAAAACCCTAAAAGTAAAAATGTTAGATGCCAACTCAGATCAAAATACTATTGAGTCAAAGTATTTAAATGCTTGGCAAAGAAAAATTGAGAGAGTGGGACATAATGTTCTTAAGAAAGAGTATTCTCAATTAGACTTAACCCAACTTAGACTAGTTGTTAGCATAGATTCATTAGGTAATTTAATTGAAACTAAAATAATCGACTCATCAGGAAACTCAGAAATTGATAAAATAGCTAAGGAAATTGTAAGACTGGCATCACCATTCGAGCCTTTTTCAGATGAAATGTTAAGTGAGTATGAAGTTTTGCAAGTAGATAGAATTTGGAAATTTGGGTCATAAGTAATGGTAGTTATTGCCATTGATTACGGAGAAAAGAAGATAGGTCTTGCTGTGGGTAACACCGAAACAATGACTTCATCACCAATTTCAATTGTTAAAAAAGCAAAGACCGGATTTAATTGGGATGAGTTAAAAGAAAAGATTATGGAGTGGGAGCCTAATAGAATTATCATTGGTAAACCACTTAATATGGATGGTACGAGAAGCGATTTTATGGAAAAAGTAGAAAGGTTTGCTAAAAAGCTCAGATCTATAATAGATGTTGAGATTGAATTCTTCGATGAAAGATTAACGTCTTTTGAAGCACGTCAATTAGATGAAGATTCTGAAATGATAGATGATGTTGCCGCAAAGATAATTTTAGATAGTTGGTTAAATAATGAGCATTCCTAAAAGCTTCATTGATCAAGTCTTAGATCAAACAGATATCGTTGATGTGGTTGGTAGAAGGGTTCAATTAAACAAAAAAGGCTCGAACTACTGGGGTGTTTGTCCATTTCATGATGATCATAAACCATCGATGGCTGTCAATCAGGATAAACAGTTTTACTATTGTTTCGTTTGTCAGGCATCGGGAAACTCTATTAACTTTCTAAGAGATTATGAAAATCTTGATTTCACAGATGCGGTAGAAACATTAGCATCTTCCTTGGGTTTAGAGATTCCGTATGAAAAAACTGAGATTCAAGATGAGAATGACTACTCAATATTGGATGAAGCAGTAAAGGTATTTGAAGCGAAGTTAAAAGAAAGCAAAAAGGCAATTAATTATTTAAAGTCTCGAAATATATCTGGGATAACAGCTAAGAAGTTTCAACTTGGTTTTTCGGATGATTCATGGGATAGCCTCTATTCCTCATTTGAAAAGAGATTTGAGCAAAAGGTTATGGCCTCGTCAGGACTTTTCCTTGAGAAAAATAAAAAGAATTATGACAGGTTTAGAAATAGAGTTATCTTTCCTATCAGGAATATAAAAGGGCAGAATATTGCATTTGGTGGAAGAGTTATAGATCCTGATGACGAACCAAAATACTTGAACTCTCCAGAAACAAAACTCTTTAATAAATCAAATGAGCTTTATGGGCTTTATGAAGCTCGAAAAGAAACAAAAAAAATGGATTCAATAATAGTCGTCGAGGGCTATATGGATGTTATTGCACTTCATGAAAAGGGAATTAAGAATGCAGTTGCAACTTTAGGGACTGCAGTTACATCTAACCATCTTTCGAAGTTAATGCGTTATTCAAATAATATTTTCTTTGCTTTTGATGGAGATCTAGCTGGAGAAAAAGCTGCATGGAAAGCGCTTCAGAATGTACTTCCAATTATCCGTGAAGATACAAGAATAAAGTTTGTTTTTTTTGAAGCAGGTGATGACCCAGATAGTTATGTTAATAAGCATGGAGATAAAGGTTTTATTGAGCTTATAAATAATGGCCAAACACTCTCAGAATTTTTCTTTTCAAAGGTTAAAAAAGTAGATGACATAAACTCTCTTGAGGGAAGATCAAAAATAGCTAGCTACGCATCTGAATTAATAAGAACTATTAATAATGTCCCCCTAAGGGAGGCATTTATTTCTGAAACAAGCAAAATATGTGAAATACCGGTTGAAAAACTTGTATCAAAACCTAATCAACCAAAACCATCTTCAGGAGAAGTAAAGGTAGAGCAAAGCAGCAATACCAAACAGATTGCTTCAATTTATTTAATAATTCATTCTGTTCTTACTGATAGATCACTCACACAAGATCCAATTTTTGATGAGATTAAAGATGATTCATCAATAAGCTTTTTGAAAGAGTTAAGAGAAGTTATAGAAGTTGAATCTGACACTCTTGTTTCAAAGCTTATTGAACGCATCAAATCAAAAACATTAAAAGAACTTTTTAGTCAGGCAATGGTTTCTGAAATCAAGATTGAGCAAGAAGATGCTAGAAAAATGTTTTTTGATTGCATGAACTCATTACTAAAAGACGAGGAAGATAGAGAGGAATCTTTAAAAACCAAGTATAATACCGGGTCAATTTCTGAAACCGAAAGAAGAGAGCTTCAACAACTTATTCTTAAGAAATCAGAAATTGATAATGAAGACAAAATACTATTAAAAAATCTGTCTTTAAAAAAGGATTGAAAATACGTAATTAGTCACTAGATATAGAGAAGTTTTTCAGAATCAAAAAGAGGATAAGTGGATAAATTTTCAAAACAAGAAGGCTCAAAAATAGCCGAACTTATAGAGAAGGGAAGAGAACAAGGTTTCCTTACTTATGATGATGTTAATGATCATCTCCCCGATGATATTTCGGACCCAGATCAAGTAGAAGAAATTATTGGAATGATTAATGATCTTGGTCTCCAAGTTCATGAAAAAGCTCCTGATTTAGATACTCTCATGCTTCGAGAGTCAGAAAATACTGATGATATAGCGCTTGAACAAGCTGCAGAGGCTCTAGCAGCTGTTGAAAATGAAACAGGAAGAACAACCGATCCAGTAAGAATGTACATGAGAGAAATGGGTACTGTAGATTTACTTACACGAGAAGGTGAGATAGAGATCGCTAAAAGAATTGAAGAGGGTATGAGAGATCTCCTTCTTGCAAGCGCACAATACCCAAGAACTGTTGAATATGTTTTGTCCTACTTTCAGCTTGTCAAAGATGAAGAAAAGAAACTTAATGATCTTTTGACTGGATTCTTAGAAGAAATGGAAGAAGTTCCCTCAGCTGGACCTGGAAGTGAAAAAGCAAAAAAGCTTGCAGATAAAAAAGATGGCGAGTTAGATTTTAAAGAAGTCCAAAGAAGAATGACTTCTCTTAAAAGACAGTACAACAAAACAATGAAAGTGCTGGATAAAAATGGTCGAAGTCACAAGAAAACTCAAGAAGAGTTCGAAAAACTTGGAAATATTTTTAAGTTTTTGAAATTCAGCCCAAGAATGTTTGAAGAAATTTGCATTATTGCAAGACATGACCTTGAAACAATTAGAAGTCATGAAAGAATTATTCAGACCTTATGCGTGAAGAGCGCAAGAGTTCCTAGGAAAGACTTCCTAGAAGCTTTTAAAGATAACTTTACAAAAATGACAATCATGCCGTCATTTATTAAAAACAAGAAATACAAAAAAGACTTGCTCGAAAAAGTTAAACAAGATGTGATGATTTCTCAGAAAGAGATCAAAGCTCTCGAAGAAAAGGTTGGACTTACTTCAAAAGAAGTCAAAGAAATTAATAGAAGCATGTCTATGGGTGAAACCAAGATGAGACGTGCAAAAAAAGATATGGTTGAGGCTAACCTAAGACTTGTAATATCTATTGCTAAAAAATACACCAATAGAGGATTACAGTTCTTAGATCTAATCCAAGAAGGAAATATTGGTCTGATGAAAGCCGTTGATAAATTTGAATATAGAAGAGGTTATAAGTTTAGTACTTATGCAACATGGTGGATTAGACAAGCGATTACAAGATCTATTGCTGACCAAGCAAGAACCATAAGAATTCCTGTCCATATGATAGAAACTATTAACAAATTGAATAGAGTTTCTAGGCAGATGATGCAAGATATGGGTAGAGAACCAACACCTGAAGAGTTAAGTAAAGAGCTTGATATGCCTGAGGATAAGGTAAGAAAAGTACTTAAAATTGCCAAAGAACCTATTTCAATGGAAACACCAATTGGAGATGATGAGGATTCAAACCTAGGTGACTTTATTGAAGATACTGTTATCGAGTCTCCACTTGAAAATGCGACGGACGAAAGTCTGCATTTTGCTACGGATGATGTTCTATCATCTTTAACTGCAAGAGAGGCAAAAGTTCTAAGAATGAGATTTGGTATTGGCATGAATACTGATCACACTCTTGAGGAAGTTGGTAAGCAGTTTGATGTTACTAGGGAAAGAATTAGGCAGATTGAAGCAAAAGCTTTAAGAAAGCTTAGGCACCCAGCGAGATCCAGTCATTTAAGAAGCTTTTTAGACGACTAAACAAGTTTTTTGAACTACCTTTATTATTTTTAGTCTAAACTATATCTAATATTTTTCGGAGAGGTATATGTTAAAGAAAATATCACTATTAGTTTTTTTATCAGTTCCACTGATGATTCTTGCAGATGACCATGGCAAAAAAGAAGGCAAGTCACCTAAAGAGATGAAAAGAATGGAAATGATGAAGAAGAAAGAAGCCCATATGAAAAAAGAGATGGAAAGGTGGGGAAGATGGAAACCTGAAGATTGCAAAAAGGTTAGTGAAGCATCGGGCACTTTCTTATATTTTGCTGGTGAATCCATGAAAGAAGGTGAAAAACATGAAAAGATGGGCCACCAAGAAAAAGCAGATAAGCATTATTTAGATGCAATGGCTTTAGCAGAGTTAGCAGCGAATTATGCTAAAAACTATGAGGCTTACTGTAAGAAATAATTAATTAAGGCATTTAATTAATTTTACCTTTATAATTATCAGCCTAATTCTATAGGGCCTGTAGCTCAGTTGGTTAGAGCAGTGGACTCATAATCC
>LUMI01000058.1_pt2 | contig 19614 bp, 19 predicted proteins | sample 729681 | NCBI WGS metagenome assembly LUMI01 (sample SAMN03860267, study PRJNA289734) | marine metagenome | biome: seawater column; feature: ocean; material: water; isolation source: Red Sea water column Station 34 - depth 10m | place: Saudi Arabia: Red Sea | collected 2011-10-15 | depth 10 m
TTCCACCAGACGCCCAAATCTAAAACCATGAAAGCGCCTTCGTCGGACCAAGTCAACTGACCCTCGTGGATGATTACCCCGGAGTCATACTTTCCATCCAATACCCCGGGAAGGATTTGGTCAAAGGGGACCTCCACCACCTCTACTTCTCCCAATGCTAGCACAAGAGCGAGATAGGAGCTCGTACTCTTTCCTGGTACTGCAATTACTGACCTATTTGCTTCTTCAACACTCATTTCCTCCTTGGAAATTAAGATTGGCCCGTACCCCTCGCCCATAGAGGCGCCACAATTCATCAGATAGTAAGAATCAGAAATTTTAGGATAGGAGTGAATGCTTACGGCAGATACTTCGAAACTCCCTATCTCTGCCTCTCTGTTCAGAGTATCAATATCAACAAGAACGTGCTCATACCTTCTGTTACCCGTGTCAATTGCCCCATTTGTCAATGCATGGAACATGAAAGCATCATCAGGATCCGGTGAGTGCCCAATTCTGATGGTAACTGTGTCATCGCTCACATTCCCTGCGTCGTGATTCAGTTGAAATGAGTTTTGATTCGAACTCCTCCACGTAATAATGAAATGGATAACTTCGCAGGGAGCATTGTGCCCGACCCATCTAAGCTTTCAACAGCCTCCGGACAACTTGGTCCGGTATGCGCAATTACGGGCAAGGCCCTGAAGTTCTCAGAGGCAATCGTTCTAGACGATGAGTATGTTTGCTGGGAGGCCTACATCGAAGCGACAGGAGCATCACCATCAACAGACGGTAAGGAAGTAGGCGGCCTTGAACTAGGCTAATTGAAAACTTATGGCCCTAGTCCCTTGCTTTGCCTCATGGCCGGAGGCTGGAGTAGATTCGCTCTCCGATTTTCCGAGTATTACGACTCCATATCTCCAGACTCAATTTGGACTCCACCGAGGTTAAGGAACAGGGAGTGGATGTTCATCCCATGGGGAGGTGCTCCACCTGATAGGCATCGTGCATTCCCCGACAAGACTTCACTCCATTCCTATCTCAGAACAAGAGCGCCGCACTCATGCTTCCACAGCACCGCTTACTACCAAGATCCCTCCAAGGGCAAGATGGCAGAGAAGGGATGGTTGGGGGCAGATCTGATTTTTGACCTCGATGGGGACCATCTTCCAGGAGTTTCTGACAACGACTTCCCAGCAATGATCGATGTCATCCAGGGACAAGCCTGGAGGCTATGGAACGAATTTCTGGAACCGGAATTCGGATTCAAGCAAAAATACGCACAATTCACATTTTCCGGGCATCGCGGGTTTCATATCCATCTGAGGGATCCTTCCTTGTTGCACTTAGACTCGAACGCACGAAGGGAGATAGTGAACTACATCAGGGGAGAGGGGATAGACATCCAATCGACCATCAATGCAGACTCTGGTTGGGGAAAAAGGGCCATTGATGGAATCGACTCCACATTGGGACAACTTTCTCAGATATCCTCTGGAAAGGAAGGAAAGACGCATACCCTGGATCAACTCCATGAGATAATAAAAACCAGATCCAAATCACCCAATGTCAATCTCAAGTCCTCAAGCAAAGCTAGTATCGAGGAATTAGCAAAGCTAGCGGACGGCAGAGATGAATTCGGCCTTGATAGGATATCTAGGCTGAAAGATGATCCATCTTTGGAGGTTTTCGGAAAACTCACCCCCTTATTCTGGGAGCTTGTCAAGGGAGACTCATCCGTAGTAATTGGGACAGCTGGTGAGACCGACGAAGTAGTAACGGTGGACACAAAGAGAGTGATTAGATGGGTCGGTAGCCTTCATGGGAAATCCGGGCTGAAAGTTACTGAATTGCCACTCAATCGCTTAGATCCAGACTCGAGTAATTGTTTCGACCCACTAAAAGAGGCAGTCGTATTCACCGGAGGCTCTGTGAAGGTACGAATTCTTGCAGATGATGTACGTGCGAGCATTTCCGGAGAACAAATAGAGCCATCACTAGGCGATGAAATCATTGTCAAGGAGTCAATGGCTATGTTCCTGTGCCTGAAAGGATGGGCAGAGATATGCAAATAATCCGTTTCACCGCATCTATGCATTAATCGACTCATCATGTTTACGAATACGGAGAATATTGAATAGTGGTGAACTGCGGAATGACTCCGTGATTGACCCTTTAGACGACGTAGAAGAAGACTCCGATGGGTCTTCTGATGTCTTGCCGCCGCCGCCTCCAGGAATTTCAATGCCACCTCCACTTCTCGATTCTGAGCTCCCAGAGATACCCCCACTACCACTTGATCCTCCGGGGCCTAAGTTCGGATTCTCACCAGAACAATCCTCTGACGGAGACCTACTGGACGCGGCAAGCTCCCTTTCATCGCCAGCAGAATCTTCGATTACAGACGACTCTTCGGATTTCAAATCGGTGTGGAATAGGAGAAAGGCCAATGATCCTTCCATTTCTAGCAACTCCAGAGATAGCATATACAACAGGATCGAAAGAATCTCAACAGGAAAGGGCGACTCCCTAATGGAAAGGTACGCTGATAGGTTTGGTTCGGACCTAGATAGGGAGATCATCGTTCTCAGGAAGAAAGATCAACAGGATCTTGCCAGTATAAAGCCTACAGTTGAGGTAATATCTGGATCAACTAACAATGAGATGTCCCTAGATGAATTCATTGAGGCAATGGAAGACACGGACTTCATCGCTAGAGTTTCCGAGAAAACAGGGGTTTCCGTAGGGAAGATAGGTGAATTAGATATGGACTCGATGAAATCGTTTTTCGAACAAGCAGATATAGACAACTCGGGCACTCTAGACTTTGACGAGTTCGTGAATGGGATCATTCAGAGCTTCCGGAGTTATGACGAGGATTTCTCTCACTTCTTCACGGTAGTCAACGGATTACTCGGAGAATTGCCAGATGAGAAAACTAGTGACTTCATTTCATCAGATGGTTTTGAAATGTTCAAGAGTGTCGGTGAAGACCCCTTGTCCACAGATTCGGATACCAGAGGGCAGTTCTTCACGATGGTTAATGAACTGCTTGTAGACCTGCCTGAAGCAGTTATGAAGTCATTCACCGATTCTCAGGACTTTGAGTTGTACAAGGTGATTGCAGAAAGGTATGGTGGTTGATTGGGACTGCTGGAGAAGGCTGGCCAGATAGAGGGCGAAAAAACCTCTGCCGAGAAACCAAAGGTAGCCGAGCCCGAGACTGTAAAGGCGGCACCAGAACCGGTTACTCAGCCTGAGCCCGTCAAGACCAAGAAGGAAAAGAGGAGTAGAAAGAAAAGGGCCAGGAAACCTAGGGAGAAGAAGGTAAGGGCACCCAAAGTTTTGCCGGAGGACTCTGAGCCTGCGTCTCCGACGCAGTTCAGGATAAGAAAATACTCCGACTTCCTAGTTTCCTGGGGGTGGACCATTCCGCTGGTAGCTTTCACCGCGTGGGGTAACGATTTCCAGCCTACTATTTTCGTTCTCGCCGGTTTGGGCCTGATATCGTTCAACCTAGGGTTCATGCCTTACTCAACGGGCAGAACGACTGGCAACTGGATCACCCGTACAACGTACATCAACGCTAAGGCCGAGAAGCCCCATCAATCGTTTGTTTTCCTTAAGGGCATGACATTCCCACTTGTTATTCTCGGCATTATGGCTATTCTTACAGCCACAGCCACTGGGTTGTCAGAGAGTGCAGGGAAGATACAGCTAGCTCTTGGTTTGTTCTTCCTCCTGCCTCCCCTTCTAGACTACCTCTTCTACAGATTCAAGAGCGATAATCTTGGACTATGGGATACCCTATTCGGTGGTGTGTGGCTTGTCAAGACTGCAAAGACAGCCGAGTCAAAGGGCTGGCTGAAGAGGCTAGAGCAACTAGGAGACTATACCGAGGCTCAGGGATGGTTGTCGGACGGCGACTCGAAGGATTCTTCTGACTGATAGAATCTCTTCTACTCCGACTCGGAGTCAAATCTTCTCTTGGCAAGTTCTCGCATGTCTTCGTGTAGCACGCCATCGTCTATAGCATCTTGATCCGATTCATCAACTATCTCGACTCCCAGTAGAGTCTCTATAATGTCCTCCATAGTTACCAATCCAGCGGTACCGCCGAACTGATCCTTGGCGACCAGCAACTGCTCCTTTTTCTCCAATAGAATGTCAAGGGCTCTGTCCACAGATGTATCTACATCACACGTCACAAGATCTCGACAAATCTCTGCCATCTTGGTGTCAAAGTCGTCATCAGCGGCTCTTCTGAGAATCTCGCTACGAAGAACTAGACCTACCATTTCATCGACATTCTCCTCGTACACAGGCATCCTGCCATGAGTCATAATGGGAATCCTCTCAATCACCTCTCTGACAGATTCAGCTGCCTTAACGGAGGTAATTACAACTCTAGGAGTCATGATTTCTGTCACTTTCATCTCTCTTAGCCTTAACAGATTCTGAATAACTGCCTCCTCGTCTTCTTCTATTACGTCCGACTCCTCAGCAATATCTGCTAGAACCGATAGCTCCGTCCGGGTCACTGTCTCTGTCTCAACCTGGGGGAACGGAGCCCTCATTACCTCTATGATCACCACTATAGGCCATAGGATCCACATCAACCCTCTAAGTACATGGTAGGAGGTTACTGTAAGCCTTCTCCAATACAGAGCTCCGATAGTTTTTGGCAGAATCTCGCTTAGCAGAAGTATTGCTATGGTAAGTATTGCAGCTGAACCGGCTATGACATACTCTCCTTCGAAATTGTTCTCAACCTCTGAACCAACCCCTAGTGCTCCGACTGTATGAGCTATTGTGTTTAGAGTGAGTATTGCCGTCAATGGCCCCTCCGGGTCCTCTTTCCATTTGGACCATGTCGCACTTACTTTCGCATGTGTGTCCTTCAATGCAACGATATGTCCATGAGAGGTGGACAGTAGTACTGCCTCAAGAATACTGCAAAGAAAAGAGGCCCCTAACGCCAGAACGGCGTATGCAATCATCAAAGTATAGTCTGCCAATTCCTATGCCTCTTGGAGATTCTGAGGCAACGAGATAGATCCAGTTTGGCTCTCCACAGCGCTTAGCTCCAACACCCCCCGGGCGAACATGACATAAATATCTAACTTGACGGGGCAATGGCGAGCTATCATGGACTACGTTGCAATTTTCATGGCATGGCCATATGCAAACGGTCCACTTCATCTAGGCCACGTTGCAGGAAACTGCCTCCCTGCAGATATCCAGTATAGGTATGAGAGAGCCAGAGGCAGACGGGTACTGATGTGTAGCGGTTCGGATGAGCACGGGACGCCAATCACGATTACTGCTGATGAGATGGGTGTTAGTCCACAGGAGGTCGTGGACAAATATCACCGAATAAACACACAGGCACTAGCAGATCTCGGGTGCTCGTGGGTTAACACTGTTGATTCCAGGGGCATCGAGTATGGGGGCGCCCTCTACAATAGGACTTCTGATGTAATGCACAAGGAAATCGTCCACGAAGTTTTCACGAATCTGATGGACTCGGGATTCCTCGAAAAGATGACTATGCAGCAGTACTGTTCAGTTTCTCAGGAAGGAGAAGTCAGGTTTCTTCCTGACAGATATGTGGAGGGCCAGTGCCCAGAATGTTCAGAAGAGGGAGCAAGGGGTGACCAGTGCGACTCCTGCGGTGCAACATACGAAGCCCATGAGTTGGTCAATCCGAAATCCAAGCTCGATCCAGAATCTGACATAGAGGTCAGGGACACGGAACACTTTTTCTTGCGTCTTAACGACTTCCAAAGCTCTCTGAGCCTCCATTCATCGGAGAAGCAGAAGGTTTGGAAGCCGAACGTGCGGGCAATGTCGAAGAATTGGCTCGACATGGGTCTTCGGCCACGTGCAGTTACTAGAGATATTGAGTGGGGGATCACCATCCCACTTGAAGGTGAAGATTGGCAATCCAAAAGGGTCTATGTTTGGTTCGAGGCGGTTCAGGGATACTACTCATGCGCACGAATCTGGGCTTCTAGGATTGCCAGTACTGCTGGGCATCCAGATGGAGACGACGCATGGAAGAATTGGTGGCAAGTTTCCGAGACCGGAGAATCGCCCAGGCACATCTACTTCATGGGCAAGGACAACATTCCATTCCATACAATCATCTGGCCTGCGATAATAATGGGATTGAACGCCTCAAAATCCTCAGAAGTTTCACATTTGCCTGGGCCAGGAGATTTAGTACTTGAGGAAAACGTCTCTGCCAACGAGTATCTGATGCTGCAGGGGGGCCAATTCAGCAAGAGTAGGAAGCACGCTGTGTGGCTGCCATCATACCTAGAGCAGTACGATGCCGACTCGTTGAGGTATTACTTATCGATAAACATGCCAGAGACTCATGATACGGACTTCAGGTGGGACGAATACGTCGATAGGGTGAACAACGAATTGATAGGAACCTACGGGAACTTCGTCCATAGGGTAATGACATTAACTCATAGGTTGGAATGCGATGAAGGAAACCCGCTTTCGAAATATGACCGCTTCTCTGATCACAGCAAGACCCTGCAGGAGGTTGACAATCAGATCTCCAGCGCTATTGAGTCAATGGAGAAGCAGAGGTTCAAAGAGGCTCTTCGTAGCATTATGGGGATTGCTCAGATTGGAAATTCTCTACTCCAGGAAGCAGCCCCTTGGAAGTACATTAACGAAGACGAATCCGATGAGAGGAGCTCATCCTTGTCCTCGCTATCACTTTCATGGAGGATTTGTTCATGTCTCGCAGTCTGCATGAGGCCATTCACACCTTTTTCTTCTGACAGACTATGGAATATGTTAGGAAACGAGAATGACATAGACAACGTACTTTGGGAGGATTCGATGGATGTGGGGACCAACCTCTTCTGGAATAAGGAAACCCCTGAGCCACTATTCTCAAGGCTCGAACTAGACGAGATTCTCGAGCGAGAGAACTCCCTCATCGACAGTAAGGACAATGACGAATCGCCCCTCCCCGATGATGGGGGCAGTTACATCGACTTCGAAGATTTCATGAAAGTAGAAATGCGGACTGGGAGAATCGTCTCTGTGGATGACCACCCCAATGCGGACAAACTCTTCGTAATCACGATCGATGAAGGCTCAGACTCAACCAGAACTGTTTGCGCAGGTCTGAAGGGGCATTACGAACCATCCGATCTGGAGGGTCTGAACGTTGTATTCGTAGCCAATCTAGAGCCTAGGAAACTCAGGGGCGTAATGTCAGAGGGAATGATACTTGCTGCAGACGACGGCGAAGGCGGGGTCAAGGTCCTAACTACAGAGGGCGATATCCTATCGGGTTCAAGGGTGAGGTAGTCAGACAACTCTCCTGCCTATTACCGTAGATGATGCCAAAATACTCGATATTGCCACTAAGAGTCCGAATCCCGGTGTGAATACTCCTCCAGTCGGCATTCCCGCCCACGAGTCGTAGAACATGAACTGGAAGTCTCTGTCCCTATACTCATCATCGTCATCGCAGGGGTCGATTACCTTCTCAGTCCTAGAAATCGAATAGGCATCGCCTGCAGACGTATACCCGTCGTTATCATTGTCGGACCATGATAGCGTCCATTGGTAGCACTGGTCGGTGTAAGTCGACGACTGTTCGCTCAGTTGCATCTCAGTGACTAAAGCGTCCTCACCACCGCTCTCCCCTGATTCCCCATCGTTTGCATAGACGCGCATGATGATCTCGTTCAGGTTGACTTCCTCGAAGTGCTCCTCGCTGAGTTCTGCAGACCACGTCTTGGCATTGCCCGAATCCTCCTCGATATCGTTCTCTATCTTCATAGTCATTGAGGTTCGTGGGAGCGAGGTATCAATTCCAATATCAATCAACGAAGCATCCAAGATCTCTATCGAGCAACTCTCCATACCTTCAATCGATGAAATCTGTAAAAGCTTCAGTTCAGGGGTGCTTCCAATAAATTTGAGACTCGCGACTAACCCCTCTCCCTCGTTTATTCCTTCGGCCGTGTTGACTCCATCATCGTATGACAGTGTCCAATTATCCGTCCAACCAAATGGATAATTATCGAGGAACCCATCGCATTCGGACTCTCCGTCATCACTCTCGCCATCTCCTCCATCTCCCCCCTCGTCTTCCGAGAATGGGTTTTCGTATTGGTAGACCTCATCTCTCGCATAGTACCATGATCCGGAGTCGGAATTACCAATTCGGTAGTTTATCCCTTCTGGGCTCTGAACTGTGGTTTGTTCGATAGAAATGTCCCCCATGAATCTCATAACCATGCTGTTGTACATTATTTCGTTCGTGGGATCATGGCCCATGATTATCTCCACTGATGTCGTATTAGCATTAGTGTCGCTTTCTAACCCGCCTTCTTCGGTGCTTTCTTCGACCACAATTACTCTGATGAATGCAGTATCGTTACTTAGTGCATCAATCGACGCCTCGAAGCCATCAGGGTCCCCGTCGTTATTGCTATCAGCTAGGAACGCCTCAAGATTCTCCAAAGTCATAACGAACGGGTATTCGCACATTGTCTGGTTGTTTTCTGTGGCGCTAGAATCGTAGTTAGTCGCAGTAATATCAGCGCAGCCCTCTGACTCTGCCCAGTCATATACTCCGTCATCATCCTCGTCGTAGTCGCATGAGCCATCATCATCGGTAGATGAAGAGTTGTGATTGTTGGCATTGATATCCGTGCAACCAGGTTGCTCGAATGCGTCTATTATCCCGTCTCCGTCACTATCGTAGACGCAGGTACCATCATCTTCTGTCGCGTTTATTTCGTAATTGTATGCTTCAGGGTACGTGCACCCAGGGACAGGTTCTGGGACAACTGGGTAGCGGCATGAGCCATCGTCCTCTGTGGCTGATGGATTATGATTCAGGGCATCTGAGTACGTGCACCCAAGGATTTGGGCAGGTGCGTCCGGGTAAATGCAGGATCCATCGTCAATAATGGAAGATGAGTTGAAGTTAACAGCCTCCGGATAGGTGCAGCCCATCGATTGTTCAGAAGTATCAATATCAGATTGTGTGCATCCGGACATCAAAATTGGTGATATCAGGATTATGCAAATTAGCAGTGGCCTCATATTTTTTCGCTGGAAGAGGTACAAATCAACCCTTTGTCCAGATTGAGTAGGTGGAATCGTATTCGTTTTCCTCATCAGTCCCAACAGTCTCGATTAACTGTTGGCTCCACAGTGATCGATCCCACTTTGGGAAGAAAACATCGCCACTCTTATTCGTTTGAACCTCAGTAACGTGAATTTCCTCCACTCTGTCCATGAACATCTCATATATCTGGGCTCCACCTATTATCCAACACTCATCGCTTCCTTCTGCAAATGCTATCTCTATCGCTCGACCAACATAGAGGGCTGTGACAGCACCCTCGCCCTCCCAATCTGTATCCCTAGACATTACGATGTTAACTCTCTCCGGAAGCGGGCGGAATCTATCTGGTAGGGACTCCCATGTTCGCCTCCCCATGACCACCGAGTTGAATCCATCAGCTTCAGTCAACCTCTTGAAACGGGCCATATCGCTAGATAGCCTCCATGGCAAACCATTTCCCTTTCCTATGCAACCGTCCATATCCATAGCAACGATCATCGCCATTTTCATTATATCACTAAACCGATATTGGAGCCGCTATATGTGGGTGATGCTCATATCCGACTATGGATATGTGCTCGAATCTGAAATCATCAATTGATTTTATCGATGGATCCAGTTTCAGAATCGGTAGACTCAGGGGCTCTCTAGAGACCTGCAAACGAGCTTGCTCCATATGATTCAGGTACAAGTGACAATCCCCCCCGGTCCAGATAAAATCGCCAGGCTCTAGATCGCAAACCTGGGCAATCATGCAAGTCAAGAGGCTGTAGGAAGATATGTTGAATGGCACTCCAAGGAAAACGTCTGCACTCCTCTGATATAGGTTACAAGACAGCCTTCCATCGTTTACGTAAAATTGGAAGAATGCGTGACAGGGCATCAATGCCATGTCCCGTAGTTCCCCCACGTTCCATGCTGAAACAATGATGCGTCTGCTGTTCGGATCTTTTTTGATAAGATCTATCGCTTCTTCGATTTGATCTATTACCCTACCGTCGTTTGACTCCCATTTCCTCCACTGTTTACCATAAACTGGACCTAGATCACCATTCTCATCTGCCCACTCGTTCCATATCCTTACTTTGTTCTGAATGAGGTACTCGATATTGGTATCTCCGGAAAGGAACCAAAGTAACTCGTGTATAACGCTCGGCCAATGGACTCTTTTCGTGGTAATTGCAGGAAAACCCTCGCTTAGATTGAACCTCATCTGATGACCGAAAAGTGAGATCGTTCCTGTCCCAGTCCTATCTCCCTTGGCCTCGCCCTCCTCGAGGATTCGGCTTAGTAAGTCAAGATACTGCCTCATGTGGTTGGTGTGTGTAACCAGGTAGTCCATCAAGAATGCGCTAGGGCGCTCCCCTCATTGCAAGCGTGTTTACTAGTTGGTCTGAGAACTTGCGATACAATATCCCCATTTCTTCCTGGCGTTCATCTTTGCTTTTTGCCATCATTGAATCTACCCAGTGGTCATCTATGGAGCCGCCATCTGAATGCGCTGCCCATTCTGAGAATGTTATCGGGTCGTCCACAATCAAATCGATCCTCTTCCATGGCTTTGGCAGCATTGTTCCTGGTGGCATGAAGTCTCTCGCTCCAATGGATAGAGTTACAGGAACAATTGGCACATCTGGAAAAAGCGCTGCTAACCTTGCAAAACCAGTTTTAGAGGGCTGTAGTAAAGGTGCTTCTGTCCTTCTCGATCTTGTTCCCTCGGGAAATATTCCCAGACAACAGCCACTCTCTATCACATCTACCGCTCTTGCTAGAGCGTCCCTAGCACCGGAACCTCTGAAAGTCTCAATTTGACCCGTAGAGATCATCACAAATCGATTTGGTTGCTTTTCAAAGTGACCCTCCTTCGCCAAAAAGTGAATAGGCCTCTGAGATGCTAAGATCTTGATGAATGGATCAAGATTACCTAGGTGGTTGCCACAGAATATTGCCGGACCTTCCAAGGGAACCTTGTGAGCCCCCTTTATGTGAACATTGGTCACGCTTCTCAGGATGGCAGGGACGTACTTTTCCAAGAACCTGTAGATTAGTGGGGTGGAGAAGGCCTGTCCTGTACCCTCCAACTTCACCCAGGAGCTAATATTCTTCATAGATCTCTCAGACAGGCCCATATCAACGCCACCGAGTATTCAGTTTCATACTTTACAGTTGAAATGTTGAAGTGGCATAATGCCTGGTTAGTACCATGCACAGCAGATGCTGGGCCCTTTCACTAGGTCTGATTCTACTCTCTCCAATTATTGCGCCATCTGCTGTTGGGGAATGGGGGACCGATACATGGCTGACGAACATAATCGGCCCTGAGAGATTGGAACAAGGTGATGAATTCGGGTGCCACGGTTTTGAGGGGGTTGATACCATAGAGGAAAACTGGGTAATTCCAGGATGCAGGGATTATCTCGCAGGACTGACCGACTCCTCAAAATGGGGCAGCGATCCTGTTTCATTCGGAATAGAGGCCGACGTGCTTGATCAGGATACAGTTGACTCGCTGATAGATTCCGGATTCGTAATTGTTGGAGATTCTCTGAAAGAAGTACCAGATGAAATCGTTTCTATGGTGAGGAACGGTGGTAGTCTAGAGAAGGGAGTTGCCGACATAGAACTGCTTGAGTCGGCGGAGGAGGACTCACTAGTCTCTGTTTACTGGAGGGCAAGGGTTGGAGACTTCCGCGTGAGGGATGATGCTGAGGTTATATCTTGGTTAGAGAATCAGCAGGTATGGTTCACCACATGGGGAGAATGGCATTTTCACGGAATATCCGGACGGTCTACTTCGGTGATCTCAGAAGGATCAGTTCTAATTTCAACATCTCCCCCTTCGGAAAGGTGGAACGTCCCAGGAACGATCATGCTCCAGTTCGAGCAGGATGTCGTATCTGTTTCCGACTCCAACGGTGCTGAGATTCCTCTGATTCCACCAGATTCGAGAGATCTCTCAATCGGTTGGAGGCCGATTGAAACAGGTATGCTTCTAACCCAGGCCCCAGGAACAAACATCACAATAGAATTAGATAGCTCAGCCGATGCAATCGAAACGACTCCTATGAGTACGTTCAATGATCTACATCATGGCGTAACGATAGTAGGTCATCACACATCGAATCTATTCAGATGGACACAAGACTTCCCTGAATCCATCCTTTCTTTTACATGGCTAGTCGAAAGGCCAGAGAAAGAGGGGATTGGCTGGATTATCCCCGCATTCGCAGTATCAATGATTATTGCGGTGCCTGCATCCATATACTTCCTAGTGAAAAAAGACGGCAGCATGATGTCTATTGGTCAGGAGGAGTAATGATAGGTCCTTGGATCTCCACACCCTCTTCGACCAACCTACTAACGATTCTTCTAACAGATTCGGGCGACATTGCCTCGGGGGGGTGCACCCCTGGTGGCAGCATCTCTGGATCATTCAACCACTCCTCTATGCAGCATATTGTTACTAACCCGGTCGACCGTGCCATTGAGTGGCCGTCATCACTACCATGATCTTGGACAGTCCACCTCATGCTGGTGCCATCTCTTCCTTGGGCAAATACTTCCATCCATGTGAACTCGGGAGTCTTTTCGTTATACTGCCACTCTGCAGTAATCCTTTCAAGGTCAATCTCTGCATTCTCTGTCTCATTGATGAACATCTGGATGTGCCCAGGCCACCTGACTGTGTATTCTGAAAGCTCTTCTGCGGGTATAGTGTTCAACACGCTCCTCAATCCGTCGGTGAGAAATGCCTCCATGGTTCCTTTCTCATTGACTTCGATCTCATGCCTCTCTGATAATGCAGGCAATGTGACCAGTTCTGAACCTCTGATTACTCTAGCCGGCCTGGTGTACTCAGCAATCACATCTATTGGAGAGAATGGAGCCATGTAATTCCACCCTCCAGTGGGTCCGGTTGGGTTTCCACCAACTCGAACTTCGCCTTTCTCTAGAGGGCCCATTTCATCGTATGCTCTGGAAAGAAGCATGTTTGACAGACCGGGCGCTATCCCTGTATCCCATAGGATTCTTGCACCGTATTCTTTGGCCTTATCGTCATCTCTGTCCGGAGTAAACTCGCTGAAGCTGAGATCCACCGTTCTCCAGGGAAGCTCCGCGAGAGCTGTTGTACTCGAGTGTCCTATGTCTCCCGGCAGCATGTTCACTACGATATCCTGAAGTGGATTGAATTCGAAACCATCTTGGTGTACAATCATATCTAACATCAAATCTATTGGATTCTCATCCTTCTCGAGGTGATGCACCTCCACACCAGGAATTCCGAAAACACGGAACGGTTGTGGGTCGTATGCGTGTACGTTGTGGCCTGACTTGGCTAACTTTTCTGCAACATAGGAACCGACGAGCCCCACTCCGAAGCAATGGATATTAGCCATATATCACCGTAGACGAGTTCGCTATTCGTTGTAACTGTTCGCAGTTCTTAGAGCGAAATCTAGCGATGCTTTGATTGGGTGTAATACAAGCCGCAATTCATGGTAGGGGGAGGTAACATTGATCCTTGGTCCTCTGAGCAATCTACCGACTATGATAGAATGATCGAGCAATTCGGCTTGACTCCAATGGAACTCGGGTCTGTTCCAAATCCAGGAATGTTGCATAGACGAGGAATAGTATTTGCACACAGGGATTTGGACGTGATTACGGATTCGATAACCAAGGGGGATCCATTCGGAGTTCTTACCGGCCTAATGCCCAGCGGTAGGATGCATCTTGGACATAGCATGGTTATAGAGCAGGTTCGCTGGTTTCAGGAGCAGGGTGCCGACGTAACCGTTGCCGTTGCCGACTTGGAGGCACTTGCGACTAGAGGGACCCCTCTTTCTAATGGAAGGGAGACGGCGTTACGCGAGTACGTGTTGAATTATGCTGCATTGGGCTTGGACTCTGACAAGACTAGCGTATACTTTCAGAGCTCTAGGCCTGAAGTTCAGAGACTGGCCTTCACTCTAGGAAAACGTACTAACCTATCGGAATTAGACGCGATATACGGATTTGGTGGAGGAACAAATCTGGCTCACGTCCAGGCGCCTCTTGTACAGGTTGGAGATATTGTACATCCTCAATTGGATGATTTCGGAGGATTAAGGCCAATAGTTGTGCCAGTAGGGGTTGACCAGGATCCGCATCTGAGATTGACCAGAGACATAACTCAGAAGACGAACTGGTTTAATGTGAAGAAGAGGAAGTCTGGAGGGCTCACCGTGGCTCTTTCAGTCCAGGAAGATAATCAGGCAGAGATGGGGGTTTCCCACTCTGGTAGGATAGATATGGATTCTAGGGCAAAGCTCGTTGGAAACATTGTCGACTCAATTGCTGAACTAGGATTTTCCGATATCAAGTCTAATCCCAAGCATGGAACAATCGAGATTCCCGGCGCAACAATGGGGGATCGCTCCAGAATTAGGATAATGTTGCTCCAAATTGAGAGGGATTTGGGTGGCCTAGGGCTAATGCCCCCATGTTCCACTTACCACAGATTCGCTGTAGGGATGACTGGTGATAAGATGTCTTCATCTAAACCCGAGAGTACAATCTTCATGGATGACGAAATTGAATCCATGGAGAGGAAGGTGAAGCGGGCAATCAGCGGTGGACAACCCACGGTGGAAGAGCACAGAAGGCTAGGAGGGGATGTCTCAAAGGACGTGGCATACCAGTATCTGCAATTTTTCTTCGAAAGTGACGATGCGGCCCTAGCAGAGGTCAAGTCTGAATATGAAAGCGGCAGGATGCTGGCCGGGGAAGTGAAGCAAATTTGTATTGACAGGGCCACAGACTGGCTCATTGATATTAAGCAAAGAAGGGAGCAGATGGAGGATAGTGTAGCCGATTTCCTCGCCCCTGATGCAATTTAGCGAATGTCGAAAACTGGAACCTCTGGTCCCATGTCCAAAGACTGCTTCTCGTTTTCCATTAGCTCCCTAATATTTGCATCACTGTGAATAATCTGGCTCCTGCCTCTTGGGTCCAGAAGCTCGATAAGAAAATGAGAACCTCCGTCTTTCATCTTTCTCAGTCCCTCCAACAGTTCCATAGACGCGTCTAGTACCTTTTCATCATCCGAGTTCCCCCTCATAATAGAGCCTACAGCATCTTCGAATCTATTTATGACCCCTTCAATATTTGACACAAAACCACTGGAAGAACCGCCCGGTGAGACCTCCAAATCTAATTCAGGTATCCTGATAGTGCAGGATGAAGATCGGACCACTCTTGCCGAGCATTTTTCTGGTTCGTCTACGATTAAAGATGAGTAGCCGGGCTTCTCACCGTCCGAGGGAATGAAGTCCGTATGCTTCCAACCGCATGATTCACAAATTACAGTTATTTGTGTATGTTCTCCGAAGTATGGAATTTCGGAACTCATTGCCAGCATCGTCAATGCGCCGTCTTCGTGACATTGGGGACATGGTGCATCTACCTTACTTTGCATTTCTCAATTCACCCTGGCGCTATCAAAAGTTGGAGGAAGTAGTAGGAGTCGGGTGTTCCCAAGTCGAACCACTTGGCCATTTACGTCGTCTTCTACAAAATCTTGGATTTTTCCGACTGCTAGTTGTAGTTCCATGTCCCTGGACATCAGATCTGACATCTCGATAATTACAATGTCCCCGTCAGACACCCAGTCCATAATTTGTGAAATTCCGGTAACATCCTCTAGAACTGCTCTATGAATGATGACGTCTCCATCCAACCTGGGTACCGGGGCATCAGGGAACCTCATGCCCAAATCATGGTATGGCTCGCCTGGATCAATGATGCTCATACTTTGGTCCGCTATGCTGGGCATCTCTACCCACTTAGGGCCATCATCTTCTACAGACACAATTTGTCGACATGCTTTGTGGACTTGATATCTTCTGAATACGAGCTTAGGTTTTTTCGAAAATTAATGCTATTCGGCAAGACCGGCTCCCGTCGCATTGATAAGGGGTCGATTCTAGAGAACAACACTGGCAACTCCGCCGGTGATTACCATGGATGCAACTTCTAGCGCGATAAAGACCGGTACAAGTACCGTTGGAATTACCTATGACGGCGGGGTTGTTGTAGGGGCAGACCACAGGGCCACTATGGGGCATTTCATAGCTAACAAGTCGGTTCAGAAGCTCTTCCGAATCTCGGACAATATTGCTCTAACTACAGCCGGACTCGTTGGCCATGCCCAATCACTTTCCCGCGTTCTAGCCGCTGAATTGAAGCTCTTCGAACTGAAAAGGGACATGCCTATGACAGTAAAAGGAGCGGCCACATTCACTGCCAACATCCTATCTGGAAGGCCACACTATGTACAGCTACTGATCGTAGGAGTAGATTCCTCCGGTCCAAGCGTATACAGTATCGATTCCGCTGGTGGCTCTATCCCAGACACGTACTGTGCAACTGGCTCTGGAAGTCCCTACATGTATGGTGTACTCGAAGACCAATTCAAAACAGGCATGTCCAAGGAACAAGCACTATCACTTGCTGCTAAGGCACTTCTAGCATCAGCCCAGAGAGACGCTGCAAGTGGCAACGGAATGGACTTAGCATTCATCACGAACGAAACTGGATTCACACAGCTATCCGAAGAGGAAGTGGCGACTCTCCTCTCGACTATCTGATTACATTCCCGACCTAGAGCAGTAATTGCCTAGGTTTCTTGACACGAGGGATATTATGCGTTTGACTCTGCCCGACATAAAGAAGAAGATTTCGAAGATTGTACCCGATGGTATAGATCACGAAGTAACACTGGAAGCCGGCTCTATCGCAATCATCACAAAACAGCCAAAGGAGTTCTCAGGAGGTGGTGAGAGCCTAACGGTAAGGATTGCCAAATCTGTGAAGCGTAGGGTTGTAATTCGGCCCCATCCAGAAATCCTATCCGATGAGCAGGAAGTTCACGATGCTGTCAATAGAATAATTCCTGCCGAGGCAATGGTCAGAAATACGTGGCTTGATCCGGCGCTATCTGAGGTTATTCTGGAATGCGATGACCCATCATCGGCCGTGGGTCCGAAAGGCTCCCACGTCAACTCGTTGAGAGATGAAATTGGCTGGCTTGTAAAGGTAGAACGTGCTCCTGCCAGAGAGAGCAGAACCCAGCACGACATCCGTCGTTACCGCAAGGAGTTAGCCGATGAGAGGAAGTCCTTGCTGAAGAAATTCGGGACACGGATATATCGCCCTCAGAGGCCAGGGGAGTCATGGGTTAGAGTTTCAGCACTCGGATCATATCGAGAAGTTGGGCGAGCAATGCACTTGGTCACGACTAACGAGTCCAAAGTTCTGGTAGATGTAGGAGCAAAACCTACCAATAACCAGAGCGAGGTTCAGCCATTCTTCTCAGCACCAGAACTTCTACCGCTGGACAATCTAGATGCCGTAGTCATCACCCATGCTCACGTGGATCACATAGGGATGCTCCCAGTTCTCTTCAGGTATGGATACAAGGGACCAGTGTATTGCACGCCCCCGACAAGAGATCTGATGACCCTTCTCCAAATTGATTACATCAAGGTGTCACAAGCAGAGGGTAACGAACCCCCATATTCCAAGGCCGATATACAGGAGTGCATCAAGCACGTTGTAGATGTGAATTATGGGGACAAGACGGACATCGCTCCCGATATTAAGATGACAATGGAGAATGCAGGCCACATTCTAGGCTCCTCCAGCGTCTACATGCAAATAGGAGAGGGAAAGTCAGAGCACAGACTTTTGTTTTCAGGCGACATAAAGTATGAGAAATCCTGGCTTTTCGACGCGGCTACGGTAAGGTTTCCAAAAGTTGACACACTTGTGATTGAGTCTACATATGGTGGACCTCAGAGCATTCAGCCCACAAGGCATCAAGCTAGCCAGGAGCTCCAGGATCTCGTCTCCGACACCCTTGGTAGGAAGGGAAAGATATTCTGCCCCGTTTTCGCAGTTGGACGATCCCAGGAGGTAATGCTGGCAATTGATGAGCTATTCAAGTCAGGACGTGTGCCACCTGTCACTGTGTGGCTCGACGGAATGATTAGCGAGGCGAGTGCGATTCATTCAAGTCATCCCAACTTCCTAAATAGAGAGCTCAAGAAGAGCATGCTTAGAGGTGGGGATGAGAATCCTTTCAACTCCTCTTGGTTCAAGCAGGTAGACTCCAGGGAGATGCGTGAGACAATTCTCCTCGATCCAAGTCCTTGCATAGTTCTAGCTACCAGTGGTATGATGACTGGCGGGCCTATCATAGAGTACCTCAAGCACTGGGCACCAGAGCCTGGGAACACTCTATGCTTCGTAGGCTATCAGGCCTCTGGAACCCTTGGAAGGAGGCTACAGGAGGGCCATTCCCACGTTCCGTTAATGGACAAAGGACAGACACTGATGCTCGACGTGAATTGCAACATGGTGATAATTGACGGATTCAGCGGTCACTCAGACAGGAACCAACTTATGGATTATGTTTCGGCTCTAAATCCAACACCAAGGAAGATCATCTGCCATCATGGCGATCCCCAGACCTGTAATGCCTTCAGAATGGGTCTTCGTGAGAAATTCAAGGTACAGACATATGCGCCTGCAAATCTAGAGACTCTTCGACTTTCTTGATTATAGCACAGGAACATCGAAACCGGCATCAGCAGGATCGCCCACATTCCCAGCTGTTTCTTCTTCGTTAACTTCGTCCCAGTCTTCCATAGAATCAGGTGCTTCGTCAACCAAGTCATGATTCGTGGTTATTGACACGGCAATAGGAATGGGCGTAATCAGTAGCAATGCCCAGGCTTCAGGGGTTATGGTCCCCTCAACTATCATGATAACTACTGATATCATTGCGATTAAACATGAAATCGCAGCCGCAATTACGCTTCTGAGCATATTTTCGTATTGCTCCGAGCAGATGTTTGTTATCTTTTTAACGACAAGGTGATGAACCTTGGATTTATTCAGATTGTATGGGTCTCGATTGGAATCTAGTTAGGTGTGAGTGCGGTCATTCCTTCGGACATAGAAATGGGACCAAACCAAAATGTACAATATGCGGCTCCAATGAAGTGACTAATGTCCAACAGTTCTCAGATTCAAGATCACTGGCATATGCCGTTTCTGATGCAAATCTTCCGAAAGAACTCGCAAAAGAACTGTCATCAAGACTCGAATCCAAGTTTGCTATTGAAGAAAGCAGACAGCAAGCTCCCGTTAGCATTAGGGAAAAGGTCAGGAGAATATTGCGTAGTGCGACCGATGAACACGGAGTTTTACAATTAAGCGCCATTAGAAGAGAATTAGACAGTGCTGGTCTAGATTCAGAATCATGGGAATCCATCATTGGAGGCGCAGAACTGGAGGGAATCTTAGTTAGATGCAGTAATGACTCATGGAGATGGGTCTAGCAAAGTTCATGACCACAACAAGTGCGCTTTGAGCTAAGGGGCCTGTGGGTTAGTCTGGTCTATGCTTGTTGCTTTGGGAGCAATAGACCCTGGTTCGAATCCAGGCAGGCCCACCACACGAAAATTTCTAAT
>LUMI01000186.1_pt1 | contig 19539 bp, 16 predicted proteins | sample 729681 | NCBI WGS metagenome assembly LUMI01 (sample SAMN03860267, study PRJNA289734) | marine metagenome | biome: seawater column; feature: ocean; material: water; isolation source: Red Sea water column Station 34 - depth 10m | place: Saudi Arabia: Red Sea | collected 2011-10-15 | depth 10 m
ACGGCGGTTTAGCAAACCGCTGGTTTCAACCAGCTCACCCATCCTTCCGTGGCTGTATGTGTAACTTGAAATCATTGAATATTCAATATTAATCAAGTAATTTCTGGCAAAATGAAAAACAATTATTCTATTTTTTCTTTGATAAAAAATGCTTTCTCAAGCCATGAAAATTGGCAACAAGCTTGGGGAGATCCTGAACCTAAGAAAGAATATGATGCTGTAATAGTTGGAGGTGGTGGCCATGGTTTGGCTACTGCTTACTATTTGGCAAAAAAACATAATTTAAGAAATATTGCTGTCGTTGAAAAAGGTTGGATCGGTGGTGGAAACACTGGAAGAAATACTACAATCATAAGATCAAATTATTTATGGGATGCGAGTGCAGGTCTATATGACCATGCTTTAAAAATTTGGGAGAATTTATCTCAAGAATTAAATTATAATGTTATGTTTAGTCAAAGAGGTGTGATGAATCTTGCACATAACCTACAAGATGTAAGAGATTTAAAAAGAAGAACTCATGCTAACAGATTAAATGGAATTGATGCTGTTTGGCTTGAAACTGAGGAAGTAAAAAAGTTTTGTCCAATAATAAATACTTCTAAAGATATAAGATATCCCGTTCTAGGAGGTACTTTACAACGAAGAGCTGGTACCGCTAGACACGATGCTGTTGCCTGGGGTTATGCTCGTGGTGCAGATGAAATGGGTGTCGATATAATTCAAAATTGTGAAGTCAAAGGTATTAAAAGAAATGGAGATCAAGTTGAAGGTTTGGAGACAACAAAAGGATTTATTAAAACTAAAAAAATTGGTGTTGTAGCTGCGGGTCATTCAAGTGTAATTGCTAACATGGCTGGTTTGCGTTTACCTTTAGAGAGTAAACCGCTTCAAGCGTTGGTATCTGAACCTGTTAAACCAATTATAGATACTGTTGTGATGTCAAACGCAGTGCATGCCTATGTTAGCCAATCTGATAAAGGTGAACTTGTTATTGGTGCTGGTACAGACTCGTATGTTTCGTATACGCAAAGAGGAAGTCACGATATTGTTGAAGAAACTTTGCGAGCTATATTAGAACTTTATCCAATTTTTAGTAGAATGAAAATGTTAAGACAATGGGGAGGTATTGTGGATATTTGTCCAGATGCTAGCCCTATAATCAGTAAAACAAGTGTAAAAGGTTTATATTTTAATTGTGGTTGGGGAACTGGTGGATTTAAAGCTACACCAGGATCTGGTGATTTATTTGCACACACAATTGCTAATGATGAACCTCACAAATTAAATGCAGCATTTAATATAAATAGATTTGTAAGTGGCGACCTAGTAGATGAACATGGTGCAGCTGCAGTAGCACACTAATGTTCATAATTAATTGTCCCTTTTGTGGTGAAAGAGATCAAAGTGAGTTTAGCTCTGGCGGAGAAGCTCATATTGTAAGGCCGAAACAACCTACTGAGCTTAGTGATGATGAATGGGCTGAGTATTTATTTATGAGAAAAAATATTAAAGGTATTCAATTCGAAAGATGGAACCATGCTCATGGATGTAGAAAATGGTTTAATATGGTTAGAGATACATCCAATGATAAAATTCACGCTATTTATAAAATGGGTGAAAAACCTCCTGTTAAATAATTATGACAAATTTCAGAGTAGGAAAAACAAAATTTGTAGATCAAACAAACAGAGTTTCTTTTGTTTTTGATGGAAAAAAATACTTTGGGTATAAAGGTGATACTCTCGCTTCAGCATTAATTGCAAACGGGATCCATTTAGTTGGAAGAAGTTTTAAATACCACAGACCTAGAGGAATTATGTCGTGCGGTTCAGAAGAAGCCAATGCTATTTTTCAAGTTGCAGACAATACAGATAGAACTGAGCCTAATGTGAGAGCAACAGAAATTGAAATTTATGAAGGTTTAAATGTTAAAAGTCAAAATTGTTGGCCTAGTGTTAATTTTGATATTGGTGGAGTTAATAATTTTATATCTCCATTTATACCTGCAGGATTTTATTACAAAACATTTATGTGGCCAAAAAATTTTTGGAAAAATGTATATGAACCGTTAATTAGAAAATCAGCAGGTTTAGGTAAATCCCCTACTCAGCCAGACCCTGATTTGTACGATCACAGACATATTCACTGTGATGTTTTAGTTATTGGTGGAGGTATTTCAGGAATTATTGCCGCAAAAATGTCAGCTGAAAATAATAAAAAAACGATATTGATAGATGATAAAAATCATCTAGGTGGATCAACCATATATCAAGATGATGAAAACTATAAAATTAATGATTCAAAAACAAAAGATTGGCTTGACGAACAAATTAAAGAATTAAAAAATTGTAAAAATTTAGTAATTAAAAACAGAACCTCTATTGCAGCTTACCACGGTTATAATTATTTATTAGCAAAAGAAAATTTAACAGATCACCTTTCAGAAGATAAAAAAAATAACACCATTAGACATAGACTTTGGAAAATTAGAGCAGATAAAGTAATTATTGCAACTGGTGCAGTGGAAAGACCAATGGTCTTTAATAATAATGATAGACCTGGGATAATTTTAGCAAATTCAGTTAAAAAATTTATAGATTTTTATGGTGTAGCATGTGGAAATAACAATGTTATTTTTACAAATAATGACAGTGCTTATGAAACAGCAATATCACTAAATCAAAAAGGAATTTCTTCACAAATAGTTGATATTAGAAAATCATCAGACTCTTTGATTGTAAAAAAAGCAGAAAAGTTAGGAATTAAAATCTATTGGGAGCATGCAATTATAAATACTTCTGGTTATAAAAAAATTAATTCAGTTGAAATTATGAAACTTTCTGAAGATGGTTCTAATGTTCAAGGGGAGATTGTAAAATTAAAATGTGATTGTCTCTCTATGAGCGGTGGCTGGACTCCTCTAGTTCATATGCATACACAATCTGGGGGAAAATTAAATTTTAAAGATGATGATCAAATATTTATCCCAGATAATAATTCAACTGATCATATAAGTGTTGGTTCTTGCAATGGTGATTTTGAATTAGATAATTTGATTAATAATACCATCAAATCTACTAGGGATTATTTAGATATTGAAAATAATCAATTTAATGAAATAAAAATTTCTTGCTCAAAAGAGAAAAATAAAAGAAATATTTGGTTAATTCCTAGCAATATTAGCTTGGGCAAGACAAAATCATTTATAGACTTTCAAAATGATTCTACTGCTAAAGATATAAAGCTTGCACTAAGAGAAGGATTTAGATCAATCGAACATGTAAAAAGATATACAACAACTGGTATGGCAACAGATCAAGGTAAAACTTCCAACATGCATGCTCTTGGAATAATTGCAGAAACTGCTGGGGTAAAAATGGGTTCTCTTGGCACAACAACTTTTAGACCTCCTTTCACACCTTTAACATTTGGTGCGATAGTTGGAAGAAATGTTGGTAATTTTTTTGATATCACAAGAAAAACTGCAATGCATGAATGGCATGTTTCAAATAACGCTGAATTTGAAAATGTGGGTCAATGGAAAAGACCTTGGTATTATCCAAAAAACAATGAAGATATGCATCAAGCTGTGCAAAGAGAAAGTTTGGCTGCAAGAGAAAGCGCAGGAATACTAGATGCTTCTACACTTGGTAAAATAGATATTCAAGGTACGGATGCATCTGAATTTTTAAACCGAGTTTATACTAATGCTTGGTCGAAACTAGCGATAGGTAAATGCAGATATGGTTTAATGCTTAATGAAGATGGTATGGTTTATGATGATGGGGTAACTACAAGAATTGGTGAAAACCATTACATAATGACAACCACTACTGGCGGAGCAGCAAATGTTTTAGGCAAACTTGAAGACTACTTGCAAACAGAATGGCCTGAATTGGATGTTTATTTAACCTCTGTTACAGATCATTATTCTACCGCAAGTATATGTGGTCCAAATTCAAAAAAAATACTAATGAAACTATTTCCTGATGTAAAATTTGATGATGAGAATTTTCCGCATATGTCTTTTCAAAACGCATCTTTAGACAAAGTTAATTGCAGAATTATGAGAATAAGTTTTACCGGTGAACATAGTTACGAAATAAATATAGAAGCAAAATATGGAAAATCACTATGGGAAAAATGTATAGAGGCAGGTAAAGAATTTAATATTACCCCATATGGAACAGAAACAATGCACCTCTTAAGGGCAGAAAAAGGTTTTATAATTGTTGGCCAAGATACTGATGGAACAATGACACCTATTGATCTTCAAATGGATTGGATAGTAAGCAAAAAGAAATTTGATTTTATAGGAAAAAGATCTTTGTATAGAAGCGATACTATTAGAGAAGATAGAAAACAATTAGTTGGATTAGTTACAGATGATCCTAATGAAGTTTTAGAGGAAGGTGCACAAATTGTTAAAAATTTAAATACAAAACCAATAGAAATGTTAGGGCACGTTACCTCAAGTTACTACAGTCCAAATTTAAAAAAATCTATTGCACTAGCCGTTGTTAGAAGTGGAAAAAATATGAAAGGTCAAAAACTAATTGTTCCTATGGAGAGTAAAAATATCAATGTCACAGTATCTGATTTTATATTTTTAGATAAAAATAATGAGAGACTAAATGCTTAATATTAATTATCCAAAAATAGATAAAAAATCATACAATGATATAGAATTGTCATTGGAAGAACCGCTTACAAAAATCAATTTAAGAGGAAAGAAAAAAGATTTTTTTGCTAAAGTTGGTAAAATTTTATCAATAATTCTACCAATAGAAAGTAACACAAGTTCTTCAAATGAAAAATTTACAGCAATGTGGCTAAGTCCAGATGAGTGGATGATTTATTCTAAAGATAACAATCAAAATATAATATTTGATGAGTTGTATAATGAAATTTCTAAACTAAATCATGGATCTATCACAAATGTATCAGACCAATGGGTTTGTATAAATTTAAAGGGCAAAAATATTTATGAAATGCTATCAACAGCATGTCCATTTGATTTTACAAAGTTTAAAGCTAACAAAAACTCAACAACCCAAACTTTAGTAAACCATATAGATGTAATTATTCATCATAAAGAGGAAAATAATTTAAATCTATTTGTAAGAAGATCTTTTTCTGAGCACTTATGGTTATGGCTTAACGATAGCGCTAAATTTATCTAATCTAAAATTCAAATAAAATAAAGTATACCCTAGATAACTTAGAGAAAATATCCAGTTATAAAAAACCCAGAGCCAGAAAAAATTAGTAAAGTCAGAGTTATAATAAATTGCTGTATAAAATACTAAAAATGGAAAGATTACGTTTCTAAATATATTAGCAACAAGTGCATTTTCAGATTTTTTTAAAGCCATGAAAAAACCATTTGATAAAAAAAAGATTGGATAAGCAGGTAATACAAATGCAGATATTTGCAGGTATAATTTACCAAACTCAATTACATTTAAATCATTGGAAAACAAACCAGTTATTATTTCTGCTAACAAATAAACAAACAAAGATGAAATTATCATAATTATAAATGCATATTTTATTGCAGTGATGTAAGTTTGTTTTATTCTTAAAATATTTTTTGCGCCAAAATTTTGAGCAATAATAGTAATTATTGCTGTATTAATTCCAAGTATCGGCAATAATACAACTTGCTCAATCCTTGTACCGGCACCATAACCAGCAGCAGCATACTCACCAGATAAACCAGCATATTTAAAAACTATTGCTGATGCTACAGAGTATCCACAGATAGAAATGATAATTGGCATAGATTGAAAAAATATATTTTTAAAATAATAAATTTTAGGAATAAAATTATTAATAATTAAATCTTTGATTAATCTACTTTTTAAAACTTTGTTAAAAATTATAATTAAAGAGACTAATTGAGCAATCAATGTTGCAATTCCAATGCCTTTCATTCCAAATGCGGGAATGAACCAAAAACCAAATATTAAAATTGGATTAAGAAAAATATTTAACAAAAAAGCTATTATTAGTGCATTTCTATATGTTTTAGTATCGCCTTCTGCATGCAATAAAGAATTTAAGGCAACGACTACTATAAATAAAAAAGATCCGTAAAATATTATATTAGTGTAATCTAATCCTAAGTTTTTAACCTCATCAGATGAACCCATTAGAATAAAAATATTATCTGAATAAGTGAGACCTATGTAGGTGATGAATAAAGTTAAAATAAGTGAAAAAATTATTAATTGACTAAAATAAGTAGATGCTTTTTTTTGATTTTTTTCTCCAATACTGTTTCCAATTAATGACGTGCCGGCAACTGTAATCCCTATAGAGGAAGCAATTAAAATAAAATAAATTGGAAAAGATTTTGCTAGAGCAGAAAGAGCTTCTGGTGAAATTTTACCAGCAAAAAAAGTATCAACAATGTTGTATAAAGTTTGAAATAAAGTTCCGACACTTGCAGGGATAGCAAGTTTTCTAATTAATATTTTAACATCATCAGTCAATATATTCATAGATTATTTATCTTTTATATTTAAATGGAATTTTTGAATTAACTATCTGATGATGTCTCATCGTAAATCTTTTTATTTGATTTGGTGATAAATTGTCATGACATTTTGGGCAAGATAAGCCAACTTTGTATTTTTTGGATTTCATATCTTTTTTACTAATTGGCATTCTACATCCATTGCAAATAGCATAATTTCCAACTTGTGTATTTTTTTTAATGGTTACTCTATTATCAAACACAAAGCACTCCCCTTTCCATTTGCTTTTGTTTGGATCGGTTTTATTGAAGTAGTTAATAATACCTCCTTTGAGCATATAGACATTTTTAAAACCTTTTTTATTCAAATAATTAGATGCTTTTTCACATCTTATGCCACCAGTACAAAACATCCCAATTTTTTCATTTTTGTTTAAGCTAGATAAATAATTTTTAAATTCTCTAAAGTTATTAGTATTTGGATTCATCGCGCCTTTAAACGTACCAATTTCATATTCAAATGGTTTTCTAGCATCTATTATTTTGACATTATCTTTAGAAATAAAATTATCCCAATTTCTTGGCGTTAAATATTTTTTGATTGTTTTATTTTTAAATGAAAAATTATCTTCCATTGGAACTACTTCTTTTTTAATTTTAACTTTTGCTTTTAGGAAAGGTATAAATTTTGCTGATGTTGAATTTTCAATATCAAATTTTTCAAATTTAAAAGTTGATCTTATAAATTTTGATATTTTAGAAATATTAGAAGGTTTTCCTGCTAAAGTACCATTAATCCCCTCTTTAGAGATAATCAATAATCCCTTTATTTCATTCTTAATTATTTCATCTAATAAAATTTTTTTTAATATATTTAATTTGTTTGTTTTTTTGATTTTATAAAAAGATAAAATTTTTATCATTTATTTCCAACAAACAAAAAATCCATCACCTATTGGCAATATATATTTATTTATATTTTTGTTTTTAATATAGTTATTAAACTCTTTAATCTTCATTGTTATTTTATCTTTTGATGATGGGTTGGCAACTTCACCTTTCCATAAAATATTATCAATTAGTATTATCCCATCCTTGTTAATTAAAGATAATGATTGGTTAAAATAATTAATATAATTTTCTTTATCAGCATCAATTAAAATTAAATCAAATTTTTTCTTTTTTTTTTTTAAATTTTTTAATGCTACTAAAGCATTATTTACTTCTACATTGATTTTTCTATTAACTTTTGCTTGTTTAAAAAAATTTAATGCTACATCTGTATTTTTTTTATCCTTATCAATAGCATAAAGTTTACCATTTGAAGGCAAGGATAGTGCTATGGATAAAGCACTATAACCTGTGAATGTTCCTATTTCTAAACAGTTTTTAAATTTTTTCTGTTGGATTAAAAATTGAATAAAGTTTGCCTGTAATACAGATATTTGCAATTTTTTTACATAGCCTAGACTTTCATTGTATTTGATAATTTTTTTTTGGATTGGGTGTAAATTATTTGAATGAGCAAAAATATAGTCGACCATACTTTGATCGATTTCAATATTTTTATCCATTAAGTTTATTTTTTAATATTTTATTTATTAATTGAGGATTACCTTTACCTTTGCTCTCTTTCATTGCTTGACCAACAAAAAAACCAAAAAGCTTATCTTTGCCTGATTTATATTCTTCTACCTTATCAGTATTATTCATTATAACTTTATCGATTAATTCTTCTAAAGCCTTTGGATCACTCTCTTGTTTTAATCCTTTTTCTTCAACTATTTTTTGTGGATCTTGATCTCCATTAATCATCTCTTCAAAAATAGTTTTTGCAATTTTTCCTGATATCGTTCCATCTTTGATTAAGTTTATTAGTTTAGATAGATTATTTGAACTCACTGGGCTTTCTGATATCTCTAAATTTTTTTCATTTAAAACAGCAAACAATTCGCCTGTTATCCAGTTCGTTGCCAACTTAACATCTGAATTTTTGATCACTTCCTCAAAATATTTTGATGTTTCTATATCTGAAACTAAAATATTTGCCTCATATGAAGATAATTCAAATTTTTCAATAAATCTTTTTTTCTTCTCGTCTGGCAATTCTGGGATTTCATTTTTTAATTGGTTGATATAATCATCGCTTACTTCTAGAGGTAGTAAATCTGGATCAGGAAAATATCTATAATCATGAGCGTCTTCTTTAGATCTCATGGATCTTGTCTCATTTTTTTTTGTATCAAATAATCTTGTTTCTTGATCAATTTCTTTTCCATCTTCTACAAGATCAATTTGCCTATTAGCCTCATAAACTATTGCTTGCTGCATAAATTTAATTGAGTTAACATTTTTTATTTCACATCTTGTTCCAAAATCTTTACTTCCTAACTTTCTTACAGATACGTTTACATCTGCTCTAAGTGAGCCTTCTTGCATATTGCCATCACAAGTTCCTAAATATCTCATGATAGATCTAAGCTTTTTTATATATGCATTAACTTCATCGGGTGACCGTAAATCAGGTTTGCTTACTATTTCCATTAATGCAACACCTGACCTATTTAAATCAACAAATGTATTATTTGGATCAATATCATGTATACTTTTTCCTGCATCTTGTTCTAAATGCAATCTTTCAATACCAACTTCTTTTGGGCCATATGGCATATCCAAAATTACCTTACCCTCTCCTACTATAGGATATTTGTATTGTGAAATTTGATATCCTTGAGGCAGATCTGCATAGAAATAATTTTTTCTATCGAATACTGATTTTTTATTTATTTGAGCTTTTAATCCAATTCCTGTTTTAATTGCTTGTTTAACGCAAAATTCATTTATTACTGGCAACATACCAGGAAAGGCTGCATCAACTAAGCTTACTTGAGTATTAGGTTCAGATCCAAATTTTGTTGACGAGGAAGAGAATAATTTAGATTGAGATGTAACTTGAGCATGTACTTCTAATCCTATAACAACTTCATATTTATTATTTTCTCTTTCAATAATGAATTGATTGTCTTTATCCATTATATCCACCAATCAGTTAAATTATTTTTGTAACTTATTTTTTCTTCCATAGAATAAGCAATATTTAGAATAGACTGTTCATCAAAAGGTTTGCCAATAATCTGCAATCCTAGAGGAAAACCTTTTTTATCAAGCCCAGCTGGTATAGAAATTCCAGGTAATCCAGCTAAATTTACAGGCACAGTAAAGATGTCGTTTAAATACATTGAAACTGGATCATTTGTTTTTTCACCAATTTTAAATGCGGAGCTTGGAGTTGATGGGGTTAATATTGCATCAACTTTTTTGTAAGCATCATCAAAATCTTTTTTAATTAATTGTCGTACTTTTTGAGCTTTAAGGTAATAAGCATCATAATAACCTGAAGATAAAACATATGTTCCAATTAAAATTCTTCTTTTAACTTCTTCACCGAAACCTTCAGATCTTGTTTTTTCATACATATCTATTAAATTTTCTCCCTCTGATCTAAAACCATATTTAACTCCATCATATCTAGCAAGATTTGAAGAGGCTTCTGCAGGCGCAACAATATAGTAAGTAGGCAATGCATATTTTGTATGTGGAAGTGAAATATCAATTATTTCAGCACCACATTCTTTTGCATAATCAATACCTTTTTTCCAAAGATCCTCGATTTCAGATGGCATACCCTCAACCCTATACTCATTAGGTATTCCTATTTTTAATCCTTTAATATTATTTGTTAATTCTGAAGAATATTTATTTCTTTTAAAATCGATCGATGTCGAATCTTTTTTATCAAAACTTGAAATAACTTCTAATAATAATGCAGCATCCTTTACATTTGTACTCATTGGTCCAGCTTGATCTAAAGAGGATGCAAAGGCAACAATTCCATATCTAGAACAACTTCCATATGTTGGTTTTAAACCCACTGTGCCTGTAAAAGAAGCAGGTTGTCTAATTGATCCACCTGTGTCAGTTCCAATTGTAACTGGTGTAAGATTTGCAGCAAGAGCTGAAGACGAACCACCAGAGGACCCACCTGGAACTAAATTTTCACTTATCGGATTTTGAACATTGCCAAAAAAACTAGTTTCATTTGAAGAGCCCATTGCAAATTCATCACAATTTAATTTACCTAACAAAATTGCACCTTCGTTCCACATATTTTTTGTAACAGTAGATTCATATGTTGGTATAAAATTATTTAAAATTTTACTACCTGCTGTGGTTCTTGTGCCCTCTGTACAAAATAAATCTTTTACTGCAATTGGAATTCCTGGAAGTTTTAATTCAAAATTTGGTTTTTCATCAAATTTTTTTGCATTATCTAATGCTTGTGAAAAATTATCTGTTACATATGCATTGAGTTTTTTTGATTTTTCTGATCTTTCTACAAATGCTTTTGTTATTTCTAAAGAAGATAATTTTTTATTCTTAATATTATCAATTAGTTCATTTAAAGATTGCTTTGTTATTTCAGACATTATTCTACAACCTTAGGAACAACAAAAAAATCTTCATTATTATCAGGAGAATTGCTTAAAATTTTCTCTCTTATATTTTGACTTTGAACTTCATCTTCCCTAAATCTTAGCGTTGTATTTGCTACAGAAGTTAAAGGTTCAACATTTTCAGTATTTAATTCATTTAATTTCTCTATAAATTCAAAAATCGAATTTAAATCAACAGCTAATTTATTAGCCTTTTCTTCGTCTACTGAAATTCTAGCCAATTTAGAAATATGTTTTACTGTTTTAAGATCTAGTGTCATATGGTAAAAAAAATTAGCCGCAAACTATCACTTAAGTTAAAATTATACAATATGATCACTATTGATGAACTAAAAAAAAAACAAACAACTAAAACTAGGTTAATTGGCTTAGATTTGGGATCAAAAAGAATTGGTGTTGCTATAAGCGATGAGAATCAAAAAATAGCTACGCCATTTAAAACATTGCAAAATAATGGGCTTAAAAATTTGATTTCTGATTTATCAGTTATTATTGATGAAAATAAGATTGGTGGAATTATTATCGGAAACCCACTTAATATGGATGGATCATTTGGAAAGGCTTCTCAATCTGTCACAGATATTTCAAAAAATATTTCAAAATCTGTTAATATTAATGTTTCCTTATGGGATGAAAGATTATCTACAGTTGGTGCTTTTAATTTATCTAGTCAATTAGATATAAATGTCAGTAAAAGAGAAAAAAAAATAGATCAAAATGCAGCTGCTTTTATTTTGCAAGGAGCTTTAGATTTTCTTAATAATTAACACTTGCAATAATCTAGTTATATAGTTATAGAGTTGGTTTTAATGGCAACTAAAACCAAAGCTGTTAAAATTTCCCAAAAACATTTACTAGGTATTCAAGATTTATCAGTTTCTGATGTAAATTTGATACTTGATGAAGCTAGTACTTTCATAGATTTAAATAAAAGCAAAAATAAAAAATTAGATATTTTAAAAGGTAAAACCCAAATCAATCTTTTTTTTGAGCCTTCTACGCGAACTCAGAGTTCATTTGAACTTGCTGGCAAAAGACTGGGTGCGGATGTGATGTCAATGAACATAACAAATTCAGCAATCAAAAAAGGAGAAACGCTGATTGATACAGCAATGACTTTAAATGCTATGCATCCAGATATTATAGTTATAAGACATCAGGACTCAGGCGCTTGTAACTTGTTATCTCAAAAAGTAAATTGTGCAGTTTTAAATGCTGGTGATGGTAAAAGAGAACATCCAACACAAGCTTTACTGGATGCGCTAACAATAATTAACAGAAAGAAAAAGATTCAAGGACTTAAAATTGCTATTTGTGGAGATATATTGCATTCAAGAGTTGCTAGATCAAATATTTATCTTTTAAACATGCTAGGTGCAGAAGTTAATATTGTTGCTCCAACAAACTTAATGCCAAAGGATATTGAGAAATTTGGTGTAAATGTTTTCTCTGATATGAAAAAAGGAGTTAAGGATTGTGACATTGTAATGATGCTTAGATTGCAAAATGAGAGAATGACAAGTTCATTTCTTTCTTCTAACAGAGAATATTACGAGTACTATGGTTTAACACCAGATAAACTTAGTTACGCAAAAAAAGATTGTATAATTATGCATCCAGGTCCAATGAATAGAGGGATAGAAATAGATACGAAATTAGCTGATGACACAAATATGAGTGTTGTAAAAGAACAAGTAGAGTTAGGAGTTGCAATAAGAATGGCATGTTTAAAAATTTTCTGTGAATGATGAAAAAAAAATATTTTATTAATGCAAATATTCTAGATCCTCATAATTCAATTGATGAAGTTGGTGGACTAATTGTTGGTGAAACTGGTTTAATTGAGGCCGTTGGTAAAAAAGTTAATACTAACAATATACCTGCTAGAGAGAAAGTAATTGATCTTAAAGGAAAACATATCTTCCCAGGATTAGTTGATATGAGAGTTTTTGTTGGAGAGCCGGGCTATGAGTATAAAGAAAACTTTAGAACACTTAGCAACGCTGCTTTATCAGGAGGCGTTACTTCTGCAGTAACTATGCCAAATACCGACCCTATAATTGATAATGTTTCTATAGTTGATTTTCTTAAAAGACGAGGAAGAGATAAATCAAAAATTAATATATTTCCAACGGCATCTCTTACAAAAGGATCTGAAGGCACTAACATGACAGAATTTGGATTACTTCAAAGCAAGGGAATTATTGGATTTACTGACGGTACCAAAACTATTCAAAATACTCGAGTTATGGCTAGAATTATGAACTCTGCATGTGATTTGGATTCTTTAATAATGCAACATGCTGAGGATTTTGAATTATCAAAAGATGGAATGATAAATGAAGGAATAATTTCAACAAAGTTGGGTCTGCAAGGAATACCCGAAATGGCAGAATTAATAATTATAGAAAGAGATCTCACTCTATTAAACTATATAAAATGTAGATATCATATTTCTCAAATCTCATCTGGAAAATCTGTTGATTTAATAAGAGATAAAAAAGAAAATTTAAAATTTTCATGTGGAGTTTCAATTAATAACCTGTCATTAAATGAAAATGATATAGGAGATTTTAAAACTTTCTTAAAACTTTCCCCTCCTCTAAGAACAGAAGAGGATCGTGTAAATTTAGTACAAGGTTTAAAAGATGAAACAATTGATGTAATAGTATCAGATCATAAACCTGAAGATGAGGAGCAAAAAAGATTAACTTTTGCACAAGCAGCAACTGGTGCAACTGGCATAGAAACGCTTTTATCTTTAAGTCTTGAACTTTATCATAATGAATCTTTAAAATTAAATACAATCATAAAAGCTCTTACTTCAAATCCTGCTAAAATTTTAAAAATTGACAAAGGAAATTTAAATGTTGGGAATGATGCTGACTTTTGTATTGTTGATGTAAACAAACCATGGATTGTAAAACAAGAAAATTTAATTTCTAAATCTAAAAATACTTCAATTGAAAATAAAAAACTCCAAGGAAAGGTAACAAATACATTTGTAAAAGGTGAGGAATTATTTAAACTATAGAAATGGATTATTATTTAGTCGCCTTAATTTCCTATTTTTTTGGATCAATACCCTTTGGTTTTATTTTAACAAAAATATTTATTAAAAAAGATATTAGAGATATTGGTTCAGGTAATATTGGAGCAACGAACGCACTAAGAGCAGGTAGTAAATTAATTGGATATTCAACTTTAATATTAGATGTTACCAAAGCTGTTTTGCCAGTTTTATTTATAAAATTTAGTTATCCAAACTTAGTATATATTTCAGCACTATGTGTTTTTCTTGGTCACCTGTTTCCAGTTTGGTTAAAATTTAAAGGAGGCAAAGGTGTTGCAACATATGTGGGTATACTTTTTTCAATAAATTTTATTTTAGGATTTACCTTTGGTATAATTTGGATTGTAACTTATTTTTTATCAAAATTTTCTTCACTTTCATCTATTTTAGCAAGTATATCAATTCCAATATTTGTTTTTTTATCAGAAACAAATAATGCAATTTTTTATCTAATAATGTTTGTTTTAATTTTTTACACTCATAGAGAAAATATTAAACGCCTTATAAATAAACAAGAAACAAAGACAAAAATTTATTAATTTGACACAAATATTCTTTTGAGTAGTTTGTGAAAATATGAATCTTGTAATAGTTGAAAGTCCTGCAAAAGCTAAAACTATCAATAAATACTTAGGATCAGACTACACTGTTTTGGCTAGTTACGGCCATATAAGAGATTTGCCATCTAAAAATGGATCGGTTGATCCTGAGAATAAATTTAAAATGATATGGGAAATCGATAGTTTTTCAAAAAAATATTTAAAAGAAATCACAGACTCTGCAAAAAACTCGGATAAAATTATTTTAGCAACTGACCCTGACAGAGAGGGTGAGGCTATAGCATGGCATGTTAGAGAATTCTTAGAAGAAAAAAAACTTTTAAAAGACAAAAAAGTAGAGCGAGTTGTTTTTAATGAAATTACCAAAAAAGCAGTTACAAATGGGATTGAAAATCCAAGAGAAATTGAACCTCATCTGGTAGATGCTTACATGGCAAGAAGGGCTTTGGATTATCTTGTTGGATTTAATATCTCCCCTATTCTTTGGACTAAGTTACCTGGTTCTAAATCAGCTGGCAGAGTTCAATCTGTTGCTTTAAGACTTTTAACAGAACGAGAGCATGAAATTGAGATATTTAAACCAGATGAATTCTGGACATTGAATGTAATATTTGAAGATAAAAATAATTCAAAAATAACATCAAATATTAATTTAATTGATGGCAAAAAAATTGAAAAATTCTCTTTTAAAAACAAAGACGATATAAACGTTGCTATAAAACAAATTCAAAATAAGAATTATTTAATAACTGATATTAGTTCTAAAGTTTATACTAGAAATCCATCAGGACCATTCACAACTTCAACGCTTCAACAAACTGCTTCAAGCAAACTTGGTTTTGGGGCTTCAAGAACTATGCAAATTGCACAAAGATTATACCAAGGTATTGATATAGATGGAGATACAATCGGTTTAATAACTTATATGAGAACAGATGGAACCAATATATCAAAGGATGCAATTGATAATTTTAGAAACTATATAAATGAAAACTATGGAAAAGAATATTTGCCCTCTGCACCGTTAAATTACTCTGGAAAAAAAGCAAAAAATGCACAAGAAGCACATGAAGCAATTAGACCAACTGAAATTACACGTAACCCAGATAGTTTAAAAAAATATTTAAGCACAGATCAATACAAATTATACAATTTAATATGGTCAAGAGCTTTATCTTCTCAGATGGAGTCTGCAAAATTTGATAGAAAGACGATAACTATAAATTCAGATGATAATCTAAATATATTTAAAGCAAGTGGTTCTGTTTTAAAATTTGATGGTTTTTTAAGATTAACAAGTTCAGATGATGATAATGAAAATGAAAAAATACTTCCAAACGTTGAAAAAGGAGATGTTAAAATAAATGAATTTATTGATGAACAGCATTTTACACAACCACCTCCAAGATATTCTGAAGCTAGTTTGGTTAAAAAACTAGAAGAATTAGGTATTGGTAGACCGTCAACTTACGCAAGTATTATCTCTGTTATAGCAAACAGAGGATATGCCGATATAGAAAATAAGAGATTTTTTCCAACAGATAGAGGCAAACTTTTATCAGCTTTTTTAGAAAAACTTTTTACCAAGTATGTAGATTATGATTTTACTGCAAAATTAGAAGATCAATTAGATGATATAACTTCCGGTAAAGAAAACTGGATACATGTATTAGAGGAATTTTGGAAAGATTTTAATTTAAATGTTTCTAATGTTAAAGAAAAAAGAACTAGAGAAGTTCTTGATCTTTTAAATGAGAGACTCGGTAGTTTAATATTCGAAGTAGATAAAGATGGAAATATAGATAGAAAATGCCAACTTTGTGATAATGGACAGTTAAGTTTAAAAAATAGTTTTAGAGGTGGGGCATTTATAGGATGTACAAATTATCCAGAATGTAAATTTACTAGACCACTGTCTAAATCTAAAGCGGCACAACAACTGGTATTAGCAGAACCTAAATTAATTGGTAAAAATGATAATGGTAAAGAAATATTTCTAAAAAATGGAAGATTTGGACCTTATTTACAATTTGAAAAGGAAAAAATAGAAGAAGAAATTAAAAGTAAAAAAAGAAAAAAAGTTAAAAAGAAGGATGATAATTTAAAAAATGTCTCCATTCCAAAAGGAATAGATTTTAAAAATATTGATATTGATAAAGCAAAATTTCTCTGCTCGTTACCAATAAGCTTAGGAAAAAATCCAGATAACGACAAAGATATAACTCTTAATGTTGGTCGATTTGGACCATACTTAAAATGTGAAAATAAGTCTGCGAAATTAGAGAATGTTGAAGAACTATTTTCAATTGGTTTAAATAGAGCAGTAACTTTAATTGCTGAAGCAAAGCCTGGAAGAATATCATCATCTTTAATTAAAGATTTGGGAGAACACCCTGAAGATAAAAAACCTGTAAGAGTTATGAAAGGTCAATACGGACCATATATTAAGTATAAATCTTTAAATGCAACAATACCTGAGGAGAAAGATCCTACAGAGTTAACTATGGAAGAAGCATTAATTTTGATTGAGAAACGAAAAGAATACGATAAGAATAAGAAAAAGAAAAGATAGATGAAACCAGAAGATATTCTTAAAGAAAATAATATAATCCAAAATAATTGGTAAATTACTTTATATATCAGGTCAAATATCTATTGGTAGCGATGGAAAACTTATAAAAGGTAAATTAGGAAAAGATCTTGCAGTTGAAGATGGTTATAAGGCTGCAGAAAGATGTGCTTTAAGTATAGTTTCACAGGTTAAAAAAGCATGTGGTGGAGATTTATCCAGAATTAAAGAATGTATAAAATTAACAGGATTTGTTAATTCAACTGAAGATTTCGTAGATCAGCCAAAAGTTATAAATGGTGCATCAGACTTAATAGCTAAAATTTTTTCAGAAAAAGGAATGCATACAAGAGCAGCTGTTAGCACAAATAGTTTGCCACTAGGTGTTGCGGTTGAAGTAGATGCAATTTTTGAATTAAATTAATTTAACGGCCTATACCAAAATAATTTATTTTATTTTTCTTCATTTCAGTTGGGGAATATAAATTTCTTAAGTCGTAAATATTTGTTCTTTTTTTAATCATTTTTTTAAAGTTTAATTGCTTAAATTCATTCCATTCAGTGTGAATTATAACCGGCTTTAAAAGTAACACCTAAAAAAGAAATAATTTTGTTTTTAATTTTATTATTTTGTATTTTTATAATTCTATTTAATAAATGGTTATTTCTATTATCATTTGATTTGATTACATTTTTAACAATAGATAAATCAGTTCTAAATTTATTGGCAGTATGAACAAGTGCTTTGGTATCTTTTGGAAAACATGAGCCACCATATCCTGGTCCAGCACGTAAAAAACGATCACCTATACGTTGATCAAGACCAATGCCATACGAAACATCTTTAACATCTACGTTTGATGCTTCACATAAATTAGCAATTTCATTAATAAATGAAATTTTTGAAGCCAAAAATGCATTGGATGCATATTTAATCATTTCTGCAGCCCGTCTTGATGTATGGAAGTATCTATTATTTTTTTTTATCAGTGGGAGATAAAGTTTTTTCATTATATTGTTTGCTTTTTTACTATTCGTGCCGATCACAACTCTATCTGGATAATTAAAATCTCTAATTGCCTCACCTTCTCGTAGAAATTCTGGGTTAGAAATCACGTCAAATTTATTAATATTTTTTTTACTTGATAATATTTTTTCTATCTTATCTCCTGTCGTTAGAGGAACAGTCGATTTTGTTACAATTATTTTATATTTGTTTAAATTTTCTTTTATAGTTTTAGCAACATCAAATACGTATTTAAGGTTAGCTTCATTATTTTTTTTGGTTGGTGTTCCTACACAAATAAATATGATATCTGATTTTTTTATTGAATTTGGAAGATCATTTGAAAATTTGAGATTATTTGATTTAAAATTTTTCTTAACTATTTCTTCTAATCCAGGTTCATAAATTGGAATTTTACCATTATTTAAAGAATTAATTTTATCTTTATTTATATCAACACATATAACTTCGTTTCCTAAATCAGCAAAGCAGGAACCACTTACTAAACCTACATATCCTGTGCCAATCATACAAAGTTTCATAGCTTAGCAATTTCCTTAGATGAATTAATATAGCCACTCATAGTTCCACAATCTAAATATTTGCCTTTAAATTTATGAGCAATGAATTTAGAATTTTTTTTAATTAAAGATCTTATTGCATCTGTAATATGAATTTCTTGTCCTTTTCCAGGTTTTAATTTTTTAATCTCATTGAAAATAGTTTTTGGAAGTATATATCTACCTATAACTGCTTGATTGGATGGAGCTTTTTGTATCAATGGTTTTTCAACAACATCTGAAATTTTGAAATTATTTTTATCAATTTTTTTTGATAATTTATAAATACCCCACCTGGAAACATTATTCCTTTTAACCAACATACTGGCCATAACTGAAGCTTTATTTTTTTTGTGGACAGATATCATATCTTTTGAACAATTTTTTTTAATAATTAAATCATCAGGTAATAACATTAAAAAATATTTATCTTTAATAAATTTTTGAGTTTTTAATACAGCATCACCAGTACCTAAAGGTGAATTTTGATACACAAATTTTATCATTTTTTTATATTTAAGAATTTTTTTGTATTCATTTTTAATTCTTTTATCTTTTTTTGCTGAAATAATTTTTTTAAAAAATGCATCGTTATAAAAGTAATTCTTAATCATAATTTTTTTTTTAGAAATAATGAAAATTACTTCTTTAATTCCTGCTTCTATGCATTCATCAAGAATGTATTCAACTCCAGGCTTTCCATTTATAGGCAAGAGTTCTTTTGCAAAAACACTAGTAAGTGGCAGTAATCTTGTGCCCTGCCCAGCTAAAGG
>LUMI01000184.1_pt1 | contig 19523 bp, 23 predicted proteins | sample 729681 | NCBI WGS metagenome assembly LUMI01 (sample SAMN03860267, study PRJNA289734) | marine metagenome | biome: seawater column; feature: ocean; material: water; isolation source: Red Sea water column Station 34 - depth 10m | place: Saudi Arabia: Red Sea | collected 2011-10-15 | depth 10 m
CAAATATTTATGACCCTTTATTAGGAATAACTTATGCTTTTGGGAATATAATTACTCTAACTTTTTTGAGCTGGTTATACAAAGAGACTTGGAGCGATCCAAGGGAATAAAGCTAATAAGTAAAAAGATAAATAAAAAACTACTTCTGTATTTTTAATTTTGAAGAATACTTTAAATTAACAATGTAAGTTGCAACAAGAGAAAGTATCAAAAAAAATAATAAGCTTTCCAAGGTAGATTGGGGCATAACCATGAGTAGTACCAAAAATGATATATCTTTAAAGAAACGAATTCTGAAAAAAAATCAACCCTTTCATCATTTTTTATTCTCAAACTTGTAAATTTAATTTATCTTATAAAATCTCTGAGATTTAGATTGATTTTAATTTGAAAAATATTTTTCTGCCCTCCTAAAGGCTTTTATTGCTCCTTTATAATCAAGACTTTTTAATTTTTCCTTACTTTTTTGTTCCAGCATTTTTACTATTTGATTTCTCTTTATTTCATCAATTTTCAGCTTATGATCGAAAATAAGATCAAATTTTGAGGAATACAATCTAGATAATTCTTCTCTATATTTTTCAATAATTTTTTCATCACAAGATTTGGATTTCAAAATTGCATTAGCCTTCATTTTGTCATCTATTGCCCCTTTAAAATTTCCTTGTTTAAATTTCTTCTCACTTGATCTAGTTAGCTTAAGAATATTTCCCAATATCAATTCATTAGAATCTTTCATTTATTTATCTGAGCCTAGATTAATGCTATCAGAATAAAGAAAAAACAACTTATTTTTAATACTCAAATAATTAAATAATTAAATAATTAACCAATAACAAGTCCTTTTTCAAGAAGTAAATCGAAAACCTCCACACTTTTCGTTTTCCCAAATTGGGGGGGTTTATGTAAATCTAATATTTCAGCAAGGCACATAATCCAATAAGTATCTTTTTTTAAATTTAGACCTTCACAAATATGGGTGGGGGCCGATTTAAAACAGCCAAAATCTGTTGATATATTAATGTTCATGATTTGAGTTTCAAGTTCCAGACTTAAAAGTTCTATTTCTTGCTCAGAAAGGGATGTCCCAAAAGAATATGATTCAATTAAAAGTTGATAATTCATAAAAGATTTATTTTTTCAAGAAATCCATCGAGTTATTTTTGTACCCTCATAAATATGCCCTGAAGCTTCAACAATAGGTTTTGTTTCAGGATTCATAAAAATATCGTATAGAACATTTTCTGGTCCTTGAAAAATTACAGTTGCCCTTTGAGGATCATCTAATGATTTACCAATATAAAATGTTTTAACTCCCATTTCTTTAAACATCGACTGCTGTTCCTCAGCATTCATATGAGATTCATATTGTTCAAACGTATTACTTAGTTGAAAATCTAAAATAGTCGTTTCAATAGTCATAGCAATAATGAGATGTTTTTTAGATTTTAAATCTTTTTGCAAAAAAAATAATTGAATAAAGATTAGTTTTTATTAAGCAATGTATTAACTAATTTTTATTTATGGGTTATAAATCAACTATAAAAAACAGATTTTAATTTTGGACTCAAAAATTTCTCCAAGAGAACAATGGACTAGTAAGTTGGGATTCATTCTTGCAGCTGCTGGTAGCGCAGTAGGTCTTGGTAACCTTTGGGGTTTCGCCTACAGAGCCTCTCAAGGTGGAGGTGCTGCTTTTGTACTTTTATACATACTAATAGTTTTAATTGTATGCCTTCCGGTATTTGTTGCTGAAATGGCTTTAGGAAGAAACGCTACTGCCAGCACATTGCTTGCACCAGTAAAGTTAGCTGGAAAAAATTGGTATCCATTAGGAATTCTTTTCTTTATAGCTCCCTTGGGAATAGCATCATATTATTCAGTCATAATGGGGTGGACCGCAGATACCTTGTTCCATTCATTATTTTTTGGATTACCAAAAAATTTAAGTGAAGCAGAAGCTTTCTTTGGCTCAATTAGTAGTGGTAGCAGTGTTTTATTGGGGCACCTATTAAGTCTTGTTCTTACAGCCATAATAGTTTCATCAGGGATAAAAAAAGGAATCGAAAAGGTAACAAGATTCTTTATGCCTATACTTTTTATAATTCTTCTATCTCTTGCAATATGGGCCACTTCACTTTCAGGCGCATGGGAAGGATATAAAACATTTTTGTTTAAGTTTGACTTTGATGAATTAAGGAACCCTCAAACTATAAGAAATGCTTTTACACAAGCTTTCTTTTCTTTAAGTTTAGGAATTGGAGTTATGGTGACTTATGCTTCCTATTTAAATAAAAAGAGTAATCTTCCATGATGCTATTTCTGAATCAACAGTTGGTGCATTATTTATATCAATTCCTACGGGCCTTGGTTCATATGGAGCGGTTGGAAGAATTGTAGCTGTTGCATTTTTTGCACTAGCTTATATTGCAGCAATAACTTCCTCTGTTTCATTATTGGAAGTTCCAGTTTCCTCTTTAATGGATAAATTTGGTTTTAAAAGAGAAAAATCTGTTTGGCTGATAACTCTTTTCTTATTCTTAGCAGGCATTCCTTCTGCATTAAACTTAAACATTCTTGGAACTATTGATTCGATTTTTGGAGGTGTATTACTTATCTTTGGTGGATTCTTGGTTACTTTCTTTATGGGATGGGTAGTACCTGGAAAGTTTAATGAAGAACTTAGTGATTCAAAAGTTGGAATCAAAACGACACGTTATTTGAAATTCATGACAAGATGGGTTGCGCCACCAATTATTGGTTTTGGACTATTTATTAGTGTGTTTGATTTGCTTAAAGGCTGGGTAAGTTAAAAATAAATAAAATTATAATTTATAAAATTGAATAAATTTACTGCGATATAGTGCGGAAATAGGGGGAGGGGTGCAAGTCTAAAAAAGATAAAATAGTTTAACTTTTTCGCATTATTTTTGATCAAACTCAAAAAAATATTAGTCAATAATTAAGTATTTGCAATGGTTATTAATTAAAAAATTGATTTGAAGACTAAGTGCTTTGTTTTATTACCAAATTCTAAATATTTTTCTCAAGAAAATGTTTTACTGCGGAACTTTTTTTAATGAAGTATTAAAATTTAACTTATATTAAATCTCAAACGTATCGGCAAAAACCATCCCTAATAGAATCTATATAAAATAAATTTAGGTGTTTAATTTAAAGGAATTAGAGCGCCTAAAAGAATAGATAACAAATTTGATGTCAACCAAATCTGATTCATTAAAAGGAAAGCTTACAGAAAATTTTTCCGAATTTTCTCAACTATCTGACTATTCTTTTATGAATTCTCTTAAAGCAGATCCTCAATCAACAAAAGATGGAAATGATCATAAGCCGCGTTCAGTATATTCAGGTCATTACGTACCAGTTGTTCCAACTGCTATTCCAGAACCAGAATATATTTCCCATAGCAACAAACTTTTTAAAGAACTAAGGCTAAGCTCAGATCTTACTAAAGACGAGAATTTTTGTCGTTTTTTCTCAGGTGATATTTCTGTTGCTAATTATCCAATGAGTCCTGTTGGTTGGGCAACAGGTTATGCATTATCAATTTACGGGACTGAATATACCCAACAATGTCCTTTTGGAACTGGCAATGGTTATGGCGATGGCAGAGCAATTTCTGTTTTTGAAGGTTTATTCAATGGGAAAAGAATGGAAATGCAACTTAAAGGAGGAGGTCCAACTCCCTACTGTCGTGGAGCAGATGGTAGAGCTGTCTTAAGGTCTAGCGTTCGAGAATTTCTCGCACAGGAATTAATGGATGCCTTGGGAATCCCTACCTCAAGATCTTTAACACTTTATGTCTCACGTTCAGAAATAGTTAGAAGACCTTGGTATTCCAAAGGGTCCAGATATTTTGAACCTGATATCATGATTGATAATCAAGCGGCAATTACTACGAGAGTCGCTCCATCTTTTTTACGTGTAGGCCAGATTGAACTTTTTGCAAGACGAGTTCGTAATAATGCGCATGATGAGGCCCTCAATGAACTAAAGATGATAGTTCAACATCTAATTGATAGAAATTATAAAGATGAAATTGAATATGAGATTTCAATTGAAAGTAAAGTAATAAAACTGGCTTCTTTATACAGATCAAGACTTATATCACTTATAGCCAACTGGATGAGAGTTGGTTATTGCCAGGGTAATTTCAATAGTGATAATTGTGCTGCTGGAGGTTATACCTTGGATTATGGCCCCTTTGGATTCTGTGAATTATTTGATCCAAGATTTCAACCATGGACAGGTGGAGGTGAACATTTCTCATTTTTTAACCAGCCTTCTGCAGCGGCAATCAACTTTAAAACATTCTGTTCCTCTCTTAGTCCGTTACTTTCACAAAGCAAACAAGATCAAGAAAAGTTAGATCAAATCGAAAAAGACTTTTCTGAATTAATGAATAAGGAATTGATGAAAATGTGGGCAAACAAGCTTGGTTTAGAACATTACAACGAAACTCTAATAAATGAATTTTTTAATCTCATGGTCATTTCAAAAGCAGACTATACAATTTTGTTCCGTAAACTCTCTGAAATCCCTGATAACTTAGATTCTTTAAAAGACTGTTTCTATTTACCAATTAATGACGAGCTCAATAATAGGTGGGAAGTATGGCTTGAAAACTGGCAATCAGTCTTGAAGAAAGAGGGAAATATTAAAGCAAAATCGGCATCAATGAAATCCCTTAATCCAGTCTATACTTGGCGCGAATGGATGGTCGTTCCTGCATATGAAGAAGCTGAAAAGGGAAATTACAAAAAAATAAAAGAGTTACAGGATGTCTTTAGCAATCCATATGTAGAACAACCCCCAGAAATAGATCAAAAATATAATCGACTAAAGCCAAGCCAGTATTTTAACTATGGAGGAGTATCTCATTACAGTTGTTCTTCGTAAAAGGTGAATCCTAAAAATGCAGATTGAATAACTTAGAGAAAATTTTATTCATTTATGGCCGTAGGCATTCCAACTACTGATACAACTCCCACATGAAGTATGGCCGGCTTCTTCCCAACATTTTTCACATAGTGGGGGCCCCCATTATTACTCTCTATAAATGCATCACCCGCTTTAAAGAAATTAATTTCTTCACCCCTAACATGTTTTAATCTTCCTCTGGTGACATGAATCAACATTGGGGAAGGATGAGTATGAATTGGAGTTTTCAAGCCAACTGGAATTTTTACTTTTAAGAGTCTTAATTCAGGCTTACCCTCGAGATAATTAAAATTTTTACCACTTAGTCCTTTTGAACTTTGAATAATAGGTATAACTTCAATCTTTTCTTCAGCAAGAGAAGGTTGTGGTAAAGCTAAAGTCCCAATAAAGAGGAAGCAAAATGGAATAAATTTTTTTAATTTCATTAGATATTTGAGTTTCACTAATAATAGGTAGTTTGCAAAAATAATAAACTAATTTATTTTTTGTATAACTTTTCTAATTGCTTAATTTCCTCTCTTAAATCCTTACCTCTATTATTTAATTTATTATTCTTAATAACTATTGGGATAATCCACCAGGCTTGAAGACCTAAAAAGATAAATACTAGGATCAATAATTCAAAAGTACCAGGCTGCATTTGATAAATAACCCTTCTTTGTTAATAACATTATTCTAAAAGTTATTAAACATTCATGAGATATTCAATATTTCTAGGCTGCCTCTAATTCAATGTTAAGTTCAATTCCCTTTGAAATGATTGCTTCTTTAAATTCAATAAGTTTGGAAATTATTCTTTGCTTCTCAGGATCAGTTTTATGGATATCATCTACAACTTCCTGCATTGCAAGTGTTACTTTTTGTAGTTTGATTTCTAGATCTTCCCTGTAATTCATAAGCTTAAAGAAATTATCTTATTTATTAAAAAACAAAATAATTATTAGTAAATAAGTACTTAACCTTAAAAGGATTGACAGCAAAACAAGGAGGATATAATTTATAGTACAAACGTATCAATAATCAACCAGCCAATTAAAGGTAAAGTATGGAGCCTAAGTACTCATTTGGTTGTAGCACGAGCAAACCCAACGGATGCCTACTAAATCCTGAAGGCAGCAGAATTATCTTTTTCGAAGAATGCAAAAATTCTCCTAAACCTAATTTAAAAATTCATACTCATCTTTTCTACACAAATCACCTTGGAGAACCTGGAGGGTACAAATCCTCTGAAAAACTCAACATAGATTCAGCCTGGGAAAAGTGGCACGAACTGCACCAAAAAGGGTGGACAGAAGTATCTCATAATTACGGATAAATGATCCGGCCAAGAAAAAGCCTTTATGTTTTTATGAGCTTAAGAGTTTCCTAAAATATGGAATTCGGTGTTAAAAATAAATAATCAATATTTATTGACATTTGTATATGAGGAAACATTAAATTGTCTAAAATCTCATAAGAATAAAAGAATAAAAATTAATATGCAATATTATTTAAATGATAAAAAATTAAATAAGATTGAAAAGCAAAAGGCGGAGAAAGATGGTCTGAAAATTTTTGAAGAGTTAGATGATTACGCTCTTAAAGGGTGGGAAGAGATGGATGAAGTAGATTTGCAAATGCGCTTAAAGTGGTATGGCCTTTTTTGGAGACCAAAAACTCCTGGAAGATTTATGATGAGGCTTAGAGTTCCCAATGGAATTCTGAACTCTAATCAGTTGAAAGTAATCGCGTCAATAGTCGCTAGATATGGAGAAGACGGTTCTGCAGATATAACAACTAGGCAAAATATTCAATTAAGGGGGGTTTTGATAAATGATCTACCAGATATTATTAAAAGACTTAGAGAGGTTGATATTACATCCGTTCAGTCTGGAATGGATAATCCAAGGAATGTTACTGGTAATCCACTAGCGGGAATTGATCCTGAAGAAATTATAGATACAAGAAAATATACTTCTGAATTAGAAAATTACTTAACAAATTCTGGTAATGGCAACCCCGAATTCTCGAATTTACCAAGGAAGTGGAATACTGCAGTTGCAGGAGCAAAAGATAATTTTCTTCTACATAATGATCTTATCTTTCATCCTGTTTTTAAAAATGGAATATTAGGCTTTGGTGTCTGGGTAGGAGGAATTTTATCAGCAACTTTGAATGCTTATGCTATACCTCTAGATGTCTGGGTAGAAGAAAAAGATATATGCAAAATAACTGGAATTATTTGTTCCCTTTGGCGAGATAATGGAGATAGATTTCTAAGAAATAAAGGAAGATTTAGATATTATTTGAACTCTATAGGTATCAAAAAATTTAGAGAACTTGTAGAAGAAAAATTTGGAACTTTATCCAACGATCCAGGCTCAATTTTCAACGAAAGTCAAAGAAGTTTATTTGGGATTAATAAACAAAAACAGAATAATCTTTACTTTGCTGGATTACACATTCCGGTAGGAAGATTATGTGTAGAAGACATACAAGAAATTGCAAGATTAAGTGAAAAATATGGACAGAGTGAAGTAAGACTAACCGAAGATCAAAATCTAATTATTGTTGGCCTTAAAGATAATATTTTAGAAGAATTTGGTAATGAAGAAATTATTAATAAATTCAAATTAAATCCATCCCATTTTTCAGCGAGTACTGTTTCATGTACAGGGAGTAGTTATTGTAGCTTTGCTCTTGCAAATACCAAAGATATAGCAAGGAATATTTCTGAAAAATTAGATCGAGAACTTGAATTATCAGAGGAGGTTAAAATCCACTGGACAGGATGTCCAAATAATTGTGGACAAGCTCATATGGGTGGTATTGGTATGACTGGTACAAAGGTAAAAAAAGAGGGGGGAGGAACTGAGGATGGATATAATGTCAGTATTGGAGGAAGACAAGATCACCTGCAAACTTTAGGTGAAACCGAATTTAAAAAAGTTAGTAAACATGAAATTTATAATTTAATCAAAGAAATTTTAATCAACAAGTTTAATGCAAAGTTAAAAACCTAAAATATATTAATGAGCAAAAGTGAATCTGAAATATTAGAAGTTTTAAATGGATTAGGTTCAAAAAAATTAGATCTTGATATTCTTTTTTCCTACTATTCATTGAAATTATCTTTTGAGATTCGTAAAGTTATTGCGGAAAAGATAGGTATGCAAGAAAGGAAAGGCTATTTTTTACTTGAAAAGATGATAAAAAAATTTGGTCTTAAAGTTGAATTTATTGAGGCCCTTAAATTAACAAATGAAAAAGATGCAAAAGATCTTTTACTAAAAAATCTCTATCAAAATAATAAGTTAAATATTCATATAATTAATGCTTTAGAGCCCTGGGGAGGAGAAATCGAACTTACATTAATTAGAGAAATATTCGATATTTGCGAAATAGATTTTTGGATTGCAGGCCTTAATATTCTCCATTTCAAAGCTCATCAATTAACTGATGAAATATTATTATCTTTTATTGATCAAATAAAAATTTACGATGATTTCAAAATCAACTACAAGATAATCTCTATTTTAAAAAGAAGAGAAAGTGAAATAGTTTGTAAATTACTCTATGAATATTCTTTAAATAAAGAATTAGAAATCGCTAAATATGCAATTTTTTCTTTAGGGAGCATTTGGAATGATAATAGTTTTGAACAATTATCAAAATTAGAAAATGAGATAAAAGATCCTTCTCTACTTAAATGCATAAAAAATCAAAAATTGATCTCAAATCAATTTCTAATAAATAAATAAACTAGAGAATTATTTTTTTAACTTATCAATGAGATTTATTAAATTACAAGGTTTTGTATTTTGATTAAGTTGATAAGAAATTATATCTTGCCAACCTGTCATAACAGCATCCTTAGATCCTGGTAAAACAAATAAAAACTTACCATTTGCAGACCCCGCAATACACCTACTTTGTAAAGTGCTAGTTCCTATCTTTTTAAATGATAAAAATCTAAAAGTCTCCCCAAAACCATCAATCTCTTTATCTAATAAAGGTCTAATAGCTTCAGGAGTAACGTCCCTAGCTGTAATTCCTGTCCCACCTGTAGTAATAATCACATCAATATTTGGATCTGAGATCCAATCGCTCGTATATTTTCTAATTAAATAAATATCATCTTTGCAAATTATCTTATCAACGACATTGTGTCCTGATCTCTCAGCCTCGTGAAGGAGATAATTTCCACTCTCATCATTTTTTGTGTTACGAGTATCAGAAACAGTAAGCAAAGCTATAGAAACCACTTAAAATTAAACCATTAGTTACTAGATCACTATAGATGGAAACTAAAAAATCTAACAAAATTAAGGTGGTTTTATTATCTAGTATCGCTGAAGATCTAGGATGGAATGAAAAATTTCTTACAATTGAAGGGTCTCAAATGAAGGTTTTTTCTGTATGGAATTTAATTAATTCTAATTTACCGCAAGATAATATTATCGTTTCTATTAATCAAGAAATTACAGATATGGATGCGATGATTAATCCGGATGATGAGGTGGCATTTATGCCAATGTTTACCGGTGGATAATTTAAGAATAAAATTTAAAATCCTAGAAGAGACTTTTAATCCTTATAAAGAATTCGAACTTTGGGAAAAGGTAAATAAAAATTCAGCAAACTCATTTTTTATTGGGAGAGTAAGGCCCTTTGATCAATTTGGAAATGATTTAAAGAAACTAGAAATTGTTCATTATAAAGGAATGACCGAAAATTATATTAAAAGATATTTAATGAAAATTTCTGAAAAACAGGATGATTTATGTATTTTTCTCTTGCACAGGATAGGTTTCATTTACCCTAACGAGCCTATTATTTTAATAGCAGTAAGTGCTAATCATAGAGGCATTGCAAATAAATATCTCCAAGAAATACTTGAATTTACAAAATACAAAGTTCCTTTTTGGAAAAAAGAATGGACTTTCAAAGGATCCTCATGGGTAAAAAAGAATACTGACTTAGGCTTTGAATTATAAAAAATTATTTTTTAAAAGTTGTGCCCATAATAAATTTCCTTTTTGACAAAAATCAATTTCAGAAGGTATTTCTATTAATAAATCTGAATTAGATATTGAACTAATCTTTGATGAGGATTGTTCTTCAGAAATATCTGCAATTAATTCACCTTCTTCATTAACGATAAGTTTTCCTCTAAGCAATTCGGGTCTCCCTTTTCTTCTTTTCAAATCAGAATTCAGCTTAACCTTAATCCTAAGAGGGAATTCAATATTAGTAATTCCTTCAAGTTTCTGAAGTGCGGGCCAAACAAGTTGGATAAAAGTAATAGCTGCTGAAACGGGATTCCCAGGTAATCCAAAATAGGGAATTTTTTTGTTTATCAATCCAAAAGCAAAGGGTTTTCCTGGCTTTAAAAATAGTTTCCAAAATTTAATCTCTCCTAACTCGTTAATAATATCTTTTAAAAAATCTTTTTTACCCACTGATATCCCACCAACTGAAATAACCACATCATTAAATTCAGAAATATTTCTAAGAGAATTTTTAATATTTTGATAATTATCTTTTTCTATATGAATTTCATTAATTTCAAATCCAAGATTTTTTGCAATTGATTTTATCAAAATACTATTACTTTCCCATATTTCTCCTTTCTTTCTTGCAGTTCCTGATTTGATAAGTTCATCTCCAGTAATTAGTAAACCTAATTTAGAAATTTTACTAACTTTTATAGTTTTTATCCCACAACTTGCTAATTTACTTAAAATCCCAGGTGTAATCTTTACCCCCTTCTTGATTAATATTTCACCTTTAAATACTTGATCATTTTTTTCTCTAATCCAAGAGTTATTAGATGATGTTTCTTTTTTAACAATATACTCATTTCCGTTTAAAAATTCTAAAGAAACTTGTTCTTGAGGTATCACAGAAAAACAATTATCTGGCACAAATGAACCTGTGCTAATAGTTACAGCTTCACCTTTTTTAAGAAGATCATTAAATGGCTTTCCGGGAAAAGACTCTCCTACAATTTTCCATTTATTCCCTTTAGTTGATTCTCCTAACGCATATCCATCCATAACTGATGATCTATAACCTGGCATATCTTCCTCAGATAAGATTTCCTCCATAGAAACTTTTCCAAGTGCTTCTTCTAAATTGATCTCTTCCTTATGTAAAATTTCATTATTCACTATTAAAGTATCCATCTCTTCCAAGATTTTTTTAATAGCATCGTTTAAATAAAGACCCTGATTATTGATATCAATTCCCATTATTGTGAGTACTTAACTTCTTTTTAATATTCCATTTTTACCACCTTTTTTTTCTAAAAGGCGAATATTATCAATAGTCATAAAAGGATCTAAAGCTTTGAGCATGTCATATAGAGTGAGAAGACCAATTGAAACTGATGTAAGAGCCTCCATCTCAACACCTGTTTTAGAATGAGATTTGCAAAAAGCAATAATTTTAATTGCTTTCATTGATTCACAAATTTCAAAATCAATTGTGATTTTATTCAATGATAAATTATGACAGAGAGGAATAAGTTCTGAGGTTTTTTTTGCACCATTTATTGCAGAAAATCTAGCCGCTGCAAAAATATCACCTTTTTTAATTTTTTCATTTTTTATTTTTTCTAATATTTCTTTGTTTAAATTAATATATCCTTCTGCTAAAGCCTCTCTTTTAGTTTCTACTTTATCTGAAATATCAACTATGTTCATTTCTCCCCTTTCATTAATATGAGTTAAAGATTTATCCATTTCCATTTAGCAATTTATTCAATAATACAAAAAATAAAATTTTTAATAAAGCTAATATCAATTTTTTATACTTAGCATTAATTTATTAATAAAATATCAATTTAATTTTGGCTAACAGTCAATCAAATCATTATTTTAATTTCGAGGATGATTTTATTAAAGACTTAAGATGCATTCCTTTATGTGTAAGAAGGAAACTTGATTTAATTGGAATAAAATTAAAACTTACTCATTGGCAAGATTTTAATTTAATTGAAAAAAATAAGATAGTTGATTGGCCAGATTCAAAAAACGATCTCATTGATTTAAAAACTTTTTTAAAAGAAATTACATCTAATTCAAAATATGGAGAAGCAAAAGAAATAGAAATTTCAATTAATCAACCTTGGCAAAATAAAAATAAAGTTCCTGACCAAGTTTTAAAATCGGCACTAGCAAGGGGAATTAATATTTCAGTTGAAAAATGGAGAAATTTAAACGAATTAGATAGATTTGCTTTTTGCAAATTAGTTAGACCAAGTCATGAACACAACAATTTGGATAGAGCATTTGATGAGATTCTGAAATAAGATTATTGCCTAGTTTGGAACAATTATTACTGAGCATGCTTTTAATTCCGGTTGTTTTGATATCGGGCATGACTTTTCATGCATCAAAGAGTTTACTTCACACATATTTTTTTGACTAAAACCCCAATGCATTGGTAAAAAAACTGTACCTGCTTTAATTTTGTCAGTAATCTGAACTTTTGCTTGAACTTCCCCTCTTTTAGATTTAATTTTTACTATTTCATCATTTTTGATTTTTAAAGATAAAGCATCTTTAGAATTAATTTCCAATAACGGTTCTGGATTCTTTTTTGTAAGTTTTTGAACTTTAGAAGTTCTTGTCATTGTATGCCATTGACTTAGATATCTTCCAATTGTCAAAATTAGTGGGAACTCATCTGAAGGGGGTTCAGCCAACCCAATAGGATCATCAATACAAAAATTTGCTTTGCCAGTCTCAGTTGGGAAATAACCATCTTCATATAATCTTTTTGAAGATGTACTAGGTACGCTGCCTTTAGGATAAGGCCATTGTTGAGGACCATGATTTTTTAATAATTGATATGATAATCCGCTCATATCGCATAATCTTTTTGTAGTAGTTTTTAAAAATTCATCATAAACTTCCGATGAAGATTCATATTCAAATTGTTTGAAATAGCCTATCTTCTGTCCTAATTCAGCAAATATTTGCCAATCTGGTTTTGAATTTTTATTCGATTCTCTGAAAGATGGGCAAAGGGTTACTCTTCTTTCTGAATTTGTCATAACACCATCTTTTTCGCTCCATTGAGCTGCGGGCAATACTAGATGAGCATATTTAATTGATTCACTTTGTTCATAAGATTCGTTGAGGATAATTAAAGGACATTTTAAAAGTGCTTTTTTTACAAAGTTTAAATTAGGCATGCTAACCAAAGGGTTCGTAGCTGCAATCCACCAAATTTTCACAGATCCTTTTTTTATAGCTTCTATTTGTTCAAATGCAGATAGACCCTGTTTTGCAGATATCTTTCCCTCAGGGAACCCCCATATTTTTTCAATTTCATTCCTATCTATTTTATTTTTTACAAACCTATATCCTGGAAGAAGGTGCGATAGTCCTCCTGCTTCTCTCCCACCCATAGCGTTTGGTTGGCCAGTTAAGGAAAAAGGACCAGAACCTTCTTTGCCTATTTGGCCGGTCATTAAATGAAGATTTATTAGCCCATTTACTGCTGCTGTACCCTCTTGCCTTTGATTCAAACCCATCGACCAAAGACTTAGAACATTTTTGCTTTCTCCCCATAATTTTGCAATATCAATAATTGTTTTCTCGGATATATTGCAAATTTCACTTATTTTTTTTAAATCCCATTTTTGTATATGTTTTACAAAATCAAAATACCTTTCGGTCGACTTATCAATGAAATTTTGATCAGTTAATTGATTCTTATAAAGATAATTCGCAATCCCAATAAATAAAAATAGATCTGTTCCAGAAGAAATTTGTAAGTAAAAATCTGCTATGGATGAAGTTTCAGTTTCTCTTGGATCAATTACTATTACTTTTAAATTATCATTTACATTTCTTTTACGTTTTTTAATTCGATCAAAAAGAACGGGATGACATTCTGCAGTATTTGTCCCTATTAATAAAATTAAAGAGCAATGATCAATATCTTCATAACAACAAGGTGGGCCATCAGAGCCAAAACTTCTGTTATATCCAGCCACTGCTGAGCTCATACATAGTCTTGAATTAGCATCAAAATTATTTGTGCCTATTGCTCCCTTGAGAAGCTTTTGGGCTACGTAATAATCTTCAGTATGAAATTGACCTGAGCCATACATAGCTATTGAATCAGGTCCATAATTTTTTATAGAACTCAAAATATTCTCTTTCAGAATTTCGTATGATTCGTCCCAGGAAATTTCTTTAAATTCTTCATTTAAATTTTCCCTATAAAGTGGTTCTTTTAATCTCCCGTCTTTTAAAGTCTCACATACTGTTGCTCCTTTTACGCACAATTTACCTTGAGTTGAAGGACTATCCCTATCTCCACTTACTAACCATTTATCATCAGAAACCGAACTTTTAGGCTTCATTTTTAAACCACAGCCAACACCGCAATATGGGCATTGACTTTTAGTAAAATTCATAAAATTTCTTTTATAAATATCTAAATAGTTATTGGTTAAACATAATTTTCAGCTTTTTCGCCTTCATAAGCATCCGCGAATGATCCTTGAGGTTCCTTTAAAAAGAAATAACAGAAGAATCCAACTATTAATCCTGCTATACCTAAAACTTGGAAGAAGGCACTATTTGAAGCAGCAATTATTTCTGGAGAAGGATCTTTACCTCCACCCATCCATAAAGGTAAAAGGCTATAAATATTTAGATAAGTTACCGCACCAACATTTCCATAAGCCCCAACCAATCCAGCTATTTGTCCTGTCACTCTTTTTTTAACTAAGGGAACTAAAGCAAAAGTTGAACCTTCTCCTGATTGAACAAAAAATGAACAAAGCATCGTTAAAAATACAGCCATAAGAATTCCTGCTGATCCTGTAAAAGTTCCAGGTTTTATTAAAGACATCAATAGATATCCAAACCCTAATCCCATAGTTAGGAATCCCATTGTATTTTTTCTATTGCCTGTTCTGTCAGATATCAATCCTCCGGCAGGTCTAGCTATTAAATTCACAAATGCATAACATGATGCAAGAATTCCGGCTACAGCTTTAGGTAAATCAAATGTAAATTCAAAGAAACTAGGAAGCATTGAAACTACTGCCAATTCTGATCCAAAATTTACGATGTAAGTTAATTCCAAGATCGCTACTTGTTTGAATTCATATCTATCTTCTTTAGGGTAAATTTTAGTTCCATTTAATAATTCAATATTCGTTCTTATAATTCCCCAAGTTTGGAAAATAAACCAAGCTAAAACTGCGATTAAGGCTATTGGATAAGTAGATGAAGTAAGGAAACCTACTTTTTGAAGTCTCCAACATAGGACTGAAAGAATTGCTGCGAATGGGACATTCATTCCAATTAAACCCCAGAAATCTCTTATACTCGTTACTTCTAAACCAGCTGTTTTTGCAGGCCTTTGATAAGGTTTTCCTGGAGGTGTATCAGTCACACTAAAGAAATAAATAATTCCATAAACGAAAGAAATAATTCCTGTAAGAGCAATAGCTCCCCTCCAATTAAGTACAGCTCCAGTAGGTAACTCAAACCCTCCTGAAAAAGACAAGAATCCAGCTACGGCAACAAGAGAAAGAGCAGAAAAAGCAGATCCAAAATTTCCCCATCCTCCATATATTCCCTCAGCCAAACCAATTTCTTTCGGAGGGAACCACTCAGAGACCATTCTTATTCCGATAACAAAACCAGCTCCTACTATTGATAAAAGCAATCTCGCAATAACAAGTTGATTGAAGTCTTGAGCACTAGCAAATAATAAACATGGCACGACAGAAAATATCAAAATTGTTGAGTAAGTTTTTCTTGGGCCAAATTTATCCAATAACATTCCAATCAAAACTCTTGCAGGGATAGTCAAAGCGACATTACATATTGCTACTGTTCTAATTTGAGCAACAGATAAACCTAAATCGGCTTTAACAGTAGTTGCAAGAGGTGCGAGGTTAAACCAAACAACAAAAGTAAGGAAAAAGGCAAACCAGGTGAGGTGAAGAGTTCTATATCTGCCATTTAAAGACCAAACGTCACTTAACATGAAAATTTTTCGAGATTAATTTTTAAGCAATTTATATTTCGATCAATGCATTCATTTGTATTATTTAATACGAAATCTAGTTTTTAAGAAATGCAACTTTTTTAAAAGGCTAGAATTAATAGTCAGCACTAATAAAATCAAAATTGGGGAAAATTAGCAATCTGATTATTGGTATTATCCGATACATAAAGTACTCGTGGAAAAATATTGCCTAAGTTATGGAAATAAAACTTAAAAAATTTAAAGCATTCATTTTGGCTGGTGGCAAGAGTTCAAGGATGGGATCTGATAAAGCACTAATTAAACATCATGAAGGAGGAAATTGGCTGACTCACAAAATAAAAATATTAAATAACCTTAATTTAGAGACTTTTGTAATAACAAATTATACTTCTCATTTAAAGGAAGTTGATAAAAGCAATAATGTTGAGTTTATTTCAGATGCCCAACCCTTTGATGGACCATTAACTTGTATAGAACAAATTTTTTCATCTTTTAAAAAAACTACTAAAAATATCCTAATTGTCCCAGTCGATATGCCTAATTTGAATACAAAATTAATTTATTCACTTTTTAAATCATGGGAAGAAAATCAAAATTTTGCGTTAATATCCCATGATGGAATTTTTGCACAACCATTATTCGGAATTTATCCCATCAATGAAGAAAATCATTTTAAATTAAAAAAAAAGTTATCCTCTGGGAAGAAAAATTTTCTCGGATGGGTTGATCAAATTCCCCATAAATATTTCTATGCAAAAAATGGAGATTTAATTAATATAAATTCCAAGAGAGAATTCTTAAATATGAATAATGGGATTTAAGCAATTGGAGGATAATAGAAAAAGAAAGTTAAAAGTTTTAAGGTTATCTCTTAAACAAAATTGCAATTTTTCGTGTATTTACTGTAAGCCTGAGAACTATAGTTTGGATGTTTTAAATATTGAACAATTTAAAAAGTTAATTTTAGTCAGTTGTCGATTAGGGGTAAATTCTTTAAGAATCACTGGAGGAGAACCTTTATTGAGTTCTCAATTAGATGAACTTCTTTATGAAATTAAATCGCAAAGATTAGAAGAATCAAATCCAGTAGCTAATTTACAGGATATTTCTCTAACCACAAATGGATATTTGCTCTCTAAGAAAAAAGCTAATGAGCTTTTTAAAAATGGTTTAGACCGCATAACAGTAAGTTTAGATGCGATTGATCCTGATATTTTTTCAAACATGATTGGAGAGGAAAATAAAATTATTGGCAAAGAAAAATTATTTACTGTCCTTGAAGGAATAGATCATGCAATTAATGCTGGATTTAATCCAAAGGCGGGGAAATTAAAAATAAATGCAGTTATAAAAAAAGAGATTAATGACAATCAAATTTTTGAATTAGTTGATTTTGCAAAAAAAAGGTCTATAGAAATTCGTTTCATTGAGTATATGGACGTAGGGATATCTAATAATTGGCAGCCATCAGATGTTTTTTTCTCTGAAAGAATTATTAGGCTATTAAAGAAGAAACATCGATTAAAAGACTACGGAAGAAAGGAGGGACAAACTGCTAATAGATGGTACATGAGTGATTCAAATAGTTTTGTAAGTACAATCTCTTCAATAAGTAATCCTTTTTGTTCAGACTGTAATAGATTGAGGATAACTAGCGATGGTTATGCTTATACATGTCTTTTTTCTAATGAAGGTATAAATCTAAACCCATGGTTGTCTCTACCAATTAATCTCCATGAATTGGAAAATAAAATCAAGAGCATTTGGGAAGCTAGAGAAGATAACTATAGTGAAGATCGATTTAAAGTATTAGAGAAAACAACTGACAAAAATCAAAAAATTCATCCATCAATGTCATATCTTGGGGGATAAAAAATTATTTAGTATAAATAACAACATCATATATTCTTAATTCGAGGGAAATTAACTTCAAATTTATATTCTTGGATGCGTTTAGCGATCTTACTTGGTTTTATTTTTGGGGTAACTCACGGAACTGTTGTTTCCGAAAGTTATTCTGCAAACAATTATGAAAATAATCAATTATTTTTTACTCAAAAAAATTCAAATATATTTTCTTCACTTTAAAATTTAATTTCTTTTTTTTTAATAAGTTTTTGTATTGCCATTAACATCTTGTAAATTAAATTATACTTATAGTTAAAATGTAGCGTAGACTACATAAACGTTCATCTCGTTTTACGAGCCGCATTAAGATTGAAGCCAAGGAACGGGGACTTCAGTCAAAAATGAAATTTAGTCACATAACTATTATGTCTAATAACGTATCTACCTCAGTAAGTAGTAACAATATTACTGCTGTATTTGCAGGTTTTCTTGGAGCATTTATTGTTGGTTCTCTTGGAGTCCAACTTGTAAGAACCCAAAAGCCTTCTTTTCAATCTCAACCATTAAAAGTTCAACCAGTTATCGCTCATCAATCAACTTTATGGGCAGCTTTAGGAGAACAAGATACTCCTATTGTTAAAAATAAAGTTTCTAATGCAAAAACTACAGGAGTTGTCCCTGTTATAGGTTCTGAAGCAACTCTTTGGGCTCCTCTAGGTTTAGGTAATTAGTAAATTAGGTCTTTTAATAAAAAAAGGGGGTTTGTAACCCCCTTTTTTTATTAATTGCATTAAAAAGATGATTGAAAATTTTCAATCCAATTCATGGATAACTATAAATTAAATCAGGGTTTGAAAACAATGTAATCGTAGATACCAACAGCTTTTTTATTAATTGATTATAAATTAAAAACACGAGTTAACCCGTTCCAATTTGTTGACTCTGAGGTTTTAACCGTTGACTCCTTATCTACTTCTAGTTGTGACTCGCTAGTTTCAAGATTCAAAAACGGTATTTATATATCTTAAATTATGGAAAAAAAAATCGCAAAGAAATACGCCGATCTTATAGTCCAGGCTAATAATTCAACAGGCAGAAAAGAAGCTTTGTCATTGATTAAACAAGCAACAAAATTAAAAACCAAACTTGATCAATACGAAATGATGTAGTCTCTTAAAATCTACAGGATATTCAAGATGAGGTAGAAACTAGTTCCTTTTTTTTTATCCTGCTATAAAAATACTAAGAGATTATTTAACTTATCTGCTTTAATAAAATATCGTGGAATTAACTGAGCTAATTAAGGATTACGTTGCTACAGAATTATTATCAAGTATTGAAATTGATTTTCTTGAAGGAGAATTATGGGAAACCACTCAACATATTGCAGAAATAAATACAGTTATCAAAGCTCCAAAAAATATATGCAAGAAATTGGGACTAGATGAAAAATCTTGCTGGCAATTATGTTGTGCAGCCGTTCTTGACTCCTCAAGACCATTAAAAAATGGACAAAAGAGAGTAGATGATTTTAAAAAATTAATTAATCGATATGAAATCAGCTACATATAAACTAAAGACTCAATGATACGTTTACTTATTGCATCAATTCTTTTTTTTACTCCACTAGGAGGTTTTGCTGATGAAAAGCAAAGAGAAATTGAGAATGAAGCTATAAATCTTGTTATTAAAAAATATGGAAAAGG
>LUMI01000461.1_pt2 | contig 19428 bp, 22 predicted proteins | sample 729681 | NCBI WGS metagenome assembly LUMI01 (sample SAMN03860267, study PRJNA289734) | marine metagenome | biome: seawater column; feature: ocean; material: water; isolation source: Red Sea water column Station 34 - depth 10m | place: Saudi Arabia: Red Sea | collected 2011-10-15 | depth 10 m
AATCCTGCTCCGCCTCTGCCTCTTAAACCGGAAGCCTTGACAACTTCCACCAGTTCCTCTGGTTTCATTTTCAAAGCCTTTTTCAATGCTTTGAATCCACCCACTTTTTTATAGCCCTTGAGGGATTTGTCGTAACTGGGATTGCGGATATTTTGGAACAGGACCAGTGTTTCTTCGATCATGAGAATCTTCTAACTTTTTCAGGGATTATTGCTTAAATCGGCAATCAATTGATCCATTGATTCAGGATTGACCTTTTCATGATAGTCCTCATTAACGATGATTGCTGGTGCGAAACTGCAGGCACCGATGCATTCCATCTCTTCAATGCTGAACATTCCATCATCTCCGGTCGAACCTGCATGAATCCCCAGTTTGGATTCGGTATGTTCCAGAAGTTCCTCGCCCCCTACCAGACAACAGGGAACGCAGGTGCAGATCTGAAGATGATATTTCCCTGGTTTCTTAAGCTTATACATGGTGTAGAAGGAGATCACTCCCTCCACATGGGTTTCGGAAACTTCACAGATTTCGGCTACATATTTAATGGATTCTTCACTCAACCAACCTCCATTTTCCTGCTGGGCAAGGTGGAGCAATGGGAGCAGAGCATTCCTCTTAATAGGATAACGGCTTAGCATCCGTTCCAGTTCCTTCTGTCCTTCTTCTGAAAACAAATTTATCTCCTCAAGTAATTCTCGATTGTTTCCGTCAAGGCTTTGACATTAGAACCAAAGGTCCATCAAGAATCAATGAAAATCGCCAACTCCATTGAATGCCACCGACATCCATTTCTCACCCTCCAAATTTATTTCAAAAATTACATCCATGCATTTTGATTTTATCTGAAACTTTTCATGCCTATTTTGCATTTATGAATTCAGGATAGCAAAATAACTATGATTTTTTTGCTAAAACTTGCATAGGTTTTTTGATTTATATTTTAAAAAAAGAATATATTCTTTCAATTTTGCATTAAAATCTTGTGGTGAATCATTTAAACTGATATTTTTCGATAAAACTTAAAAATAAGTTATCAAGGAATTTATGAACGGATCTCAGATCATCGTTGAAGCACTGCGCAGACATGGGGTGGATTATCTTTTCGGCTATCCAGGAGGTGCCTGCATGCCGATTTTTGACGCTCTGGTGGATGCACCAGAAATCAAAATCGTCTTGGTGCGTCATGAACAGGGGGGAACCCACATGGCAGACGGATATGCCCGGGCCACAGGCAAACCCGGGGTGGTATTGGTCACTTCCGGACCAGGGGCGACGAACACGGTCACAGGCCTGCTCACCGCTCAAATGGACTCCGTACCGATGGTCGTGCTGACAGGCCAGACCATCACTCCCAATCTTGGAAAGGATGCTTTCCAGGAAGCTGATGTTTTCGGGGTCACGATGCCAGTGGTCAAACACAGTTACCTGGTCCGTGAAGTCAACGATCTACCCCGGGTGATGAATGAGGCCTTCCATTTAGCAACTTCGGGAAGACCGGGCCCGGTTTTGGTCGACCTCCCAAAAGACGTGGTTTCGGCTGAATGCGAGGCTGACTTTACCGACGAATTTCACCTGCCTGGCTATGCCCCCCCGGCACGGGGATTAACTGAAGATCTGGAAAAAGCCGCGGAATTGATTTCATCCTCCAAAAAACCTCTTCTTTATGTCGGTGCCGGTGCGGTCATTGCCCAGGCATCAAGACAGGTCATTGGACTTGCAGAAAAACTTCAGGCACCTGTCACCACCACCTTGTTGGGTAAGGGAGCATTTCCGGAAACCCATCCGCTTTCCGTGGGCATGCTGGGAATGCATGGGACCGCCTATGCCAACAAAACAGTCGTGGATTGTGACCTGATCATGGCCATCGGTGCACGTTGGGATGACCGAATCACAGGCAAGGTTAGCGAATTCTGTCCTGATGCGACCAAGATCCACATCGATGTTGACCCGGCAGAATTCGGTAAGATCATTGATCCGGATGTCTCAATTGCAGGAGACGCCAAACTGGTTCTTGAAGATCTGATCCCGTTGGTCAGCAAACTGGACAGCCAGCCCTGGCTGAAACAGATAGAGAAGTGGAAAAAGAAATATCCTTTGAAATTTCCAAAACGCGGAGGGTTGAGAGCCCAGCAGGTTCTTAAGGAACTGGACCGGCTAACCGACTCAAAGGCGATCATCAGTACCGATGTTGGACAGCATCAAATGTGGACCGCACAGTTTTGCAAAACCAATGAAGAGCGAAAATGGCTTTCCAGTGGGGGAGCGGGAACGATGGGTTATGGCCTGCCTTCGGCGATTGGAGCCCAGTTGGGATGCCCCGATGAACTTGTTGTTGCAGTGGTCGGAGACGGTGGATTTCAGATGACGATGCCGGAACTTGCGACGGCTGCCATTCATAAGCTTCCGATAAAAATTCTAATCATCAACAACCGCTACCTCGGTATGGTCCGACAGTGGCAACAGTTGTTTTTCGATAATCGTGAAAGCGGGGTCGACATGATGGGCAACCCGGATTTTGTCAAAATCGGTGAAGCGTATGGAATCAAAGGATTCCACCTGCGCCGGACCGGGGACATCACCAAGGTACTGCAAAAAGCTCTCGATTATAACGAGGGGCCCTGCATCATCGAAGCCGAAGTCGTGAAGAGCGACAACGTCTTTCCGATGATCCCTGCAGGAGCCGCTGTAGCGGAAATGATCATCGACGAGCCTCCGAGCGATAAAAAACTTGAAAAGCCTGTGGGTAGTACCTGAGTCGAAACGAACTAAGGAACCAGAAGCTTCCAAATCGGTGCTCTTCGGGTTCTATGTCACTTTAAAAAAGCGGATAAGAGATGAACGAATCTTCTAATGGAAAAGGTTTTTCCGTCAGCCTTTTCGTCAACAACAAACCCGGAGTACTGGTTCGAATCGCCCAGACTTTTGCCCGACGGGGATACAATATTGATTCATTGGTTGTCTCGAACGCCCATGATGCACGTTTTTCCCGAATCACCGTCGTCTTCCAGGGGGATCACGAGAATGTCGATCAAATTTTGAGGCAGCTGAACAAACTGATTGATGTGGTTCATGCAATTCAGCATGGCAGTGAAACCTCTGTGGACCGCGAAATGGCCTTATTCAAAGTCGGAGTCAAACCTGAAAAAAGGACCGAGGTATTTCAAATCATCGACGTGTTCCGAGCAAAAACCGTCGATATCACCGATGAATCCATCATCATCGAGACCACCGGAAGTTCCAGTAAGATTGATGCTCTGGAACGAATGCTGAGTTCCGTAGGTCTCCTGGAGATGGTCCGTTCAGGGAAGTTGATGATGGCCCGAGGACTGGAACCTACCTGATCCCACCGGGAAGTTCAGTCACCTTCCCGGAATTGAATCAAAGCACTTTTTTGCAGATTTCAGCCAATTCTGTGGCGTGTCGTCTACCTCCAGGTTCAACCGCCTGGGAATAACGAACAATTCCCTGTTTGTCGATGATCACCGTTGACCGGACGGTGAATCCTTTTTCTTCACTGTAAACTCCGTAACTTTTTCCCATTTCTCCTTTGGGATGCCAGTCACTGAGTAACGGGAAACTCACTCCCCCCATCGAAGCAGCCCAGTTTTTGTGGGAATGTTTGGTGTCAATGCTCACACCCAATACTTGGGTGTCAAGATCCTTGAAAAGCCCCAGGTTGGCTTCCAGATCAGGGATCTCCTTGCTTCAAGTGCCTGTCCAATCCAATGGGTAAAAAATCAGCATCACATTTTTGTGACCCTGATAATCAGAAAGCGATATCGGGCCTTCCGATGTTTCCAGTGTAAAATCCGGAGCTTGGCTACCAGTTTCAATCATTTCAGCCTTATCTAAATTTAAACATTGATAAATGAAGATTAAGAATGATTAGCATTTCTGATATAGGCAGGATTAGCAAGATTTCCACAAAGAATAGCCCTTGCCGATCAAAACTATAGGAAAAAACAATTGGATCTGTGTTTTTTCAATCGATAGAATGAGTTTGAGCGTATAGTTCAAATCAATTCAATTCATTCAAATAAATAAGGAGTCACATGCCTGAATTAAAAGGATCCAAAACCCACCAGAATCTCAAAGATGCATTTGCCGGTGAATCCCAGGCGAATCGTCGCTATCTTTATTATGCGAAGCAGGCGGATGTCGAAGGCTACCCTGAAATCGCTTCAAACTTCAGGGAAACCGCAGAAGGAGAAACCGGACATGCTCACGGTCACCTGGATTACATCAAGCAGGTTGGAGATCCCGCCAACGATATGCCCATCGGTGAATCCTCCGACAACCTCAAAGCCGCCATTGCCGGTGAGACCCATGAATATACGGACATGTATCCCGGAATGGCAAAAACCGCCCGTGAAGAGGGATTCAGCGAAATTGCCGACTGGTTCGAAACCCTGGCAAAAGCAGAAAAATCCCACGCCGGACGTTTTCAGCAGATGCTTGACAGCATTAGCTGATTAGGCACTTCCGTTTTTAAAATACGGGAATCCACAGATTCATGATTCCCGTATTTAACTGAATATATTTATTTAGTTTATCATAAAAACATTTATTTACTGGAAAAAACATGTCAGCTGCTGAAGAAAGAATCTCTTACCTTCCCAGTGAAGGAATGAGTTATGACCCTGAAGAATCGAAATACTGGGACAGTAAGGCCCTTAAACAGGAAGTAGACCGGGCATTTGAGATTTGTCATGGCTGCCGTATGTGTTTCAAATTTTGCGATTCCTTTCCCAACCTTTTCAAACTCCTGGACGAAAAGTACGACGGAAAAGTTTCGGATCTCCAGGATAAGGATGTCGATCATGTCATGGATGCCTGCTTTCAGTGCAAACTATGCGAAGTCCAATGCCCTTACACTCCTAGGGACGGTCACGAATTCCAGCTTGATTTTCCCAAACTCGTTCACCGCTACAACGCACAGAAAGCCAAGAAAAAGGACAAAACACTAAGGGATCGGGTTCTTGGAGATCCTGATGGAAGTGCAAAGTTGGCACGAATGTCCTTTGGAATGGCCAACACCATGAACCGGGTAAAATTTCATCGTGTGATGATGGAAAAAGTTTTAGGCATCCACCGTGACAAGGATTTACCCGATTTCAGTGCTCAGACATTTGAAAAGCAGGCAGAGTCCAAGAATTTGATGACCAAGGAAAATCCTGAAACCATCCTGTTCCAAACCTGTTACGTTCAAAACAATGAACCGGAAATCGGCTTCGACACACTTGAAGTGCTTAAGCATAACGATGTGGAGTGTGGATGTGTGAAAGGACTCGAATGCTGCGGCATGCCCTCATGGGAGCAGGGAGATTTAGAAAGTTTACGCAAACACGCCAAACACAACATTAATAAACTTCTTCCGCATGTCGAAAAAGGTTCTAAGGTTTTAGCGCTCAATCCTACCTGTTCGATGATGATGAAGCGGGAATATCCTGAACTGCTCGAGGGATCAGATCGCGAAGCCGCTCAGAAGCTTGCAGATGCGGTTCAAAATCCGACGGAATACCTTTGGGACATTCGAAAAGAAGAACGCTTCAAACGTGATTTTAAAAGTACACCGGGAGAAAAAGTCGCCTATCATGCACCTTGTCATCTACGCACCCAGGGGGCCGGTTTCCGCGGCAGAGATTTAATCCGGATGATACCAGGGGTAAAACCTCAGTTGACTATGGAATGCTGCGGCCATGATGGCACCTATGCGATGAAAACCGAATCCTTTGAAGCCTCGATTCGAATTGGAGAAAAAGCTTTCAGCAGTATGAAAGAAGCCGGGGCCGAAGTCTGGGCGACTGACTGCCCCCTGGCTGCAATCCAATTCAATCAGCATGCAGGGAAAAAACCGATGCACCCGATGACCATCCTTGCAAAGGCTTATCGGGAAGACGGTTTTCCTACCAAAATTGAACCCGAGGAGAATGAAGAATGAGACCTGTGAAACGTGAAGAAATCCTGGATTATATTACCTATACCGAAAAACGGAGTGAATTACAGTCATCGGTGCTCAAGCAGAAGGAACCGCGTCGTATTCACCTCGGTGAATACCTGACCTTCCTGTTCGAAAATACTGATACGGTTCGTTACCAGATTCAGGAAATGATGAAGGCTGAGCAGATTGTTAAAGAAGAAGCAATCCAGCATGAGATTGATACTTACAACGAATTGCTCGGATCCAAAGGAGAACTCGGTTGTGTACTTCTAATCGAAATTGCAGATGCTAATGAACGTCCACAAAAACTAAAGGATTGGTTAGGGTTACAGACCTCACCCTGGATTCAGGCGAGAGGATTTATGCCGAGTGGGACAAGCGACAGATCGATGAGGAAAAACTTTCTTCGGTTCAATATCTCAAATTTAATACCTCCGGAAATGCTCCCAAGGCAATTGGTGTCGATCATCCTGGATTACAGGATGAAGCAGAATTGTCTGACAAACAACGGGAAGCGCTTACCGAAGACCTGAATTAAAAAACTTCAGGGTTTCAGCAGCAAGTTCACCGTTTCAATCATTTCTGGCACATCGACCTTGCTGCTGAACATTTTTCTCACCCTGCCCTTTCGATCCAGCAAGTAAGTATATCCGGTGTGGGTTACCAGATAGCCCACAGCGGACTGGTTTACCTCATCTTTGATGAAAAAGGCTCCAAACTGTTTCGCGATTTTCTGAACATCTTCCAATGGAGCACGTAGCCCGACAAATCCAGGATGGAAGAATTCCAGATAGATTTTCATCTTTTCCAGAGAATCCCGTTCCGGATCAACAGTGATGAGCAGGACCTGGATTTGTTCTCCGGAAGGATCCAGTTCTTCGACGGCTTGTTTGATCACCGTCAGGGTAGTGGGACAGATATCGGGGCATGACGTGTAACCAAAATAGATCAGCTGAAGTTTTCCTTCAAAATCCTTGGGCCCGACAGCTTTTCCAAGGGTGCTTTGCATCTCGAATTCTCCCCCCAGGCTGTCATAAACCGGAAGCACATTTTCCGCCTGAATCTCTCCTGAAAATAGAACGATGAAAGATATGTATAAATAGTTCAGGAGAAATTTCTTCGATGTTTTCATTGGGGGTCCTTAAAAAACTAAGCCTAAAATTATGAAGCCTTCTAGACGAAGACTTCATTTCAAGGAGGGATTGAGGGAGTTGGTAAAACTCAGATGATCTTCAGCTGATCCTTGAAAGGTTCAGGGCTTCGCGGTGGCTTTCTGCAATTCGTTGATGGGGAGAAAAGGCAGAAAGTTTTTTCCGACTTCCTCATCGGCAATCACCTTGTTCACCTTCGGTAAAACCGTCTCCATCGTTTCTCACGGGTGATTTCTTTGGCTTTCCGATATTCCTCAAAGATGGAATTGAAACGATTGGCTTTACCTTCGGCAATCAGAGTGGTTTGTTCCGCATAGCCCTCAGCTGAGTTGATGATCTGCTTTGCCTCCCCCCGGGCCTGGGGAATCAGGTTGTTCTTGTAACCTTCGGCTTCGTTGATCAGCTTTTCCCGGTCTTCACGGGCACTGACCACATCCTTGAAAGCCTCTTTGACCTGATCCGGCGGATGCACGTCCTGCAATTTGACGTTCCCGATCAATAATCCGGAGTTGTAGCCTTTCAGAGTTTCTTGAAGTAAGTTCGCGGTGTCCGATTCGATTTTCGCTTTTCCGACGGTCAAGGCACCGGTAACGGTTGTGTCCCCGATCACTTCACGCATTGCGGATTCTGCTGCTGATTTTACCGTCTCATCCGGATTGGTTAGGTTGTAGAGATAATCCTCGATCTGAGCAATTTTATATTGAACGGTAAACTGCACATCGACGATGTTCTCATCCCCCGTCAGCATCAGGGATTCTTTCTTCACCTGACGGTATTTCGCAGGAGGTCCTGGATCGATGGTACGAAATCCAATTTCGATCCGTCTGACCGCGGTCACCGGTTCAATCTGAACCGTTTCGATCGGACTTGGAAGATGGTAATGCGGGCCAGGACCAACGATGTCATGGACCTCTCCGAAACGTTTGATCACCGCCTGTTCCTGCGGATCGACAATAAAAATTCCGGTAGCCAACCAGACCACTGCCAACACCACCAGGATCAGCAGGCTCAGATTTTTCTGGGGCATGCCGAATTTGAATTTGCCCTGCAGGTTGTTCAGCAGTTCATCAATATCCGGGGTGGGATTGTTTTTGTCCCATGGAGATTTATTGGGAGGCTTGTTCCATTCCATAATGAAGACTTGGTAAGTTTGATTTTTTTAAAGAATCACTCGGAGTCGGTCGTTGTTTGAAATGCTCTGAAATAGTGATATTGCATGAATATACAATAAAAAGCAGGCCCTGCAGATACAAGCAGAATCGGCCTAAAATCCACTCATACTTTTTATCAGCCGGTCAACACCTGACACCCCTCCCCCGTGACATGAATGGTATGTTCCCACTGAGCCGAAAGAGAACCATCCACCGTAACCGCAGTCCATCCGTCTCCAAGGATCCTGCTTTCAGGTCTTCCCATGTTGATCATCGGTTCAATGGTGAAAACCATATTCTCCTGCATGAGATCTCCAGTACCCGGTGACCCGTAGTGCAGAATCTGAGGTGCTTCATGAAATTCCACTCCGACTCCATGTCCGCAGAAATCCCGGACCACTGAATATCCCAGACTTTCAGCATGGGTTTGGATTGCATGACCGATGTCTCCGGTTTTTCCTCCCGGACGAACCTGGGCAATTCCAAGCTCCAGGCATTTCCTGGTTTCTTCCACCAGCTTCCGGGTTGCATCCGGGACCTCTCCGATGATAAACATCCTGCTCGCATCTCCAAAGTAACCATCGACGATACAGGTCACATCAACATTGATGATGTCCCCGTCGACAAGAATTTGTTCATTGGGAATGCCGTGACAGATGACTTCGTTGATCGAGGTGCAGACGCTTTTGGGAAAGGGTCTTCCTCGTGGACCTTTGCCTCTACCATAATTGAGGGGAGCAGGAATTGCTCCCTGGGCGAGAGTTTCCTCGTGAACCCATTCATTGATCTGGTTGGTGCTTATCCCCGCCTCGATTCGATCCTCTATCATATCCAACAGATCCCGAGTGAGACGACTGCTTTTGCGGATTCCTTCCAGTTGTTCCTCGGTTTTGATCAAGATCCGGCGTGGGTTTTGAGAAACAGATGCCTTTGGCCGGGGAGGAGGCTGTTCCCTGCCCAGATGGCATTTTTTGAACTTCTTTCCACTTCCACACCAGCAGGGATCATTCCGGGAAAGCTCTTTGGACGACTCCGGCCCTTTTTTCATCGAAATGCTCCCTGGATCCACAATCGATGCTGAGAAAATTGGATGGAATTAAGAATCATTTTAAAAACGAAAAGACCCGACCGAGTTGATATCCGCTGAAATAACTCTCCCTCGGATCATGGTTCCAGTAAATCATCTGCCCTTTACCCACCACGGTGGAAGCATCGACAAAACCCCAGAAACGGCTGTCGGCACTGTTGTAACGATTATCTCCCATAACAAAAAGTTTTCCTTCAGGAATCTCAACCGGTCCGTAATTGCTCACCGGATAGGAAGCTGCCCCACCCATCATTTTACGCTGATCCGGATCAAAATAGGCATAACTTTCTTCAAACAGTTTCCCGTTGATATACACTTGGTCTTTACGGATTTCCAGAGTTTCTCCGGGCATTCCGACAACCCGCTTGATGTAGTCGATATCTGGATCCCGTGGGTAGGGAAAGATGACAATGTCACCTCGATGAATCGGTTTTTTAAGAAGTTTGATATCGGTCAGTGGAACCGGGGACCCATAGGAATACATGCTGGCAAAAATATGATCGCCGATTTGAATCGTAGGGATCATCGAGCCTGAGGGAATCTGAAACGGTGCAAAGAGGTAGGTTCGTACGATGGTCGCAACGACCAGGGCGAAAATGATCGCCTCGACCCATTCACGAAGGGTTTTGTTCTTGATCCAACGATCGAGACGGAAATAACCTTTAGCCGCCCTCAAAAGCTGCTTCTCCCGGGCCATGATTTCATCCGCACTTTCCAACTGGTTCACACGCTGGATGAATGTTTCCGGAGATTCAAAATAGACATCTTCCATCGAGCGTAATTCGGTGATCGCTTTGTCACTCAAACCTTTTTTCTTCAGGGCTCCTATCGATTTGCCGGACAACTTGTAACTTATGATCATTTTATTTTACGGCTTACTTAATCCTGTAAAAATCTTTGCTTTCATCTTCCTGTAACTCTGCCTCAAGTGCAGAATTGACTCTGTTCACTGCTTCTGCTGACAATGATTTGTTTTCTGATTCTTCCAATAGGTTCATGAATACTGCATTCGAGGCTCAAGACAAACTCGGTTTCGCCAGGCACTTGCGTCAGGCCTTACCTTATTTCGAAGAATTCCAGGATCAAATCCTGGTGTTCCATCTTGAGGCAGTTCCGTCTCCTGAAAATGATTCACGGATTATCGAGGACCTCGTCCTGCTTAACCAGGCCGGCATTCGAATCATTCTTGTTCACGGGCCTGGTTCAAGTTCCATCCAATCCGATTTTGATGGAATCCGTCAATCGATTGCCGCTGAAAATTGGGAACTGCAAACGCGAATCCTGAGCATCAGTAATAAAGTCCAAACGTTTTCCGCACATTTGATTCGGGCGGTCCCCTCCGAAATCCATCCGGAACAACCGCAATTGCCCCAAGGCCGGGTTTCGGGAATCATGCTCGATTCCCTGCATGAGGCATTAAAATCAAGAAAACTAATTATTATACCATCCTTTGGCATTGGAGAAAAGGGTCGCTTGTGGCTACTTGATCCTTGGGAAACTGCAATCGAAGTCGCATCAGCTGCCCATGCCAAAAAACTGGTCCATCTCGGCACCCAGACCCGTGATTTTTTCAACAGCCTTCCGTCCAGTCAAATGACCACCTCGGAGATGAGACACTGGCTTGAAGAGCAGAAACTTCCTCAACCCGTCGGACGTATCTGGCAGGGGTTACTCAATGCCTGCGAAAGAGGAGTGGAGCGTTGTCATGACCTCGACTATGAAGAAAATGGAGCCTTATTGCTGGAAATGCTGACTCCAGGGGGCATCGGTCTGATGGTAACCAACAGTGATTATCGACTGATCCGCCCGGCCAGGATCAATGATTTACAGAAAATCAGTGATCTGCTGGGAGAGTCCTCTGCAGAAAAGACTGTGGTCTTCCGCAGTCTTGAATACCTGAGACAGCATGTAGATGACTTCCATCTTTTCTGCATCGATGAAGAAATCGCGGGATGTGTCGAACTCCAAACCATGCACAACAGTTCTGACGCCCTGATCGGCAGCCTCGCCGTTTCAGCTTCACACCGAAATCAGGGCATTGGCCGGGAGCTGGTCGAGGCAATGGTGAGGGAAGCAAGAAAATATGAACTGAAACAACTTTTTGCTCTGACAACCTCTCAATCCAGTATTTTCATGCAATGCGGATTTAAAGAGACCACTGCTGAAGCATTGCCTGACTGGAAACTTAAAGATTTTGATTATCCTGATTGCCGAGTTTTCCGGTACAACATCCCACGCAATAAAATTGACTAGACAGTGCCTGAAGGGATGAAACCCGCAGTCAGGGGATCGATTCCCAAATTCTTGAGGGTGGTTTCCCAACGAAGGTCGTATTCCATTTCCATCAATAATTCTTCGTCGAGAGGACCGAGCCACCAGGACTCACGCTGGATTTCACCATCCAACTGCAGCGGCCCCCATCCAGAATATCCGCAACCCATGTGGCATGTTTTCGGTAATCCTTTGGTTGCCAGGTCGTCGATCATCTCTTTGGCCGAACTAAGACGGATTCCTGAGGAAATGGTAGTGGTCGACTCACCTTCATAATCAGGGCCGTGGACCGCCCAGAACATTTCAGGTTGAACCGGCCCTCCCAACAGGAGTGGCATGTTGAGCGGGCTTTCTTCGGGGGTATCTTCCTTCAAAATCTCCCGAACCTGCGAGCCGGAAGTATGGTTCATCACCAGTCCCATGGCCCCTTCTTCGTTGTAATTGAAAAGAAGAATTACGGTTTTTTCAAAATATGAATCCTTGAGACCGGGAAGAGCAACCAGGATTCCAGGAACTTCACTGTCAGGCAGGGTCATGCTAAAAAATAGGTCTCACATCAATGAAGGGTTGTTTTTCGAATCATCATTATGACCGACACCGGTGGACAAAGTAAAAGAAGTCCCAGAAAAAAATCCCCAGCCAAACAAACCGAAGCGGAACAAGTCAGCGGGTTTCTTCGTTCCATAGGCTACCGGAAAAAGGATGATGATTCATCCTATGGCAATGCCCTCGAAGTGCTCAAGACGATTTTTGAGGCTACAGGACAACAGAACCTGCTCGAACTGGTCAAACTTCGAAGGCTTTGGTTTGGGGAAATCGGAGGTTTTTTGGCCAGCCATGCCCAGCCAAGCCGGATCACAGTGGAACAGCATTTTGAGGTGGACGAAACGTTTCTGGAAAACCTGAGGCTTGATGGTCCTTCCCAGGATCTTATGGAGATCAGTGCAGATTTGGCTGGAAGGGTTTATTCCAAATGGCGTGACTTTCAATCTGCATTACGGCGAAGACTCGGAAGACCGCTGGAAAAACAGGAAATCCAGCTTCTGCGCAAGCATTCGAAGTTTGTTCCAGGTCACGCAGTTTTACACCTGACCGTCTACGATGGAAGTATCGCCCAGGCGATTCAGTTCGAAGAACAAGCCTATCTCCAAAGATTTCGGGAACTGCTGCCTGAACTCCCGTTGGGAGCAATCCGATGCAAGGTCGGGGACCTCGGCAGGACCAGCCATGACCAAAGAGGACTTGAGGAAATGCTTTCACGATGGGAAGAACTTCAACCCAGACAGATTTTCGAAAACTGTCTCCCGGATCACATCCATCGGGTCAACGAGGGCCATGCCGTCCTTATCCTCAACTGCCTTACTGCCTCTGAAGCTCAAAAACTCCGGCTACATCCTGGAGGACAGGGAGTGCTGAAAAAAATCCACGAGGGCTTTCCTGACTTGGAGGATCTGTTCCAACAGGTGGCCTTTATTTCTTCATCCACAACATCCCCCGTTAAACCAGGGATTGATGTTCAGGAACCTTCACAGGATTCCTCAAAAAGTCGACCCCAGTTAAAACACGGAAAAAAAATAAAAGATCAGGCATCTTCGGGAACGGAAAAGGAACGTGTTTTGGAAATCATCGAAAAACTCAGGCAATCCGGGAAGCAGCCAGAAGTCGAAGGATGACCTGGAACAGGCCTCAAGCGCTTAACGACTCGTAAATGGTGCTGTAACTCCGATAGCGTTCTTCGGTGATACGTCCCTCTTCCAGGGCCTGTTTTACCCCGCAATCCGGTTCTTTGAGATGACTGCAGCCTTTGAAACGGCAGGATTGGGAAGGTTCGGCAAATTCCACGAAATAATCTCCCAGTTCCCTGGGGTCCATTCCGTAGGGCATCAATTCACGGATTCCCGGGGTATCCACCAGCCATCCTCCTTCAGGCAGGGAGTACATGTTGGCAAGGATCGTCGTGTGTCGGCCTGTACCGCTTTTGCGTTTCACCTCTCCGATCCTGATTTCCCAATCCGGGAAAAGAGCATGGATCAGGGACGATTTCCCAACTCCGGAATGTCCGCATAACACCGATTTTGAACCGCTCAGATGGTCTTTCAAGCCGTCCAGGCCAAGGTTTAAATGGACACTGGTCTGTATCACACGATAGCCGATATCCCGATAAATTCGGGTTGGAAGATCAATCTCTTCCGCTTCGGCCAGGTCCGTCTTGTTGAAGAGGATCACAGGAGTCAGGCCGCCCTGTAGCCCAACGGCAATCAGGCGGTCGATCACCCCGAAACGGTAGGCAGGGCGTTTCATCGCTGAGACGATGATCAACGTTTCAGCATTGCTGACGAGCACCTGGGAATCAGTGCGGTCCGCAGCCCTGCGGGTCAGTACCGTTCGGCGCGGGAGTCGTTCAAGAATCCAGCCGGTATCACTTGAATCCTGAAAATCAACTCGAACCTCATCCCCGACGGCAATACGGGATTCTCTTGGTTCATGATGAAAAAGGTTGGAACGGATACGACAGAGACGGGGTGAACCTTCACCAAGGTCCACATAGTAATGGCTGCGTGTGCGCCTGACGACGGTTCCGGACTGCAGAGGCAGACCTAGGGATGGTTCAACCGGACCGCATCAGTTTTCGGCTTCAACTTCGATGTCTTCGCCTTCAGCACGGTATTCGTTGAGTTTGTTCCGCAGGGTACGGATGCTGATCCCCAGGATCTTTGCAGCCTTGGTACGGTTCCCTCCGGTTTCACGCAGGGTTTCGAAAATGAGTTTCTTTTCAGCCTCTTTCATCGACATACCAACTTCGATGCCAAGCGCCGAATCCTTGCTTTCCGGAATTTCTTCAGCACCTTCCGAAGTGGGCTGGCTCGTGGTCGCTCGTGCAAGGTCCTGGTTGATGCTTTGCTTGCCCATCTGGGAGTGCATCAGCAGGTTATGCGGTTTGATTTCTTTTCCGTCACAAAGCAACAAAGCCCGTTCGACAACATTTTCCAGTTCCCGCACGTTTCCACGCCAACGGTAATCCCGGAGGATCGCCATGGTTTCCGGGCTGACGGTTGGACGTTCACGTTTGTTGAGCCTTGAATGCTTGTCCAGAAAGTGTTCCACCAAAACAGGCAAATCGTCCATCCTCTCACGCAATGCGGGGAGGGCCAAAGGGATCACGTTGAGACGGAAGTAAAGATCTTCGCGGAATTTCCCGGATTCCACCATCTCGAGCATCCCGCGGTTGGTGGTGGCCACCACCCGGACATCGACCTGGATCGGTTCCTTGCCTCCGACCTTATCGATTTCATGTTCCTGCAGTACTCGAAGCAGTTTTGCCTGAAGCGGCAATGCCATTTCACTGATCTCGTCAAGAAGAATGGTTCCGGTGTGAGCCTGTTCGAATTTTCCACGGTGATCCTGGTTGGCACCGGTGAAAGCCCCTTTTTTGTAACCAAAAAGTTCACTCTCCAACAAAGTATCCGGCAATGCCGCACAATTGACTGCGACAAAGGGTTTCCCGGCCCTCTCCGAGTGATCATGGATGTAGTGGGCAAGCAGTTCCTTACCGGTTCCGCTTTCACTTTGAATCAAGACCGTCGCCTTACTCTTGGCAATATTCTGGGCGACATCCAGGAGATTCAGCATTTCCTGGTTCTGGGTAACGATTTCCTTGCTCGTTTCAGTGACTCGCCCCTTAACCGGTTTGGGTTCCCCTTCAAGAGGAACCATCGAACCGGTGTGTCCCTTGAAAGCCAGGGCACGTTCGACCAGGAAGAGAAAGGAATCGAAGTCGATCGGTTTTTTGATGTAATCGAACGCCCCGTGCTTCATCGCCTCCACCGCGGTTTCCACCGTCGCATAGGCGGTCGCCATGATCACGGGCTTGGCGGAATCCAGACGCTTGATGTCCTTCAGCAATTCCAGCCCACTTCGTTTGGGCATGGTCATGTCTGTGATCACCATCGAATAGTCATTTTCCTTATATTTCTTGAGAGCGTCGATGGCGTTGTGGGACAACTCGACGGGATACCCACAGTGTTTCAGGGTCTCCGACATCGCGATACGCATTTCCACTTCGTCGTCAACAATCAGAATCGGGTTACTGATCATGTCCGTTTTACCTTTTCACATTAACGCAAGTGCGTTCAGATTCCGGCTTTGGGTCAATCGCCGGTTGCCGGATCAGAACTCCAATGTCCTGCCGGATTTTTTGATTAATGTACCAAGTAGTTGAAAAATCACAACTAATAACTGGAAGGACTCCAAAACGAAGACATGAAGGCGTGCACCGTCAAAAAATCCGATACCTTCCTGGTCTCTCGGATTCCTTCCTGGAAACTTTTTTCACGCTTAGAACATCTCTGCATAAAGCGTGCAATTCTGGGAATGATTCCTCTCAAGGCATTGCAGTCATTTCGTCGTCGGCTTCGGAATCATCTACCTCGTCTAGAGAAATGGCGAATCCCAATGCGCTTGAGTCAGCCCATTACCGAGAGCAGCAACCCAAACTTGGCCAGAGCGCTCCAGCGGCACATTCCATTCCAGAAGGTTAATTCACTTCCCAGCAGAAACTGAATCAAGGCCAGGTTCTCAAGACCATCAAAAGCTCCTGCCAAAATACTGATCCAAGCAAACACGTTCCCAAAAAAACGAATCACTGAAGAAATCCCTGGAACTCCCCCGTACCTATGCATGCAGGCCAAAATTGAAGGTGATGGAGTAGTCCAATCAGTTATTACAACGGTCTTCAGCGGAGGGATATCGACTTGTTTTTCAACATTTTTAAAATATTTATTTCAATGATATCAATAATATTGAAAATAAATTTTGCTTTCGCAAAATTGAATCTTGACAAAATAGTGCACTTGCACAAAAATAAGTCTCGAATGGATTACGGAATCCAATAATTCAATTGATCTTTAATGATGAAAGGCAGTGATGATGAATATTTCAGATTATAACAAAAATGCCCAAAAGGCAGTCAGCCAGGGAATGGAGACCTTCTTCAATTGGCAGAAACAGGCTCTTGAAAATACCCTAACGATGGTTGAAGAGGGAATTGCGGTTCAGGAGAAAAACCTGAATGAAACCCGGAAGCAGTATCAGGACTGGGAACAAAACATGAACCGTGAACTAAACAGCCAAAAGGAACAGTATAAGAGCATGGTACTTAAAATCTCTGAAAGCTATTTTCCGGAGTCGAAAAATCAGATCGAGCAGGCCGAAAAGCTTTACGAGGAAAACATCGGTGGTATGGTGGAGAAAACCCGCGAGATGGTTGGAAGCAGCATCGAGCGCAACATTGAAACCACGCTTACCTTTGAGAAAGAGTGGTTGAATAAACTCCGTGAAAACTATACCAGTGGGGCGGAAAACCTGCGCAAGCAGTATGACCTGATGATGTCACTGCAGCCTGAGCAAAAGGAACAATCATCCGAAAAGAAGTCCGCTGGAAAAACCGAAACCAATAAGTGAACTCAAGCAGGATTATGAAACAATCAATGAAAAACATCCCTTCGAGGGATGATATCAATACGGCAGTCAGTCGTTTTCTGGAAAAAGGCGGACAGATCGAACGACTGGGATCGGTTAAACCTGGATACGTTACGGAAATGCTGGATGAGCATGGATGGAACAACGAATCCACCAATCAGTCCGACCAGGAACTGATGCAAAACCTCACCGGAACTCTTGGAGTTGAAGAACTCTGATTCCACTTAACCGGAAGGGAGTGATCCTTTCCGGTTCTTTCATTGTATATTCAAAAAAATTCTTATCTTTAAGTTTTTCTTCCCCTAGAAATTCTTGGCAAGAGAAAATCAGATGCTTCCTCAATGAGAACTTTTTGTTTTCCAAGTAGGAATGCCTCAAACAAAACACTTCCCATCAACTTAATAAACAAATACGACATGGAAGTCATAAAACACTTTTATCGTCTTTCGGGTTTGATCCAGGCCTTGTTGATTTTCTGGATGATCCATCCAGCTATGGCCGAGGGCAGGGTACTCGAATACAAACCCTTGGATTTCGGGCTTCAGGTTGCTGGAGTTCAGGATTCCGAAATCGAATGCCTGACCCGCAACATTTACTTTGAAGCGGCCACAGAAGATGGTTTCGGCAAACTTGCAGTGGCGATGGCGACCCTCAACCGGGTTCGCGATCCCAGTTTTCCCAACACCATTTGCGGCCTGGTTTTGTGATGGAAAGAGTGACCGGATTCGGGACAAGCGACTGCGTGAAGAATCCCGGAGGATCGCGACCCTCGCCCTGCTTTTCCCGGAAAAAGACATCACTCTTGGCGCTACCCACTATCACGCAAATTACGTCAACCCCATATGGGCACAGAAACTGACCCTCACCACACAGTTTGGTAGACACATCTTTTACCGCTGACCCATTCGGGAAACTCCTTCCGGGTTCCTAATTCCAGAAAACAAATTAGACCATTTCCAGCCCAAACAGAGCTTTGGGCGTTGGTCTCGCTTTCAGTTGGGTCTTCACTTCGTTGAAAGACCATTCGAACTGTTCTATGGTTATCGCCTAAAAAGTGAGGACATGCCCGACCGATACCAGAATTTCAATGAATTAAGTCAAAACGAAAATGCTTATGTCGTGGAACAAAACCTGGTTCCCAACTCAACCTGGCTGATCGCTGCACCCCACGGCGGTAATATCGAAAGCGGAACGACTGAGATTGCCCGGGCCATCAGCCATGCCTGCAGTTCGAGTTATTACTCGTTCATAGGAAAGAAAGAGCCCGACGGAGGAGATCTGCACCTGACCAGTCACCGTTTCGACGAACCCATCGCCCTCCAACTGGCGGCTTCACATCCGAGATTGCTCTGCGTACACGGAATACTTGCCGAAAATGGTGAAGGAGCCTGGCTCATCCCCGGAGGTGCTTACCGTCAGGCTCAGGAACTGCTGAAACAAAATCTCAACGGAATCGTCAATCTCCGTGAAGAAACTCCCCTGGGAAAAAGGTATCCCGGGGTCCATCCCAAAAACATCTGCAACCGGGGAAGCCGTGGAGAAGGACTGCAGATCGAACTCTCCAGTGAATTGCGGAAACAGTTGCTTTCCAATCCTGACTTCCTCGAAGCATTTTCCCGGAACATTGCTGACACACTAAAAAATCTGGATTAGTTTTTTTCGCTCCAGTCCATTTGAATGGCTGTGAAGCGACATGAGACTTTGGGAAATCACCACGATTCCCAAAAGATAGCTGAAGATTAAAAGTTGAGACAATGGCGGAATTCAGAGTATTCTCTGGGCATGAACAGCCTTTTCTTCTCCATCCAACATCGCAGGTCCCTCCATACCCTGAGGATTCATTATGGGATTGAGGGAATGAAATACATCGTCCAGATGTATGAAGGAGAGGTCAACGGTCACGGAGAAAGAGAGGGCCTGCCGACGGAGTATCAATATGAATTGGAACAGGAGATGTTGAAACACATTCACAAACTCAAACAAGAATTGAGTGAAAAGGGATGGTCTCAAAAAGAGTCTCCTGAAGTTTTTCAGACATCTTTTTTGAGAAGTGAAGAGTCGGATGCTCAATTGGGATTTCAATTTGAGTGAATCCGATGGAGTAAGGACCACAATCCAGACTCACCCTACCCTTCTCATTTCTCCTCCATGAAAAGCAAACCGGTTTTGAAAGAAATCCAGGCCATTTCTTTTGATCTTGATGACACTTTGTGGCATACCGCCCCGGTCATCAAAAAGGCCCAGACCAAGATAAAACAACATATCCTGGAAGCATTCCAGCAGTTCAACCCGGAAACTTTGGATGAGGAATTCATGGAATCCCTGGTCCTGGTCCGGGAGGAAAAC
>LUMI01000344.1_pt2 | contig 19320 bp, 9 predicted proteins | sample 729681 | NCBI WGS metagenome assembly LUMI01 (sample SAMN03860267, study PRJNA289734) | marine metagenome | biome: seawater column; feature: ocean; material: water; isolation source: Red Sea water column Station 34 - depth 10m | place: Saudi Arabia: Red Sea | collected 2011-10-15 | depth 10 m
CAGTGCTTTACAATGAAACCTTGACCTCAGAAAATGAATATCGAAATGAGTCCATTGATCATGGGTAAGGCGATGAAGAACGAATGTTTATGTCATGTATTTGATTAATTCATTACGTTTAGCATTGCTCTGATCACTGCGTTTCAACTCTTAATGATTCTGCATGAGAGCCGAATCATTGAAAGTTAAAATGCATGCCGACCAAGGTTTGCAGAACAAAGATAAGTTAGTCGCGTTGAATTGGTTTGAACGCGAAACCAAGAATTACGCCCATTGCTTAGGGCTAGAAATACGAGAGACGGCTGCGGAATGAACCGTATGCTGAATGGAAACCTGAACCTGTTCAAGGAGGATTGAGTATGCCTTAGGATTTAGAACAGCGATTTTAAGTTGTTTATAAATCCATGAAACGATTTTAAGTGAATGATGTGTGGCTTTTCTTAGAGCATTAAGAAGGGCTGAATACGTCATATAATTATATTTTTTAAGATCTATGAGATGGGTGTCATTTCATAGAAAACCCTTAATCAAAGGAGGGCACCATGCGTGTCAATCATAATATCAGTTCAATGACGGCCCTGAGGCATTTGGGGAACACCTCCAATGCGACCGACAAGAACCTGGAGCGATTATCTTCCGGGTTAAAAATCAATTCTGGTGCGGACGGACCTGCAGATCTCATGATTTCAGAGCAGATGCGGGCTCAGGTGGCGGGTTTGAATCAGGCGGTGAGGAACTCAGAAACTTCAATTTCCATGGTTCAAACTGCAGAAGGAGCACTGAATGAAGTCAGTTCCATCCTGGTTAATATGCGTCAATTAGCACTCCATGCCGCCAACTCCGGTGCAAACGATCGGAAGATGCTCCAGGCAGACCAGAATGAGATTGAAAATCTGCTGGGAACCATCGACCGCATCGCAAGAAGTACCCAGTTCGGGACCCGGGTTCTGTTTGATGGAAGCAATCAGGCCAGCGGTGTGACAGTGGGGGACGGACTGAGTTTCATCAGTGCAACTCCCAAGACTCAGGAAGCTCCGACGAAGAGCGGTTATGAAGTCGATATCCAACAAGTTGCGACACGGAGTTTTGTTTCTGGCAATCGGGGGATCACCATTGAAGATTTGGATCAGGGTATCACGATGGTTATCAATGAAGGCGGACGAGTCGCCAAACTGAATTCCAAGGAAGATGAAAATCTGCAGGAAATCATCTCACAGATGGTCAATAATTTCAGACTCTCCCCAGAAATTTTCTCACGATCTGACACAGAAGCTACTCTTCGTGATCTTGTTGCCAGAAAACTTCAGGAAAAGGCCCAAGACAATGGTCTGAAAGTCGATGTTTTCATCGATGAGATGGGAATGCTGACCGTCAGGCACAAGCATTTTGGCAGTAAGCCGACTTTCAGTGTTGTTTCAGAAACAGCGGATATTCTTGGAGATGAGGCTAATATCGCCAAATATTCTGATGGCGGTCGTGATGTTGCCGGTTTCATTGGAGGAGAAGTAGGGATCGGTGACGGTCAGTATCTTCACGGCGCCAAAGGAACCCCTCTGGAAGGAATGGTCCTTCAATACGACAATGTTCTGGAAAAGCGATTGGTGGACATCAAGGATGCTCAGGGTAATGTAGTCAGTCAGGAGCTTGTCCAGCAATCCAACGATGAACTGGTTGGAAAGAAAGTGGATGGTTATGCCCATCTGGCGCAAAACTCCCTGGAATATCAAGTGGGAGCGAATTACCGACAAACCGTGGCTTTCTCCTTGGATGATTTACGCAGTGAGAACATGGCAACCGGGGTTGAGAACGAGAGTGATTATCGGAGTCTAGCGGATCTCGATGTGACCACTTCCGTCGGAGCACAGGATGCGATCAACATGATTGATGATGCGATCGAACAGGTCAGTGAACTCCGTGCAAACATGGGTTCTTTCCAGAAAAACGCCCTGGAATCTAACCTCAGGAATTTGCGTGTAGCCAGCGAGAACCTGACCCAGGCCGAGTCGGTATTGCGTGATTCGGACATGGCGGCTGAAATGAGTGAATTCACCAAAAATCAGATTCTGCTTGCATCCGGTACGGCGATGTCGGCCCAGGCGAATCAGATTCCGAAATCGGTCCTTCAGTTGTTGGGTAGCGCTACGAGCTAATCCTAAATGGTCAACCAGCCGGCCTGATTCCAGGCCGGTGGTTGGATCATAGAGCCCGGGCAGGCTCTGGAAGCGTATTGAATGCAGTACGTTTTCAAATCTTTCCCGGAAACAAAACATTCCGGAATTGATCTTTGATATTCAAATCAGATTCGAGTTGTTGATCTTGATGAGAATCAATCCCATTCAAGTTGTTTGTTTCTATTAAAAAATAAACAAATTCACACTTGTGTGAGATGAATTGAGTGATTGGTCTCCATCAAAATATTCTTGTTCATCGAAGTTAAGAGTATTCCCTGAAAGCCTTGGATTTATGAATCCATCGTCAAAGAAATACTTCCTTAACAAAGCGTGAAAGAATGGTCATGTAAGCAATCAGAATGGTTCCTACTTCTGAAAAGAGAATTCAATGAACCCATTGTGTTTAAAAAGAATTCCACATGATCCAATCGGATATGGAAGATGAAAGAGTTCAATATTGCTTGTATAGGTAATTTGAACTCAGGGTTTCATTTCTAAGAGATTCAAGCGATTTACCAGATGTGAATGAAAACAGCTCGAACGAATGAATATCAAATTTAATAAAATTATTATTTTATAGACAGTCAAAGTGCTGTCATTAAACGACCCTTATCAATGAGGTCTTATGTCGATCATGAACATTCAATCGGGAATGAATTCCTTCAATCATAATTATTTGGTTTCAAACCGTAAGAAATCCAAAAAAGCTGATGAACATGAAGGAACCATGCTGAACGGAGATGGATTGGTTGGTTACAACATCGATTTACTGAATGGCCGTGAGCATCTCACCATTGAGAATTTGAATCATGAAATCATAGGAGCAGAATCCAATCTTTCATTGGTTCAAACCGCAGCTTGTGCGCTTCAATCTTTAGAAAACCAGCTCTCAAGGATTTCAAATTTTGTCAAAGACATTTCTGGTTCAGAAGAAAGTGAAACAACCGGAACTTCAGCATCTATGTTGGAGTTACAAAAGCTACTCAATGAATTCGATCAGATAGCAACCCAAACCCAGTATGGGAAAGACCGTTTGCTGGACGGAAGTCATAGTGTCAAAGCCATCGTCAACGGTGAGGATTTGGAAATGGTTGAAATTGGAGAAAATGTTCATTCATCTCCAGTCAGAGGTTATCCGGTCATGATTCAACAGTCTGCGTCCCGAGCATTCCTTAAAGGCAAAATCCCTTTAAGTCAGAATTTAATTGAACGTGGAGAACAGATGTTGGTCCGGGAAGGTAATTCCTTGATCAAATTCACATCGCGTTCCGGAGATGACCTTGTGCAGACATTGAAAAGATTCCAAATGTTGATCAAGAAACATGGTTTGCCGATTGAAGTTGATTGTTTTGACGATGGCAAATTGATGCTTCAACACCTGAATTATGGAAGTCAGTATCAGTTTGGCGCAGCAAGCACGACTCCAGGCGTTCTTTCATCGGAAAGTGGACAGATCGAACTTTCCTATCCTGGAAGAGATGTTGTCGGCTCCATCAATGGAGAACCTTGTATTGGAAAAGGACAGATCCTAGAAGTCCTCGACCCCTCTTCCAAAGTGGCTGGACTGAGAGTCCGCTATTTCGGCAAAAGTTCGAGTGATGAACCCAAGGATGTTGGATCGGTATCCGTGTTTCAGAATGCATATCAGTTCGAAAGCGGATTCATGAAACCAAAAATTCAACGCCTCGGACTTCAGAGCATGATGACAGAAAATCTGGGCAAAGGAGTTCCGAACCTCTCGGGATTTCAATCCTTGGCAGATATAGCAGTCGAATCTCAGGACCAGGTTTCTGATTCCCTCAAAGTGCTTGAAAAAGCATTTGAAGAGATTACAAGCACGCGGGAAAAAGTCGAATGGTTCAATGACGACCATCTGAAAAATCATCTTAATGTTTTGAAAGTGGAACATGATCACCGCTATCGGGGCATGGTTCTGCGAGATGATGGAGAAAAAGCCCGGAAGATGGCTGAAATAACAAAAGAACAGATCATTCTGGAAGGCGGCAAATCGGTGCTTGTCCAGGCGGATCAAAAACCTCAGACCGTGATGAGTCTGTTGAAATAATGATTGAAGCATAAAACAGGATATGAGAGTCATCCGGTTGGGGAACCGTGATGACCCAATGAACTGAGTCGCGGAACCGAACACGGAGTTCAGGATTCGCCGGAACCGAAAACGAAGGAGAGTAAGTCAATTATCATAAAAGTATTATTTATATGAAATCCATGAGCCTTGATTGAGGTTCAGCAGGGTTTCGAGGCGGAAAGGGATTAGGGCCCCTGGAAGCCGCCCCGGTAACGGGAGTGAGGCCGGCAGCAACGGCATGGATGTTCTGAGCTGTCAGCAAAGTTAACGTCAAAAATCATCAAATCCACTGAAAGGAGACAGCATGTCTTTAAGGATTAATCATAATATCAGTGCGATCAATTCACATCGCAACCTGATACAAAACACGAAGACCCAGGCGAAGAACCTGGAACGATTGTCTTCGGGATTAAAGATCAACCGCGGAGCTGACGCACCGGCAGGATTGATCATATCGGAACGGTTGAGAGCCCAGGTTGCTGGACTCAACCAAGCCATTGATAACTCAGAAGCAGGAATCAGTTTGATGCAAACAGCAGAAGGAGCCTTGGAAGAAGTGAATCGGGCATTGATCAACATCAGGCAGCTCACGGTTGCCTCGGCAAACGAAGCCACCAATGACGATTTCATGCTTGAGGCAAATCAGGAAGAGATTCTAAACAGCCTTCAGCTGATTGACCGCATCTCGAGAATCGCCAATTACGGTAAAAAAGCAATTTTGGACGGAAGTATGGGAGCCAACGGCATCACCACCGGGGATCATCTTGAATTCATTGAAGCATCCGTGGATACCCAAACTTCACCGGTTGGAGGTTATGACATCATGATCAAAGAAGCCGCTACCCGTTCAATGATAGAAGGAAGTGTTGCACTGTCCACCGACATCATCGACCGCGAAGAACAGATTACTTTGGTCGAGGGCGGCAAGACTCTGAATTTTGTAACAACCGCGGGTGATACGGTTGAAACGACGATGAATAAATTGGAAAAAGCGCTTAAGGCTTCGGGACTCAATATAGAAATGCTCCGTGAGCCGGGAATGGCAACTGAAGCGAATCAGCCGCAGTTCCTTGCATTTCGTCACAAAGAATACGGAAGTGAGCCTTCTTTCCAGGTCGCGAGTAATACGGCTGGACTGCTTTCCGCCAACTCAGATGTGCCGGTCCTGGTTCAAAACGGAATTGATGTGGCAGGAACCATTGGTGGTGAGTTTGCTCAGGGTGAAGGTCAGGTTTTGACTGGAAGCGAGCCGACGAAAGTTTCCGGAATTCAAATCAAGTATACCGGTGATGTGGCTCCAGAAGGTGAATTTGCCGGAACCGTGACCATTGCTCAGAACTCTAGTGTATTTCAGATAGGAGCCAATCATGAGCAATCTACATCATTTTCACTCAGATCTACCGGAACGAAAAGGCTCGGTAAAGGAATTGAAAATGATTCAGGCTTCAGGTCCCTCCATGAAATCGATGTGACCGATACCCAGAAAGCCTTGGATTCGATGAAAATTGTAGACCGGGCGATTGAAGAAATAAGTTCTTTTCGTGGTGACATGGGAGCCTTCCAGAAAAACAACCTGGAAAGCAATCTTAATTATCTGCGCAACGCGCATGAAAACCTGACCAATGCCGAGTCGGTCATCCGTGATGCCGACATGGCCGAAGAAATGACGAATTTCACCCGTAACCAGATTATGGTCCAGTCCAACACAGCAATGCTGGCCCAAGCGAATCAGACACCGAACGCAGTCCTCACCCTATTGCAGGGACGTGCCTAGGTTCTGAAGAAACTCACCTGTCCCCGCAGGTGGGTTTGATGATGACGTGTTTTCCAGCCGGGATCATGGATGAACCCGGCGGGAGACGAAATGCGTCATAAGGGGATGCAGCCGCCATGCTGAGCGGCGCCGGTCGAAACCGACGTCGCTCAGGGTGACGGATGTGAAATCTGTAACCTGCGTTTCTGAAGCAAACGTTTCAGAAACACACACCTGCTGTCCGGTATCCAGGGAGGATGCTGTAAGGATAAGGAATCCTGAAATGACGGCGGACGCTTTGAAAAGATCATTGAGATCGCCTGACGGTCCTGGTTTCTAAAAAACCGGACTGATGAATAGGCACCGCAACCCTTAATTGGGAAGGTGAAAGGATCTCATCCTATTCAAAAGGGTCAGGGTGTATGGCCATGGAAGGCAACTAAGGCTCCAAGGAGGTACATAGCCGCTAGATAAAAATCGTGACAAAACACTTCACAAATCAATGTGAAGAATATTGTCATATTAAATATATTAATTAGATATTGAAAGGTAGTTATGACCGTTAGAATCAACACCAATGCAATGGCTTTGAATACCCACAGAAACGTGGTCAACAACAGCAAGGCTCAGGCCAAAAACCTGGAGAAATTATCCTCCGGCCTGAAGATCAACCGTGCTGCGGATGCGCCTGCAGCATTGAACATTTCAGAACAATTGCGTGCTCAAACCGCCAGTTTGAAACAGGCGATTGATAACACGGAGATGTCCGTCTCTTTGATGCAGACGGCTGAAGCGGCTCTGGATGAGGTCAGTCGTTCTTTAATCAGTGCCCGGCAGATTGCGGTTCATGCGGCCAACACTGCAACCAATGATGAGTTCATGCATACTGCGGATCAGCAGGAAATTGACAGTATTCTAAGTGAGATCAATACCATTGCTGCCAACACCCAGTACGGAAAGAATTTTCTCCTGGACGGCAGCCGGGCCGGAAATGGAATCACCACTGGTGAGCACCTGCAATTTCTGGATGCTGATCATCGTGCATCCAGTTCAGGCCCGGGCGGGCATGAGGTAAAGATATCAAAAGCAGCAACCCGTTCTGAAGTGACCGGAACGGTTGCACTATCTCAGGAAATCATCGAACAGGGTGAGCAGATCACCATCACCGAGGGTGGCCGAACGGTTAATTTTAGAACCATCACCAATGCCAATGTCGAGCAGAACATGAACGAACTTGCTCTGGCCATTGAAGAGGCAGGGTTGAATGTTGAACTGGTCCGACCGGATACCAGCGATAGTGACGGATTCGCTCCACAAGCTATGACACTTCGGCACAAGAATTATGGAAGCGAACATTCATTTCAAGTTACTACCAATACCGCTGGTTTATTTTCCAGTCAATCTAATGTTCCAGACTGGATCCAAAATGGAATCGATGTACAAGGAGAGATCGCTGGAGAGGAATCGATCGGAAGGGGGCAGGTTTTAACTGGTGGGGTTGGTGCTGGAGTCGCTGAAGGGATAAGAGTCCTTTACACCGGCGAAAAAGCTCCTGAAGGAGAAGTTGCTGGGACTGTGACTTTCATGCAGAACTCTTTGGAATTCCATATTGGTCACAATGTTCATCACCGGACGAAAGTTTCATTCAACAGCGTCAAGGCTGCGACTCTGGGGATTGGAATCGATAATCAATCTGATTTTAAATCGCTTGCTGATATCAGCGTGATGGACGGGCAAAAAGCTATGGATGCCATGCTGATTATTGATCGAGCGATCGAAGAAGTCGCAGCGAACCGTGGAAGAATGGGAGCTTTTCAGAAAAACACTCTCGAAAGCAACTTGAACTTCCTGAGAATTGCCCATGAGAACGTGCTTAGTTCGGAATCTGTGATCAGAGATGCAGATATGGCAACTGAGATGGCGAACTTCACCAGGAATCAGATTCTGATGGATTCCAGTGTCGCGATGCTCGCCCAGGCGAACCAGGCACCGATGGCCATGCTTCAATTACTTCAATAAACAAAAACATTAGCAATCAAGGAACTAATTTAAACGATTTAATAAATATAAACTTTAAATGAACAAAGGAATTTTATGACAGTAAAAATCAATCTCAATTCAACTGCACAAAATGATCTGTTGACGGAGGATGCGAAAGTGACTCCGAGAAGCATCAGAGTTTTCCAGAAAAACACATTAAAACCTAATCTGAATTTTATGAGAATCGCCCATGAGAATGTCCTCTCTAGAGATTCTGTGATCAGAGAGGCAGACACTGCATCAAAAATGGTGAAAATCACCAGGAATCAGATTCTGATGAATTCGCAGGTCGCAATGTTGGCTCGAGCGAGTCAGCCACCAATGGCGATGCTTCAGCTATTCAATCAATAAAATAATTGGATGGGAGTAATCAATTAAAAAATCTTTTAAAAAAATAACATAAATAAATTAAAGGAGATTTATGACAGTAAGAATCAATACCAATTCAGCTGCACTCAATACTCATAGAAATGTGGTCAATAACAGCAGGGCTCAGGCAAAAAATTTAGAAAAATTGTCTTCAGGCTTAAAAATCAATCGGGCGGCAGATGCTCCGGCGGCACTTAACATTTCTGAACAATTGAGAGCACAGACTGCCAGTTTAAAACAAGCGATTGATAACACGGAAATGTCCGTTTCGCTGATGCAGACTGCTGAGGCAGCTCTGGATGAGGTGAGCCGTGCATTGATTTCTGCTCGACAGATTGCAGTTCATGCCGCAAATACGGCAACCAACGATGAATTCATGCACACTGCCGATCAGCAGGAAATTGAAAGCATCTTGAGTGAAATCAACACCATTGCTGCAAACACCCAGTATGGGAAAAACTTTCTGCTGGATGGAAGTCGAGCAGGAAATGGTGTTACGACAGGAGAGCATCTCGAGTTTTTGGATGCGGATCATCGTGCAACCAGTTCAGGTCCTGGAGGTCATGAAATAATCATTTCAAAGGCTTCTACTCGTGCTGAGGTGACCGGATCGGTGGCCTTGTCACAAAATATCATCGAGGAGGGTGAACAGATCACCATTACCGAAGGAGGGCGGACGGTTAATTTCAGAACGATTCCCGAGGCGAATGTTGAGCAAAATATGAATGAATTGGCTTTGGCCATTGAAGAAGCCGGTTTAAATTTGGAACTGGTTCGACCAGATACCGGAGACAGTGATGGATTCGCGCCACAGCTATTGACCCTTCGCCATAAGAATTACGGAAGCGAGCACTCATTTCAGGTGACCACCAATACGGCAGGTCTGATTTCGAGTCAATCTGATGTACCGGACTGGATCCAGAACGGAGTCGATGTTGAAGGTGAGATTGCCGGAGAGGAATCGACAGGTCGGGGACAAATCCTTACGGGGGGTCCTGGAGCTGGTGTGGCCGAAGGAATTAGAGTCCGCTATACAGGGGAGGCCGCTCCGGAAGGAGATGTGGCCGGCACCGTGACCTTCATGCAGAATTCACTGGAATTCCACATCGGCCACAATGTTCATCACCGGACGAAAGTCTCTTTCAACAGTGTCAAGGCCGCGACCTTGGGGACTGGAATTGAAAATGATTCCAAATTTTCTTCCCTGGCAGATATCAATCTGATGGATGGCCAGAAAGCCATGGATTCCATGCTGGTGATTGACCGGGCGATTGAGGAAGTGGCTGCAACTCGAGGAAGGATGGGGGCATTCCAGAAAAACACCCTGGAGAGCAATCTTAATTTCCTGCGTATTGCCCATGAAAACAACCTGAGTTCGGAGTCTGTTATCAGGGATGCTGATATGGCAACTGAAATGGCAAACTTTACTCGGAATCAGATTTTGATGGAGTCCAGTGTGGCAATGCTGGCCCAGGCCAATTCAAGGCCCTTGGCTATGTTGCAGCTATTGCAATAACTCAATTAACTTCTCCGGTTGAATGAGAAGAGTTCGACCGGAGAAGGAGCTTCATAAGTTAAGCTCAAATCATTTGAAAGAGTGATTTGATTTTAAAATATGAACGCTCTTTGAAAATCATAATCACATTAAAAATCTTTGAGATTAAAAAATCAAAATAGAGCTAGAAAATTATTTTGGTCATCACTCAAAAATTTATTTCGGTGATATTACTTAATCATTAAATTCACGATTGAGCTGTTTGAATTTTGGATGAATTCTTGGTTGGGTTCAAAGCAGTTATTTAAATAATAGATCCTAAAACTATTATAATCATGAAATCTATTTGAATACTTAATTCATCTCAATCGTTTGTAAGGCTAAAAGGTCACTTGGTTTTACTGATCACATTCATAGGAATTTGATGTTTTTTAACTGAGTCAATGGCTAGAGGGTTTTTGATTGGGCTTTTACTAGATGGAAGAGTTCCTGAGTAAAGAGCTTAATTAAAAACTTTCAACACTGTTGAGGATAACAATGTTCAAAGTTTTACAACGGTAGGATACCGAGCTAGGGGCAGGAGCCCTGATTCAACCTGGATTTCAATGAAGGAGTCCAGTTTTTTCATCCCCGACTCAAGGATGGGCCGGGATCAATCATATTCCGTCAGGAATATAATAATATTATTGCAAAAGGAGTCGCAATGTCAGTACGAATCAACACCAACGCATCCGCCATCAACACGCACCGTCATGTTGTCAACAACGCTAAAGTTCAAGAGCGAAATCTTGAAAAATTAGCTTCTGGAATGAAGGTCAACCGTGGAGTTGACGGGCCTGCACACATACAGATTGGTGAACAGATCCGATCTCAAACGGCCAGTCTCAAGCAGGCCATTGATAATACCGAAATGTCGGTTTCATTGATGCAAACCGCAGAAGCAGCTTTGGATGAGGTCAGCCGTGCTCTGATCAATGCCCGGCAAATCGCCACGCATGCAGCGAATACCGGGACTAATTCCGAGTACATGTTCGAAGCAGATCAATTGGAAATTGACAACATTGTTCAGCAAATCAATACCATCGCCGCCAATACCCAATATGGGAAAAACTTTTTACTCGATGGTAGCCGAGCGGGTAACGGTGTGACTACCGGAGAGCATCTCGAATTTCTTGATGCCACCAATAAAGGAAAGTCTTCGGGTGTGGGTGGTCATGAGGTCAAAATCCTACAAGCCGCAACACGTTCGGAAGTTACCGGCACGGTTCAGTTGACTCAATCTATGATCGACGCAGGGGAGCAGATCACCATTACCGAGGGTGGACGAACCGTGAATTTCAAGACTCAGGCGGGTCTTAACGTTGAGCAAACCCTCAACGAATTGGGAATTGCGATCAAAGCAGCCGGTTTGGATGTCGATCTGATCAAACCTGAAGGAAGTTCTGATGCTGAAGATGTCGACGGCAATATGCCCCAATTCATTCAGCTTCGTCACAAAAATTATGGAAGCGAGCATCAGTTCCAGGTAACCACGAATACGGCCGGATTATTGTCAGCCCAGGGAGATGTCCCCAGCTGGATTCAAAACGGAGTGGATGTGGAAGGTGAAATTGCCGGCGAAGAGGCGTCAGGTCGGGGACAAGTACTGACGGGTGATCTTGGAGCGGGAGTTGCGGAAGACATCAGGATCAGATACACCGGCGCCCAGGCTCCTGAAGGAGGTGTTGCCGGTACCGTAACTTTCATGCAGAACTCACTCCAATTCCAAGTTGGTCATAACCAGAATCATCGGGAATCGATTTCATTCCAAAGCGTCAAAGCGGCAACTCTTGGAAGAGGTGTCACGAATGATTCGGATATCAAGTCAATCAACGAAATCAATGTCCTGGATGGACAAAGAGCTGTTGATTCGATGGGAGTGATCGATAAGGCGATTGAAGAGGTCGCATCGATCAGAGGAAATATGGGAGCATTCCAGAAAAACAATCTGGAGAGCAACCTGAATTTCCTGAGAATCGCCCATGAAAACGCCTTAAGTTCCGAGTCCGTGCTTCGGGATGCGGATATGGCGCAGGAGATGGCTGCTTTCACCCGCAACCAGATTGTCATGGAATCAAGCGTTGCGATGTTGGCCCAGGCAAACCAGAGGCCAATGTCCATGCTGCAATTGCTTGGATAAGTTCTGGTTCCCGGGAAGGATTGAACCTTCCCGGGAGTCATGCTTCAGAAGCTTCTTGATCAGTCAGATTTCATTGAAGTCTGGCTGCTTGAGGATCGTCTGATCCGGAAAAATTGAATATAAAACCTAAGAAGTTTAGGAAGGACCTAAATTTCTGGAAGATTTGGACTAGGTTGAAATTCCTCTTCCGAGGAAAATGATGCTTAGTGAAGAATGATGAATCTTCAGAGGTTTGTATCCGTTCTTTGACATGAAGAAATATTTTCGGACTTAGTGTGAGGTGTCTTATTACTTACTCCCTCTTTTGAGGAATTTGATGCAGTTAATCTTAAAAGGTTAATTTGTTCTTGAAAATTAAGAAAGTTTTTCGAAATCGACCTGGAAGTTTTGCTTTGCCGAGTTGATTGAATTATTGAGGAACTCGGTTGAGTAAATCAGTTCACACAAATACTGTCCTAAAATTATATTATTTAGGATATCTATACTTTTCTAATCATTGGGAGGCAAACAGGGGAGATATGGAATGTTTCCTCGTCAAGGTTGATGTTTTCATGGAGTGGAAATGCCAGCCAACAGGGATAGTTGAATTCCTGAGATTTAACTCCAGAGTGTTTGGAGTGGATATGAGTCTCAATGGAATAAACCGTTGAGATAATTTAAAAGAATCCTTTATTGGATTCATGCAAGGAGCATATTATGCGTATCAATATCAATACATCAGCGGTGAATACTCACCGTATCATGACGCAGAACAGTCAAAGACAGGACAAAAACCTGGAAAGACTCGCGTCGGGTTTAAAAATCAATCGTGGAGCCGATGGTCCTGCTCAGCTTCAAGTATCCGAAAGATTAAGATCTCAAGTAGCAGGTCTTGGTCAGGCCATTGACAATTCTGAAAATGCTGTTTCGGTGCTTCAAACCGCAGAAGCCGCCTTGGATGAGGTTTCAAGGGCTCTGGTCAATGCACGTCAGTTGGCGGTTCATGCAGCCAACGAAGGCGCCAATGATGAATTCATGCTGGCCGCAGATGAATTCGAATTTCAGAACATCGTTGGTCAGATCAACCGGATCGCCGCCAATACCCAGTACGGAAAGAACTATTTGCTTGACGGCAGTAGGGCTGGCAATGGAGTCACAACCGGTGCCCATCTGGAGTTTATCGGTGGAACGGAAGTCGCCAAGAGTTCAGGACTTGGCGGTTATGAGGTTACCATCAAAACAGCAGCCAAGCGTTCGGAATTGTCGGGAACGGCTCAATTGACCCAGGCGATCATTGATAATGAAGAACAGATCACCATCGCAGAAGGCGGAAGAACAGTGAATTTCAAAACGATCAAAGGCGCCAACGTTGAGCAGAATCTGAATGAACTCGATTTGGCAATCAAAAATGCTGGTTTAGATCTCGAATTGGTTCGGCCAAATGCCAAGGGAACGGACGGGAATTTACCGCAAAATATCACGCTCAGGCATAAGCAGTATGGTAGTGAGCATGAATTCCAGGTGGCAAGCAATACACCCGGACTTCTCTCAGCTCAGGCAGATGTGCCAACTCTGGTTCAGAACGGAATTGACGTAGCTGGTGAGATTGCAGGTGAAGAATCAACCGGCAGAGGTCAGGTTTTGACTGGTGGTCCAGGTGCTGGTGTTGCCGAGGGGATCAAGGTGCGTTACACCAGTGAGGCGATTCCAACCGGAGGAGGAGGACCAGGTGGTAATTTTGCCGGAACGGTGACCTTCAAGCAGAATTCCATGAATTTCCATGTCGGCGCCAATCCGAATCAGCAGGTAGGGATGTCATTCAGGAGCATGAAAGCCGCAACCCTTGGGTCGGGTGTTTTGAATGAATCCCAATTTGCGAACCTGGAAGAAGTCAGTCTGTTGGATGCGAATAAAGCTCAGGACGCGATGCGGGTGATTGACCGTGCGATCGAAGAAGTGGCGATCACTCGCGGAGAAATGGGAGCCTTCCAGAAAAATACTCTGGAAAGCAACCTGAACTGGTTAAGGATTGCCCATGAAAATGTGCAAAGTTCTGAATCGGTCCTTCGTGATGCGGACATGGCCAAGGAAATGGCGGAATTTACCCGGAATCAGATCCTGATGGATGCCAGTACCTCGATGCTTGCCCATGCGAATCAAAAACCGATGAGTGTTCTGAAACTGTTGGGCTAATTCCTGAAACTCGACGTGTGCTTGGATGTGTCATCCGAGTGAGAACGTATTGAAATCGATTCGATTTGAATCAACAAAACATAGGAACTTCCTGAGAAATTAAATCTCAGGAGGCTCTTGATAAACATAAAAATCATTCTTTATATGAAAGGAAAATAATATTTATATGAGTATTCATGATTTTAAACGATCTAAAGAAGTTGTTTCTTCAGGTCAATTCTCTTGGAACAAAGGCTGTTCCGATTTTTCAATCCCTATCCGCAAGGAGGCATAATGCGTATCAATGTCAACACATCTGCGGTGAACACTCACCGCATCATGACCGAAAACAGCCAGCGTCAGGACAAAAATCTTGAGCGTTTGGCATCAGGACTCAAGATCAATCGGGGGGCAGACGGTCCTGCCCAGCTTCAGGTTTCTGAACGATTGAGGGCACAATCGGCTGGTCTGGGACAGGCCATTGACAATTCAGAAAATGCGATTTCAGTCCTGCAAACGGCTGAAGCCGCTCTGGATGAAGTTTCCCGTGCATTGGTCAATGCTCGGCAGTTGGCAGTTCATGCCGCCAACGAAGGTGCTAACGATGAATTCATGTTGGAAGCCGATGAGTTTGAATTCAGAAATATTGTTGACCAGGTCAACCGGATTGCCGCCAACACGCAATACGGTAAGAACTATCTGCTTGATGGAAGCAGAGCCGGCAACGGGGTAACTACCGGGGCTAACCTTGAATTTGTTGATGCGACGGAAGAAGCCACCAGTTCGGGTTTGGGAGGCTACGACGTCACCATCAAGACTGCCGCAAAACGAGCTGAGCATTCAGGTTCCGCTCAATTGAACCAGGCTGTTATTGATTCTGAAGAACAAATCACCATTTCCGAAGGTGGAAGAACGGTGAATTTCAGAACCATCAAGGGAGCGAATGTCGAGCAGAATTTGAATGAACTCGACTTGGCAATCAGTGCCGCGGGACTGGACCTGGAGTTGGTACGGCCTGAAGCCAAAGGGACCGATGGGAATGCGCCGCAAAATATTGTTCTCCGTCATAAGCAGTATGGAAGTGAGCATACCTTCCAGGTGGCGAGTAACACTCCCGGGCTGCTTTCCGCTCAGGCCGATGTGCCGACTTTGGTGGAAAACGGGGTTGATGTAGCCGGAGAAATTGCCGGTGAAGAATCAACCGGACGGGGTCAGGTTCTTACAGGCGGACCAGGTGCCGGTGTCGCCGAAGGGATCCGTGTTCGTTATACCGGTGAGGCGGTTCCTGCCGGCGGAGGTGGTCCTGAGGGAGCATTTGCCGGGACGGTGACCTTCAAGCAGAACTCCATGAATTTTCAGGTGGGTGCAAATCCAAATCAACAGGTCGGGATGTCCTTCAAGAGTATGAAATCTGCCCAGTTGGGTACCGGTGTACTCAATGAGTCAGGGTTCAAGTCGTTTGAAGAAGCAAGCTTGCTGAATGCTGACAAGGCTCAGGACGCGATGCTAGTCATAGACCGTGCGATTGAGGAAGTCGCTATTCAACGCGGCGAGATGGGTGCGTTTCAAAAGAACACCCTGGAAAGCAACCTTAATTGGCTGCGAATTGCCCATGAAAATGTGCAGAGTTCCGAGTCGGTCCTCCGTGATGCTGATATGGCAAAGGAGATGGCGGAATTTACCCGAAACCAGATCCTGATGGATGCAAGTACTTCGATGTTGGCTCATGCCAACCAGAAGACCATGAGCGTTCTGAAGTTGCTCGGGTAACCTATTCTGATTCAGGAAGGATGATCAGTCATCCTTCCTGGAAAAGAGACCTCGCTTCAAAATGGCTGATTAGCGGCCCGTATTTCTGAAATAAACCAGGGTCCCTTTTTCAGTTCCAATCACCATATCGAGATCCCCGTCAAAGTCCATATCCTCAAAAACCGGTGAACCGCCCACCGGCAAATCAAGCTTGTCAAAATAACCATCCTTGAGCTTCCAGTTCATGGCATTGACTGCTTTTTCCTGCTGCGGTTGGAAATTAACGATTCTTCCACGGTCGGAACCGATGATCAGGTCGGGTAGGGAGTCGTTGTTGATGTCTGCAACTCGTGGAACCGCTCCAAGACCTACATCCAGATTGAGGAACTGTCTCCTCTCGAGTTTAAAATGAGGGGTGTCTCCATTTAGGATCTGATGGTATTCACGAATATGTCCTAAAAAATTACCCACCAGTAAATCCATCTTTCCATCCTGATTCAAATCCAAAACACTGGGTACGGAATTCCTTCCGCCGGTGACTCCGACAAACGGGGTCGGATTGGGAATCAAATCCGGCAATTCCATACTTCCCTGATTTTCCCAATAAAAGATCTTGCCCCGTTCCGTTCCTACCAAAAGATCTCTGTCTCCGTCTCCATCAAGATCGGTGAATGCGGGAGATGCATTACGTCCTCCTTGATAGCCGAGATAATTCTTGGTTTCCATCAACCACTCACCATCCTCCGCGCCCGGCTCATGGAGGTAAAGCCTCAATTCCCCGGCGTGGTTGCCGATCACAAGATCCAGGTCGGAGTCTCCATCCAGATCCAAAAAGGCTGGCACCGCTCTTTTACCGACATCCAGCCCGCCATAATTGGTGGTGACCAGTTCAAAAACAGGGTCAAATGCGGAATCTTCTTTTTCCACCGGTCCTGTATCGACGATCACGGTCGCGGATTCCTCGACAGCATCGGGTTCTTCGTCGATGATGTTCTGGGTCAGGATTTTTTCGGTTTCAGGGATTTCTTCAGTTTTCAGGACTCCATTATTTTCAAGCAGAACCAGATGCCCTTCCTCGTCACCCATCAGCAAATCGATATTCTTGTCTCCGTTGAGATCGGTAAAATAGGGAGAATTGAATGCCGGCACCCTTAAATCCTGCCATTTTTGAGATTGGGACTTCCAGCCTTTCAAGACGGAGGTCCCTGCAGCGGAGTGGGAGGTATGAAGCCCCAGGAAACCATCACGACCACCCGCGACAAGGTCCATTTGTTCATCTGCGTTCCATTTAAAAAATGCAGGAACTGCATGTCCCGGAGTTTTGACTCCAGCAAATCGGGTACTTCGAATCACGAACCGTGATCGTTCTTTGCTGCCTTGGTTTTCGTAGAAGATGACCAATCCCCGGCTGTTGCCGACGAATAGGTCCAAATCTCCATCACCATCCACATCATGCAATCTTGGAACGCTGTAACTGCCCACGTCGATTTGAGCCAGGTTGACATCGCTCAAAATCCATTCAGGTTTTTCAGAGGTTCCCCGATTTTCCATCAATTCAAGTCTTCCCTGACGATTTCCTGAGATCAGATCCAGATCTCCATCTCCATCCAGGTCTCCTAAGGTGGGAGCACTGTAGCGTCTTTGATTGGGGGCAAATACTTTTTGTTCCAGGGGCCACCAGTCCGGCTCTTTCTCCCCCCGGTTTTCAAAAGCATAAAGCCGTCCTGAAGCACTGCCGAGGATCAGGTCATTTTTCCCGTCTTTATTCCAGTCTATCGAAAAAGGAACCACATGCCGCTCGGTGGCAGTTAAACGATGCAGTCCGAGAAAATTTCTTGTATTCAGCCAAAGTTGGTTGCGGGTCAACAAAAGCTCTGGCTCTTCAGACTTTTCAACTGTTTCTTCATCCGAACTTCCCGTGGCTTCCCCTTCTCCTTCTCCAGTGGTTTCAGGAGGTGCCTCTTCTGCCGTATTGGTATTGGCCTGCATGACCGGGGCTTCAACTGGAGTTGCAGGTTTTTGCTCAGTTTCAGTCTGTGCGAGTGGAGTCGAATTCAAACTGCTGTCAGGCCTTAAAAGGTAAGGAATCAATTGATTGGTTTCGGTCAGTTTCGCTCCGGGAGGAACCCCCAGCGCATTACCCATAGGAATCAGGCATTCCGGAAGCCCCCGAAGCTGGTCACAGGCTTCCCTGAGAATTCTCTCAGGCGAATCGGTAGAATTGAGGAGACTCAGATCCAGGGCCTTGATTGCCTTAAGACGGTCGAAAATCAGCTCCCGGTTTTCATAATAGATGATCCCAGAGGTTGAGGTGCCAATGAACAACTCAGAATATCCGTCACCGTTCATGTCATGAAATGTGGGAATCGATAGTCCTCCCGAATCTATGAACTGAAAGTGATCGGATTCAAGATGCCAATCCGGTACGATCGGATTCCCCTTGTTCCAGAAAAAATCAAGTTTCCCATTCGATTTTCCGATGACGATATCCATGTCTTTGTCTCGATCCCAATCCACCAATGTCGGGCTGGCGTCTCCCAGAGGAGAAATGTTGGTGAGCATAAGAGGCTGGAATTTACAACGCGGGTCCGGAGGATTGAGCGGATCATATTCCTTGCAGAACAGTGCATTGGTCGAAACTCCTGAATTGAAGTAGATCATGACCCTTCCATCTTTGAGCCCCACGATCAAATCTTTGGCCAGATCTCCGTTCAAGTCTGCAAATCTCGGGACACTGTTACCGACAAAGTTCAGGTTCATGTAAATTGGAGTCACCCGGAAAAACTTGGGTAAGAGTTTATTGCCACGATTTTCAAAGAAAAATATCTGGCCATCTGAGGATCCCACGAAGAGATCCAAATCTCCGTCATCGTCGATGTCTGCCAAATCCGGAGCAGCATTTTTGCCGACATCGACAATCTTGTTCAAATACATCAATTGCTGGTTGGCATCTTTTTCTTCATGGATGACTTCGAAATCCTCTGTTTCCAATCGCAGGTTGGATTCCTTCGGGTTGCCGAGGTTGCGGAACAATGCGAGCCGTCCGTCTCCCTTGCCGATCAGAAGATCCATATCATCATCTCCGTCGAGGTCAGCAAATTTCATCTGGCTTCGGGCAAAACTTCGGGCATAGGTTAATCTCTCCTGGCCCTCGACCGACGCATAATACTTGGGTTTCCAGAGATAGGTCAGTGGAAGGTCCGTTTGAGCACTCAATGGATTCAAGACGACGGCAGAAAAAACCATCATCAGAAAAAACTGAATGAACTTTGCCTGTTTTGAGAAACGAATAGGAAACATCAACCCTGAGTATGATCCTGATATGAC
>LUMI01000348.1_pt1 | contig 19313 bp, 15 predicted proteins | sample 729681 | NCBI WGS metagenome assembly LUMI01 (sample SAMN03860267, study PRJNA289734) | marine metagenome | biome: seawater column; feature: ocean; material: water; isolation source: Red Sea water column Station 34 - depth 10m | place: Saudi Arabia: Red Sea | collected 2011-10-15 | depth 10 m
AGCTACGGGTGCTCGGAGGAGGATTGGATTTTCTGATAAATCCTGGAATACTCATCTATCAAAGGGTTCCTTTCGGGAATTGAAGAATCAAGAGCATTCGGTTTTGGTAAGAGATTCTTTTTTCAAAGGCCATTTCTTGTCATCCAAAAGGAAGGTTGGTCAGGAGGATGGTTTAGCTTCCCGAAAGAGGATCCGATTCGAGTCATTTAAGCAGTTCATTTTTTTCTTGCTTTGATTTAGAACCTCTGCCAAATCTAGAAATTCAATTTTTATCCTGATTTTGAATGAGGAATATTCCTTTGAAGGAGTTGGTTCTTTAGTGTGATGAGCGAATTGGAATCGGATCTGTTCTGGCGTCCGGAAGCGTTGAAGGTAGTCCGCACCCAAAGTCCACGGATGCGTCAGGTTTTGGAGAAGTTGAAGTCGGTGGCTCCAACTCGGACGACCGTTCTTTTATTGGGAGACACTGGGGTCGGCAAAGGAATGATTGCCAAGCTGATTCACCAGCACAGCAGCCGCAGCGACATGCCTTTTGTCCACCTTCACTGCGGGGCGATTCCGGAAACCCTGGTGGAAAGCGAATTGTTCGGATACGAAAAAGGAGCTTTCACCGGAGCGAACAAACGCAAACTCGGGCGCTTTGACAAAGCCCAGGGCGGCACGCTTTTTCTGGATGAAGTCAACACCATTTCCCCTTCAACCCAGATCAAACTGCTCCAGGTTTTGCAGGAGCGTATTTTTCAACGGGTCGGAGGAGAGCAGCCGATTGAAGCAGATGTCCGCATCATCACTGCATCCAACTCAGACCTCAGTGCCCTCTGTGAGGAAGGAAGTTTCCGCAGGGACCTTTATTACCGTCTCAGTGTTTTTCCGATCCAATTGCCTTCGCTTCGGGAACGGACCGAGGACATACCGCAGATCATTGATTCCCTGATCGAATGGTTCAACCAGCATTATTTCAAGGACATTCAGGGGATTGACCCGTTTGTCATCAAGGCGCTCAAACAATACGATTGGCCCGGCAACGTTCGTGAACTGGAAAATATCATCGAACGGGCCTACATCCTGGAACAAACAAGGGTTCTCAGTGCGGAAAATTTTCCCCAGGAAATCCTGGCTCAGGACGGACACACCGCCGAGGTTTTGCTCGATGCCAAACTCCCTCTTGCAGAAGTGCGCAGGCAAAGCCTCGAACAGGTGGAACGCCAGTACCTCAAGGAATTGCTGATGATGCATCAGGGACGGGTCAATCATGCGGCAGAAACCGCAGGGATCACCACCCGCCAGTTACACAAACTGCTGACCAAGTATTCGATCCGTAAGGAAGCCTTCAAACCTCCAAAGGTCAATAAAAAGCAGCCTTCCGGAGAAGCACTCTGAAAACGGAATCCAAACGGTGTGTTCCGGAAACCATTCACTCCATCCACAAACATCATGGACGATCTAAATCGTGATACCGATCTGGTAACCCATGTGGACCTGGGTTCGGAAAAGATCATCAAAGAGCTTTTGAAATCAAAGTTTCCGGAGCACCAGATCCTTGCCGAAGAAGGCGGAGCGGAGCAGGGGAAATCAGAATACCTCTGGGTCATCGATCCCCTGGACGGGACCACGAATTTTGTCCATGGTTACCCGTTTTATGCCGTTTCGATTGCGCTCTATCGGGAAAACCTCCCGCAGGTCGGGGTGGTGAGTCACATCACCAGCAAAGAGGTATACACCGCCACCTCAGGGGGCGGGGCTTTCTGTAATGGGAAAGCCCTGAAGGTTTCCAAAACCAAGGATCTCGGACAATCCCTGTTGGCCACCGGTTTCCCCTATACCCACGACGAACTCTGGTCCCGTAACATCGAACATTTCAAGCTTCTCACCGACCGCACCCAGGGAGTGCGCAGGGCAGGTGCGGCCGCATTGGATTTCTGTCATGTCGCCCGGGGATGGCTGGATGGATTCTGGGAACTGGAACTTGGTGCCTGGGACATGGCGGCCGGAGTGTTGATCGTCGAAGAAGCAGGAGGGCAGGTGAGCAAGCTGAACAACGACCCCTTCAACCTGATGGAACGCGAGGTGGTTGCCAGCAACGGCCTGATCCATCAGCCATTGCTGGAACAGCTTAACCGCGAAGGGGATTCCCCCTGAAAATCAACAGAAAGCCCTCCCGGTTTTTTCAGGAATCCTCTGCTAGGACCGCATGCGCCGCCGCCATCCGGGCGATGGGGACCCGGAAGGGTGAACAGGAAACGTAGTTCAATCCCAGTTTATGGCAGAGGGCGATGCTTTTCGGATCCCCGCCGTGTTCTCCGCAGATGCCAACCTCAAGACCGGGCCGGGTCTTCCGCCCTCCCTGGACCCCGATGTCGATCAGTTTCCCGACCCCGTTCGGGTCGATGCTCGCAAAGGGGTTTTCCTTGAGGATTCCACGCTGGATGTACTCCATCAAAAATCCCGCTTCGGCATCGTCACGGGAAATGCCGAATGTGGTCTGGGTCAGGTCGTTGGTGCCGAATGAAAAAAACTGTGCGACTTCCGCGATTTCGTCTGCTGTCAATGCGGCCCTTGGAAGTTCGATCATCGTCCCGAATTTGTACTTCACTTCCAGATCCTGCTCCTTCATCACCTCACGGGCGACTTCCTCAAGCTGCGACTGCTGGATCTTGAGTTCATTGACATGAGAGGTCAGGGGAATCATCACTTCGGGCTGGACGTTGACCCCGTCTTTGGAGCAGATGCAGGCGGCTTCGAAGATCGCCCGGACCTGCATCTGGGTCAATTCCGGGATCAGGATCCCGAGTCTTACCCCTCGGGTTCCAAGCATCGGATTCAGTTCACGTAATGCCTCCACCTGTTCCAGGTAATCCTGCTTGACCCGGATTTCGGCCAGGGCACTGTCGATTTCACTGAGGGTATGGAAATGCTGGGTCCGGACCTTGAGATCCGCCAAACCCTGCACCAGTTCGTCGTAAGAGGGGAGGAATTCGTGCAGCGGAGGATCGATCAGGCGGATGATCACCGGATGGCCGTCCATGGCCCGGAAAAGCCCTGCAAAATCTTCGCGCTGCAGGGGGAGAAGTTGATCCAGGGATTCCTTGCGTTCCAGGACATGCCTGGCCATGATCATGGCCTGGACGATGGGCATCCGGTCTGCTTCAAAAAACATGTGCTCGGTGCGGCAGAGGCCGATTCCCTCTGCTCCGTATTCCCGGGCCCTTTGTGCGTCTCTGGGGTAGTCGGCATTGGCCCAAACCCCGAGCTTGCGGATTTCATCCGCCCAGCTCAGCAGTTTGATCAGCCCGGGGTTTTTGATATCGGGGACGACCGTCGGAAGCTGCCCCAGGTAGACTTCACCCAGGGTTCCATCGAGGGAGATCCAATCGCCTTCTTCGATGATGTCGCCGCCGACCTCCATTTTTCTTGCAACCAGGTCGAGTTCCAGTTCACTGACTCCGACCACCGCGGGCTTGCCGAACTGACGTGCGACCAGGGCTGCGTGGCTGGTGCGGCCTCCTTTGCTGGTGAGGATCCCCTCTGCGGCAAGCATGCCGTGCACGTCGTCGGGTTTGGTTTCCGGACGGACCATGATCACCTTCTTCTCTTCCTGCTTCGCCCAGCGTTCTGCGGTATCGGCATCGAACGCGACCATCCCCACTGCTGCACCGGGAGAGACATTCAGGCCGGAGGCGATTTTTTTTGCGTCTTTGATTGCTCTTGAATCCAACTGCGGGTGGAGGAAAAAATCCACCTGTTCAGGTTTAACCCGATGGACCGCTTCCTTTCGGGAAATCAATCCCTCCTCGACCATCTCCACTGCGATCCGGACTTCCGCCTGGGCGGTTCGTTTCCCGTCACGGGTCTGGAGTACCCACAAGGTTCCACGTTCGATGGTGAACTCCATGTCCTGCATGTTGCGGTAATGTTGTTCCAGCTTGCGTGCAATTTCACGGAACTGGTCATAAACTTCCGGGAGTTTTGCTTTCAACTCACTGATCGGTTCCGTCATGCGGATTCCCGCCACCACATCTTCTCCCTGGGCATTCATCAGAAAATCGCCCTCGAGCTCGTTCCTGCCGTTGGAAGCATTGCGGGACATGGCGACTCCGGTTCCTGAATCCTCCGAAATGTTGCCGTAGACCATGGCCTGGATGTTGACTGCCGTGCCCAGATCATGGGAAATGCCGGCAGCATCCCGATAGGCATGGGCCCTTTTACTGTTCCATGATTTAAACACCGCTTCGGTCCCAAGTTTAAGCTGCAGGTAAGGGTCTTCTGGAAAATCCTCATGGGTGTAGGTTTTGTAGATCTGTTTGAACTGCTTGGTGACCACCTTCCAATCCTCGGCATTCATTTCCGCATCGGTCTTGACTCCGGCGACTTTGCGTTGGGCTTCGATGACCGCTTCAAAGACTTCGTCTGGAACATCCATCACCACACTGCCGAACATCTGAATCAGCCTCCGATAGAGATCAAAGACGAAACGCTCGCTGGTCTGGAGTATCATCTGCTCGGCCACTGCGTCGTTGAGTCCGATATTGAGCACCGTGTCCATCATCCCCGGCATCGAGAATTTGGCACCCGAACGACAGGACACCAGCAGTGGCTCCTGGAAGTCTCCGAACTTCCTTCCCATCTGCGCTTCCACCGCTTTCAGTCCTTCCAACACCTGGTCCCACATTCCTTCCGGGAACTCTTCACCGGCTTCCAAAAACGCGTTGCAGGATTCGGTAGTGACGGTCAATCCCGGAGGAACAGGCACTCCAAGCCGGGTCATGTCGGCGAGGTTGGCCCCTTTGCCGCCGAGCAACCCGCGCACCGAATCCCAGCCGTCTTTGGCGTAGGCTTCTGCCTGATCCAGTTCACTGAACAGATAAACGTGTTTTTCTTTCGCATTCATGATGTTTTTCCGGGTGAAGTTTGAAGGAGGAAGAAACAAAGACCGTAGGACTCTGAAGAAACATTTTTAGAAGTGCCGCAAAGGATCCTCCAAGCCCTGTTGAGTCGACGTGGGATTCACTCATCAGGCTTTGGAAATGTTTCAACACCGTGGTCCGCAGAAGATCCAACTGAAGACGGGGTGCGCTCGAGGGAGGAGCAAAACTGTTGCGCACCCCATGTTGCCTCCATGCATTGAAAATAGCACCCGGGAGCGGGGAACAACATTCGTAAAATTACCAGAAATCCAGCCCCGAAGAGGTTCATTTCTGAAGGCGGTTCAATAGGAAAGGTTGGATTTTTTTAATGATCCCTTCTGGATTTTGAAAGGGCTGTGAGAGGAGTCGAATTTTCGCTAAGATAGAATGTCATGTGATCAACCTATTATCCCAGAAAGAGCATGAAAAGCGGAATCCGAGAAGGGATGTGCCTGGTCAATGCGATGCATATCACGGCCTCGGTGTTCATCAATGATGACGAGCCAGGGCTGCACCATGATTACAAGCGCTGGCTTGAAGAACTTGCACCCCATCAACCGCTCAGCCGTTATCGCCATAACCTGACTGGAGAAGATAACGGCGATGCCCACCATAAGCGCCAGGTGATGGGCCGGGAAGTGGTGGTGGCCGTCACCGAAGGCAAGCTTCATTTCGGCACGTGGGAGCAGATCTTTTACGGGGAATTCGACGGGAACCGGCGTAAACGGGTATTGATCAAAATCATCGGTGAGTGAAGTTTCTCAACGGTATTGAAAAACCGGTTTTGGATCTTTTTTCAAAAGCAGGGTGGAATAAATTTCCAAGGTTCAGTACATTATCGTTTCCATCCTCATCAACCGAATTACAACTCTTTTTTCCTGAATCGATCAGAGGCATGTTTCAGGGCAGCATCAATTCTTTCCAGGTTTTAGGTTTTTCGAAAAATATTCGCTGTCATCCTCTATTTTTTCGTTTCTCCCTGCTGCTCGTTCTCTTTGCAGGAGGAGTTCTTTGTTTTTCCGGAAAGGCATATTCGAGTGAAAGCCTTCAGAAACTTCTCTACCAAGAAACGGGAACCAGTGAATGGGAAAACCGGGGAGAGGATGACACCCACTGGGTCTATCGCGGAGAACAGAAAGACGGCCTACCTCATGGACAGGGAATCGCAACCCATCCTCTTGGAGCAACCTATAGCGGAGGCTGGAAAGAAGGCCTTTATCATGGGCAGGGGATCTTCAAATCCCTGAACAAGGCCACCTTCCAGGGACAGTTTCATGAGGGCAAAAAACACGGTCACATCGAGTTCGAGGATCCTTCAGGCAACCGCTTTTCAGGAATTTTTCAGAACAACCGCAGGCATGGTCAGGGAATCCAGTTTTTCCCTGACGGATCGAGCCTCAAAGGGATTTGGGAAAAAGGACGGCTGGTGGAAGAACTTGAGTTCCGTAACCCAAGGCTCTTTCTCGAGTTAAAAACCAGACGTTGGAACAAAGAAGGAAACCCCGAGAAAGACGGGCTTTACGAGGGAGAGATCAAGGATGGAAAACCCGAGGGGCGGGGAAGTTACAAAAGCCCGGACGGTTTCAGTTATGAAGGAATCTGGAAGGCCGGAATTCGGGAAGGAATGGGAATCCTCATCTGGCCTGACGGAACGAAGTACACTGGAGAATTCCGGGACGGGAAACGTCACGGCAGGGGGAAACAGGTGTTTCCCGAAGGACATGTTTATGTCGGCGACTTCGAGATGGGGCTTCGCCATGGTCTTGGAGATTTTACCTACGGAAGCGGATCGAGTAAGGGAGACCGTTACATCGGGGATTATTTCAAGGGACGGCGTCACGGACAGGGGACCTACCTTTTTGCCGATGGGAGAAAATACGTGGGCCAGTTCGAGAAAGGACGTCAATCCGGAGAAGGACGGTTTTACTGGAAAAACGGGGTGACTTTCGAGGGAGAGTTCCGTAACGGAAAACCCTGGCAGGGCCGCATCATCGACAAATACTGTGAAATCCTGGAACTCAAGGGATTTTCATGCCATGACGGGATCGTCGAAAACGGTGTCTTTAAAAAAAATCCCGATTCGTTGAAAACCATCATTCAAAAAAAATGAGATTCCTCTGAAGGCAAGGCTCCGGATTCCTTGCCGAATCTCCAATAGGATTCAAGCTTTGGCGTCAATAAACTTTCCAAAACGAACCGCAGAGGCCCCTGGGGTTTGTCTCAATGAGGGCATGATCAGAACGCAGGAATCATATGGAGATCGGAATGAATCGGTCTGGATGGTGTAGGGTCCGGAAACCTCGATAAATTGTTGTTTCTCGGGGAGGGTGACGGTTTGAAAGGGTGACGCCTGTTCTTCGGAAATCATTCCGGTTTTCCAGAGGAATCTCCATGCCGATGCAATAGCAAGTTCTGCACTGTCAGGCTGCCAATGCTGTCCGCACTCAATGAGGAGGGCATTCCTGCTGCTTTGAGGGTTGGAAAATCCCTCATAATCCCTCATCCTCCGACCTGCTTTGTGCCCCCAGTCGGTGACAACCATTTCCGGGATCTGAACCTGACTGGCCAAGGACCGCCCTTTTTCCAGAGGACCGGCCATCATCAGGGGAATCGTTGCGGTCTGCATCGAGTGGATGTCGAGGAGGAGGTCCACCGTTTCCAGATACGGATGAACTTCCCTTGCCCTTTCCAACTCGAGGCTTTTCCTTGGTCCGTTCAATAACTCCCGGGTCCAGAGTCGGTTAAAATCTTCATCTACAAACCGTGAGTCTTTTGGTTGTTCCGGATCAAAACTCTGGAATGCCGCCACGTTCATGAAAGCCAGACTCAACTGACCCCTTAATGGCCTCACCTCATTTTTAAAGAGGTGGTCGAGGGCAATCGCGCCGCAAAGTTCATTTCCATGGACCACAGCGCTGATCATCACATGCGGCCCGGGGTTTCCTGAGTCAAAATGGTGAATGTAATCGATTCCTGTATTCCCTTTTTGATAAGCAGAAATATCCGGGGCTTGAATTAAAACGGGATAACTAATTTCATCTGGCTTGGTCATGAAAATCTCACGAATTCTCAGGTTGTCAACAATGGCATTCTAGGCGGATCTTTTCATGTCTTCAACTTTTTGAGTTCACTCATCTGGAATTATGGAATTTCCTTGAACATTCTCCGTTGAAAACCTATTTATCTAGTTTGCTTTTGGTTTGGATGAGGTGTTCATCCTTTTTTCTCAATTGAATCCATTATTAAGGACAAGCAATGAAAAAGATCCTGACTCTAATCATTCCACTGTTGTGCCTGGTCTGGGCCAATGGTGTTTCAGCTCAAGTACTTCGTGCGGGCATTAAGGGAGAGCCTTCCTCGATTGATCCCCACTACCATAATCTGACACCAAACAACGCGCTTGCGCGGGAAATCTTTGATCGGCTGATCATGCCTGATGACAAGCAAAGACTCCAACCGGGTTTGGCTGTTTCATGGAAGGCAGTTGATGACCTGACCTGGGAGTTCAAGTTACGGAAAGGTGTGAAGTTTCATGATGGCAGTCCCTTTACTGCTGACGATGTGGTTTTTACTTTCGAGAGGGCCCCGAATGTCCCCAACTCTCCTTCAAGTTTCATGACCTATCTCAAGGGTAAGAAGATTTCGAAAATTGATGACCACACGGTTCATATCAAAACGGAACGTCCTTATCCGCTGATGCCCAACGACATGATGACCTTCAGCATCATTTCCAAAAAACATGGACAGGGTGCCACCACCGAAGATTACAACAACGGTAAAGCTGCCATCGGGACCGGCCAGTTTAAATTTGTCGAGTGGATCCCCGGGGACCGTCTGGTCTTGGAGCGTAATGAAAACTACTGGGGCAAAAAGCCCGAATGGAAACAAGTCATCATCAAGCCCATCAAATCAGCTCCTTCCCGCATGGCAGCCCTATTGGCAGGAGATGTGGACTTCATCGACAATGTTCCGACCACCGATATTGAGCGGCTCAAGAATGAACAGGGGATTGAACTGAGCCAGGGAATTTCAAACCGCGTCATCTACCTCCACCTGGACCATAAACGTCAGGATTCTCCTTTCGTCAAGGCCAATGGCGGGGGTTCGATCAAGAATCCTCTCCAGGATCATCGGGTTAGAAAAGCGATTTCCAAGGCCATCAATCGAGATGCCATTGTGGATCGTGTGATGGAAGGCGTCGCAATCAAGGCAGGCCAGCTGCTTCCCGAGGGTTTTTTCGGTGTCAGTCCTAACCTGAAACCCGAACCCTATGATCCTGCAGGAGCCAAAAAGCTTCTGGCAGAAGCAGGCGTTCCCAACGGATTTGAGTTGACCATCCATGGTCCAAATGACCGTTATATCAATGACGCCAAGATCTGCGAAGCCATCGGACAAATGCTTTCCCGGGTGGGAATCCGGACTTCCGTGGAAACCATGCCCAAGAGTGTTTATTTCAACCGTGCGTCTCGGGGAGGTCCGGGAAAGACTCCGGAATTCAGTTTCATCCTCGTAGGCTGGGGTGCAGGCACTGGAGAAGCTTCCTCTCCCTTGAAATCATTGCTCCACACCTATGACAAATCCCGCGGATTCGGCGCTTCCAATCGGGGACGCTATTCCAATCCGGAAGTGGATCGAATGGTGGAAGAAGCATTGGCAATGATTGATGAAACCAAACGCCAGAATTTGTTGGCCAAAGCAACCGAATTGGCGATTAATGATCTGGGCATCATTCCCCTGCATTACCAGGTCAATACCTGGGCAGCGAAAAAAGGCATCCGTTACAAAGCCAGGACGGATGAAACCACCCTTTATTCCGGTGTGTATTCCAATTAACCGCACCTGATGATCAAGGCGGGTTCTTCCCCGAATCCGCCTTCTTGATTTTTCCCACCCGAGTCATACCCGCCTGACGTGACGGTTTTCATCATCCGCCGTTTGTTGCAAAGCATCGTTGTTGTTTTTTTGATGTCGTTGTTGGTGTTTGTCGGGGTCAATGTGGTTGGTGATCCGGTGGACATGCTGATCAATCCTGAAGCCGATCAAGCCGAGATTGATCGTGTGATTCGTCATTTCGGTCTCGATAAACCGATCCACATGCAGTACTGGCATTTCCTTACGAATGCCCTCCAAGGCGATCTTGGCAAGTCCTTTATCTTTGGCATGCCGGCCCTGCAACTGATCCTGATGCGCATGCCGGCGACCCTCGAACTGGCCTTCTCTGCCCTGATCCTGGCCATTGTGATCGGGATTCCTCTCGGAGTCTACGCCGGGTTGAAACCTGAAGCCAAAGTCAGCAGAACCATCATGGCGAGTTCCATCCTGGGTTTTAGCCTCCCGACCTTTTGGGTGGGGCTGATGATGATCATGGTCTTTGCCGTGATGCTGGGATGGTTGCCTTCGACGGGACGAGGAGAAACAGTGATGGTGGGGGGAATGGAGCTCAGTTTTTTGACTCTGGACGGACTTTCCCATCTGTTGATGCCTGCACTCAACCTCTCGCTTTTCAAAATGTCACTGGTCATTCGGCTCGCACGGGCGGGGACCCGTGAAGTGGTGCACCAGGATTACATGAAATTCGCACGGGCCAAGGGACTCAGTGAATCCAGGCTGATCATGGTCCATCTTCTGAAAAACATCATGATCCCGGTGGTGACGGTCCTGGGATTGGAACTGGGAGGGTTGATCGCCTTCTCGGTGGTCACTGAAACCGTCTTTGCCTGGCCCGGGATGGGCAAGCTCATCATCGACTCGATCCACCTCCTTGACCGACCCGTGGTGGTGGCGTATTTGATGATCATTGTTTTGATGTTTGTCGTCATCAATCTGGTTGTGGATGTCCTCTATTCGATACTCGACCCGAGGGTTCGCCTCCAGGACGTTCAAAGCTGAAATGTCGATGAAAAATCCTTTATTGCAGGATGGTGCAACAGAAGGCTTAACCGCAGCGGAAAGTCCATTCCAACGTTTTGTCGCGAATTATTTTGAAAGCAGAGTCGCAACAGTCGCTTTTTTCGTTCTGGTGGTGATTCTCATACTGGGATTCTTTGCCCCCCTCATTTCTCCAACCGATCCCTATGATCTGGCACAGGTTGATGTGCTGGACAGCCGTCTGGTTCCCGGTTCGGAAAGTTACACCGGGATGACTTACTGGCTCGGGACTGATGGAGCAGGAAGGGATTTATTGAGCGCAATCCTTTACGGTCTCCGGACCAGTCTCAGCGTGGGGGTCCTGAGCGGATTGATTGCCTTGTGCATCGGTGGTGCGGTTGGTTTGATTGCTGCGTATTTTGGCGGCAAGGTGGAGACCCTGATCATGCGAGTGGTGGACATTCAACTGGGTTTCCCGGCGATTCTGGTGGCATTGGTGCTGGTCGCCCTGCTGGGTAAGGGAGTCGACAAAATCATCATTGCCCTGGTGGTGGTACAGTGGGCTTACTATGCCCGCACTGTCCGAGGCAGTGCTCTGGTCGAGCGGCGCAAGGAATACATCGAAGCTGCGACCTGCCTGGCCCTCAGTCACCGGAGGATTGTTTTCCGACATTTGCTTCCGAACTGTTTGCCTCCTCTGATTGTGGTAGGCACCCTGCAGACCGCCCATGCGATTTCTCTTGAAGCCACCCTCAGTTTTCTTGGGATAGGCCTCCCGATTACCGAACCGTCCCTGGGACTGCTGATCGCCAACGGATTCGAGTACATGCTGAGCCAGAAATACTGGATCAGTTTCTTTCCCGGCATCGCTCTTTTGATTACGATCATCAGTATCAATTTGGTTGGAGATCAGTTGAGAGATGTTTTGAACCCGAGACTGCAAAAATGATGGTTGTTTTGAAGGGCCCTGGAAGGCAGAGGTCCGTTGAAAAATCAAAAATGGCTGCAGTGGGTTATCGAAAACCCATGATGTTTTCTAAGGATCCGCATGCCTGAATCCACCCTCGATGTCCGGCATCTGCGGACCCATTTTTTTACCCGGGATGGTGTGGCTAAAGCCGTCGAAGATATCAGCTTCTCCTTGGGAAGCGGTGAAGTGCTTGGTTTGGTGGGAGAATCGGGGTCTGGAAAAACCGTCACTGGATTTTCCATCCTGGGACTTGTGGACGCACCGGGAAAGGTTGTTGGGGGAGAGATCCTTTTCAAGGGACGAGATCTGCTCAAACTTTCTGAAGAAGAAATGCGAAAAGTCCGTGGAAACCAGCTGGCAATGGTTTTCCAGGATCCGATGATGACGCTCAACCCTGTGCTGCGGATTGATACCCAGATGATCGAGGCCATTCAGGCTCATCAGAATCTGGGAAAAGTTGCAGCTCGGGAATTGGCACGGGATGCCCTGGGAAAAGTAGGCATCGCATCTCCCGATGAAAGACTGAGGGCCTATCCCCATCAGTTTTCCGGAGGAATGCGGCAACGAGTCGCGATCGCGATCGCGCTTCTGAACAAACCAGATCTGATCATTGCCGATGAACCGACCACTGCACTGGATGTTACCATCCAGGGGCAGATTCTGCATGAGGTCCAACGCCTCTGTCGAGAAACCGGGACGTCACTGATCTGGATCACCCATGACCTTGCGGTAGTCGCAGGATTGGCAGAAAGGATCTGTGTCATGTATGCCGGTAGGATAGTTGAAGCCGGAAGTGTCGACGAAGTTCTTGATCGTCCCCTCCACCCCTACAGCAAGGGTTTGATCGAATCCGTTCCTTCCCACAACCAAAGGGGAATGAGGTTGAACCAAATCCCCGGAATGACACCTTCACTTTTAAGCTTGCCCGAAGGATGTGCCTTCCGGACTCGGTGCCCCAAAGCAGATGAGGCATGCGCGGGAATGCCTTCGGTTCAGAAAGCTGAAGGAGGTCGTCATGTGTTCTGTCATCACCCGCACCGGGAAGCGGCATGAGCTTCCTGCTGGAAACCAAAAATCTCTCCAAGCGGTTTGTCAAACATCTTGATTTGGCTGCCAGAATGGCACGGAAAATTGGAGCGGAAGTCCAGGAAGAAATCGTTCAGGCAGTGGATCGGGTGGACCTTTGCATCAACCAGGGGGAAGTGGTTGGACTGGTCGGTGAATCAGGTTGTGGAAAATCCACCTTCGGCAGGATGATTACCGGGATCCTACCTCCTTCCGAGGGAACCATCCATTATCGGGGCAAAGACATCTCCAATGCTGCCAGTCCTGAGGGACGTTCTGCTGCACTTAAAATCCAGATGATTTTCCAGGATCCGTTTGCATCATTGAATCCCAGGATGCGGGTTCGAGATATCGTTGGGGAAGCGCCCAAAATTCATGGATTGCTGGACGGCCGAAGTCAGGATGATTATGTTGCCTCAATGCTTGAAAAAGTCGGCCTCGAGGCGTCCTACGCATCACGCTACCCCCATCAGTTTTCCGGAGGGCAGCGACAACGTCTGGGGGTGGCCCGTGCTTTGGCAGTCCAACCGGAGTTTCTTGTTTGTGATGAAGCGGTTGCGGCATTGGATGTTTCCATCCAGGCCCAGGTGCTCAACCTTTTCATGGATTTGCGTGAGCAATTGAACCTGACCTACCTTTTCATCAGTCATGATTTAAGTGTGGTGGAGCACATCTCAAACCGGGTACAAATCATGTATCTTGGAAGGGTGGTTGAAAGCGCGTCTACCGAAGAACTTTTTAAGGAACCCAACCATCCCTATACCCAGGCTTTATTGAATGAAGTTCCACGACTTGACCTGAGAAAGCGGAATTACACCCCGGTTTCAGGAGAAATTCCATCACCGCTTGATCCCCCGAGCGGATGTCATTTTCATCCCCGTTGCCCCCATGCTACCTCAAAATGCCGAAATGAAATGCCCGTGCTTAAAGAAATTGCCCCAGGCAGAGCATCGGCCTGTTTTCTCAATGAATCATCCTGAATGAGTCGATAATGAACCAAGGAGAAGGACCCAGGGTTGCTCTTGCGGGCATCGTTTTGGAAAGCAACGCTTTCGCGCCAGTCGCAGGTGAAGAGGATTTCCGTTCACGCTATTATTTTGAGGGAGAAAGTCTGCTGGAGGAGGCCGAAAAGGAAACTTCGGTGATTGCCCTGGAAATGGGGGCTTTTGTGAAAACCATGAACCGTACAGGACCCTGGACCCCAGTCCCTGCCTTGTTGACCGGTTGCCAGCCTGCAGGACCGGTAGACCATGGTTTTTTTATGGACTGCCTGGAGAGGATCAAGCAGACCCTCAAACAGTCACTGCCTCTGGATGCGGTGTATTTGTCCCAGCATGGAGCAATGGTATCCACCGAGACGAGTGATCCTGATGGAATGCTGATCGAGGAAATCCGGAAAATCACAGGACCTCGGACCCGAATCCTGGCAACCCTTGATTTACATGCGAATATTTCCTCGAGGATGGTGAATCAGTCGGATCTGTTGGTTTCCTATCTCACCAATCCGCATGTGGACATGATACCCCGTGGTGAGGAAGCAGCCCACGCGCTCCGTAAGATCCTTGCCGGGGCCGATCCGCAATCGGCATTCATCAGACTGCCCCTGACCCCCGTAAGTCTCACCCTGTTGACCCGTGAAGGACCCTATGCAGACATGATTGCCTATGGACAAAGACGGATGCAGGAACAGGGTGGAAAAATCCTCAATGTTTCCGTTTGCGGGGGATTTGTTTTCAGTGATACTCCCGAAAACGGAGTGGCAGTCATCGTCACTGCGGACGGTTCTCTGGAAAATGCTCAGAACCTCTGCCATGAGATCGCGGATCTGGGCTGGCAGAATCGTCAGCGTTTTTTGAAAAAACTGACTTCCATCGAAGAAGCCGTGGAACTGGCCGAAAAGACGACCCGCAATCCTCAAATGCCCGCACTGATTTTTTCGGACGCAGGAGACAATCCCGGTGGGGGAGGATCGGGCAACACCACCTGGCTGGTAAAATCCCTGATCGATGCCGGCATTCCGAAAGTATTTTACGGTTCTTTCTTTGACCCGGAGCTTGCTGCGGAAGCACACCGATTGGGAGAAAATGCTGAATTTTCCGCACAATTCAACCGCCAGGGAGAGACGGAATTCAGTAAAAGTTTTTCTGCCCAAGCCAGGGTGCTTAAATTGTCTGATGGTGCTCACGTCGGCAGGTTGGGAATGGGTGAAGGAAGGCTGATCGAAATGGGACCCTCCGCAGCATTAGAGTTTAATGGTCCTCAAGGAGTGATTGTGATCGTCATCAGCAACCGGCATCAGACTGCGGATCCGGTATTTTTTGAGGGTTTCGGTCTCGAGATTTCGGATGCAAGGATTGTCGTGGTCAAATCCCGTGGACATTTCCGTGCAGGTTTTTATCCCTGGTTCGATCCGGAACAGGTTTACGAGATCGACACCCCCGGACTGACCGCACCGGTTCTTGAACGTTTCCAATGGAAGGGCCTGCCGAGACCGGTTTATCCCCTCGATCCGGATGTAGAATGGAACACGGCAGATCCATTCATCACCGAATAGTCCTCAACCATGAAAACCGAAATCAGGCTGAGCATTTCAGAAAAAACTCCTTTTGCAGGGGGAATGGAGTTCGGCACGACAGGTCCCTATGAAAGGATCAAGGGCCGGGTTCACTTTGCAGTCGATCCGGGAGAGCAGGCTTATTCCGGGATCACCGATCTCGACAAAGCTCCGCGGAACAAGAAGGGCTTGGTGGACTACTCCACCGACTTCCTGATTCTCAAACCGTTGGAGTTGGAAAAAGGAAACCGGCGGATTTTCTTTGATTGGGGAAACCGCGGAAACATCCGGGCGCTTCAGTTTTTCAATGATGCGGTTGGAAGCAACGATCCTCAAACTTTGGAAGAAGCAGGAAACGGGTTTCTGTTCCGCAGGGGATACAGCGTTGTTTTTGCAGGCTGGCAGGGCGATCTGTTGGCAGGAAACGGGAGGTTTCTGATGGACCTTCCGGTGGCTACCGACCAGGGGAAATCCATCACCGGACTGGTCCGATGCGAGTACATTCTGGAAGAGGAGGGAGTCACCACCCAACCTCTTTCCGGTTGGGCCAGCACCCGCAGTCACCCGACCGTTTCCCTCGATACCCGTCAGGCAACCCTCACCCGCAGACAATATGGGGATTCTCCAAGAGAGGTCATTCCTCCGGATCAGTGGATGTTTGCACGGGATGAAGGCGGAAGCGGGTTGGACGGGGTTTCCAAACAAACTGCGATTGTTCCGTCCGATTCCAATCTTTACCTGCCCGGAGGCTTTGAACCGGGTTGGATCTACGAGTTGGTCTATACCGGGAAAGATCCCTTAGTTCTCGGACTGGGGCATACGGCGGTGAGAGACTTCATCAGTTTCCTCAAATATGATGCATCCGATGATGAAGGAACCCCCAATCCCCTCGGGTCTGGAATGATCGAAAAAGCCTACGGCTGGGGCCGTTCCCAAACCGGTCGTGCGATCCGGGATTTTGTCTATCATGGATACAATGAAGACCTGAAAGGCCGGAAGGTCTTCGATGGATTACTGCCCCATGTTTCCGGGGCCGGGCTGCTTTGGATGAATCATCGGTTTGCCAATGCGGTTTCCCCTGCCGGACAGGAGCATGAAGTTCACCATAACTGTGCAGACCGTTTTCCCTTTTCCTACACGGAAACGACGGATCACCTGACCGGAAAAACCGATGCAATTCTCAAAAGACCAAAAAGCGATCCTCTGATCATTCACACCCAGAGTGCCACCGAATACTGGCAGCGGAAGGGGTCTCTGGTCCATACCGATACCCGTGGGAACGACCTGGAACCTCCTGAAGGAGTGAGGATCTATGCCTGGGGAAGTTCCGAGCATTTTGCTGACCCGAAAATGACCCGTCCTTCCAAAGGCCCCTGCCAGAATTTTTCAAATGTTGTACGGACCTCTTTTTTCTGCCGTGCCTCCCTCGACCACCTCGACCTTTGGGTGACTCAGGAAATCGCACCTCCTCAAAGCCGATTTCCCAAAAGAAGTGACGGGACCCTGGTGGATGGTCCGGAGTGGCAAAACCAGTTTCCTAACATTCCGGGGATCGCAATTCCAGGAGGACCGGCCAAATTGCCGTTATTGGATTTCGGATCGGAATTCGAAAAGGGCCTGCTCAGCCTGGAGCCTCCGCAGGTTTTGGACACAGAAGGTTACCCCACTCTGGTGCCATCCGTTGATGACGATGGAAATGACCGGGGCTGCCTCAACGCACCGATGGTTCTTGCCCCACTTGCAACCTACACCGGATGGAACCTCCGGGCCCGGGGACAGGGACATGGAGCAAAGTACCAATTCAGCGGGTCCACCATCCCTTTTCCTGAAACTCCGGAGGAACGTCAAGTTACTGCAGACCCCCGGGCTTCGATTCTTGAACGTTATCCGAATGCTGAATCATACGTTGAGGCGGTTCGTGCTGCGTCCAGGCAACTGGTTGAGGAGCGTTACATGCTCGAGGAAGATCTGGAACGATGCGTGGAGTGGGCGAAAGACTGGGACCGTCTGCGTCACCGGATCAGGCTTCCCTGAGCGGTTCCGGCAGATTTCTCTGAGTGGCTTCCCTACTCCGTGATTTGCCCCTGAGGGGGATCCTGATCTATGTGAGTAACACCTTCTGTTTTTCCCTCATCAGCTTTCTGGTCAAGGAACTTTCAGAGGAATTCAGAGTTGCAGAATTATTGTTGGTCCGGTTTTCGTGCACATTTCTTGGGCTCGTTGTTTTAATCCAGTTCAGAGGTGGATTTTATATTCTGAAAACCCGGAAGACATTGGACCTGGCAATCCGAAGCGGTGCTGGAATGATTGCCATCGCACTATCCTTTGTGGCGTTTTCCGGGGCAATTCTGGCGGATGCCACTGCACTGGTTTTTTCAGCCCCCTTGTTCACTTTGCTGCTATCAGTCCCGGTTCTGTCGGAGCGCATCACGCTTTCCAAAAGCTTTGCGGTTCTGATGGGATTTCTCGGAGTGATGCTGATCACCCGTCCGGGTTTCAGTGAGGGATCTTCGGCACTTTATGCAGCCCTGGGTTCGGCTCTTTTTTTTGCCATCGTTACGGTCTGGCTTCGACGACTGAACAAGACGGAACATCCCCTCGCCATCTCCTTTTATTATAACTTCACCGGATTCTTGGTGTTTCTGTTGTGGAGTTGGTCTGGCGGATGGTCAGAGGCTTGGAGGCAAAATCTTGAAATGCTGATGCTCTTGGGCCTGCTTGGGATCATTCAGCAGGTGATGCTGACCTACTCCTTCCGTTATGCAGAGGCAAGCCTGCTTGCACCCTTCGATTACCTTAGTCTGCCTCTCGCGTTGCTGTTTGGCTTCTGGTTTTGGAATGAATTTCCGGACTGGATTTCCCTCCTGGGTTCCGCAGTGATTGTTTTGAGTGGAATGATGCTGATGGTGGGGCAGTGGAAAGGACTCTTTTCAGCAGCGAAATTTGATAGGAATTTAAAGCAATAAACTCATCGGTATTCGGCGATTTAACTTTTTGTTGAAAGCAACTGATTCAAATAAAGAGAGGACTGAACCCTCCCTTCATTCTAAAATATGCCCTGGACAACTCCAACCATGCTGTCATTCTGCGCACCGCCGCTAGGCGGAGTCGCAGAATCCATTCGTATCAGTGTTGGATTCTGCAACTTCGGGCATGAATGCCCTTCGTGCAGAATGACATGCAGGAAGCGATCAGAACAGATTCTCAGGCGTCAGTAACTGGATAGAAATTTTATGAATAGATGTTGCTTCCATGGGTCAATCCTGAAACCCTCGCGAAATGTGATGGGAAAAGAGCGAGAATAGAAACTTTCACCCCTTGTTTGTGCGGTGCAAAGACTGTTAACGACAATTAAGAAGAATCTGCTTTACAAGAACATGACTGACCCCTCCTTTCGTTCCGTTATGAAAGCTGGACACCGCCAACCATGCTGTCTTTCTGCGCACCGCCGCTAGGCGGAATCACAGATTTTATTCGCATCAGAGGTGGATTCTGCAACATCGGGCATGAATGCCCTTCGTGCAGAATGACATTCAGGTAGCGATCAGAACAGATACTAAGGAGTCAGTAACTGGATAGAAATTATTTTGAATAGATGTTGCTTCCATGGGCACATCTAGAAATCTCGCGCGGAATGTGGTGGGAAAAGTACTAAACACAAACCCTTGCCCCTGTCTTTGTGAGGTGCACAAGTAGGTAAGGGCAGTTGAGAAGAATCTGTTTCACAAGAACAGGATTGAGCTCTTCCTTTATTCTGAAATGTACCCTGGACACCTCCATCCATGCTGTCATTCTGCGCATCGCCTTTAGGCGAAGTCGCAGAATCCATTCGCATCAGTGATGGATTCTGCAACTTCGGGCATGAATGCCCTTCGTGCAGAATGACATTCAGGAAGCGATCAGAACAGATTCTCAGGCGTCAGTAACTGGATAGAAATTTTATGAATAGATG
>LUMI01000408.1_pt1 | contig 19273 bp, 17 predicted proteins | sample 729681 | NCBI WGS metagenome assembly LUMI01 (sample SAMN03860267, study PRJNA289734) | marine metagenome | biome: seawater column; feature: ocean; material: water; isolation source: Red Sea water column Station 34 - depth 10m | place: Saudi Arabia: Red Sea | collected 2011-10-15 | depth 10 m
CAGGTCCCCTTAAAACTGATTCTTGAAGTTGCCCTGGAGCGAACCCTGGCTTTCAAATCTTTAGCTCTGTCAGAAGAAGCCGCTCAGACTCAAGTGATTGGGACAAGGGAGAGGAATCATCCCACGCTTCAAACGAGCTTCGGCTATTCAAATTCGGCATCCTTAAGTTCAGCAAGCGGAGGAAGCGAAAGTTCTGTCAATACCATATCAACCACTTTCAGTAAAAAACTCGATAACGGAATGTCATATGGGTTCACTTTGTCAGAAAGGAATTCTCAGAGCACCACTTTGGTCGCTGAAGATTGGAGTTCCGTTGAAAGCACGACCTCATCCGATCCATACAGTCAATCAAGTTTAAGTGCTAATCTGAAAGTTCCATTTTTCAAGGATGCGGGATTTGAGGTCAACAACCTCCCAGTCAAACTCGCAGAAATCGGAGTCGAACGTGCGTATTGGAATTCGAGAAGTTCCAAACTCGGACTGCTTCAGGGGATAGCTTCGATTTACTGGGATCTGGTAAGCATCTACCAGTCCATTGAACTGCAGAAAAAATCAGTGACCATCTCACAGCAGTTGCTCCGTGACAATCAGGCCCGTCAACGGGCAGGTCAATTGAGTCCCACGGAAGTGCTTGCTTCAGAAACCCAATTGTTACGCGACGAGCAAACGCTTTATTCCCTCAGGCAGGATGCCTTGAAGGTCGAGGATCAGGTAAGGGCAGCACTGAACCTCCCGGTTCTTCCTGTAGGACTTTATCCCTCTGACATCCCCAGCATGCATTCTGAAGACTTGAAAGATTCAGAAAAATTACTTGAGGTGGTTTATGAAAATGATAGTCAAATTGCTTTAAATCGGGCCTCTCTCAAGCAAAAGTCCTTTGAAATCCAACAACTCGAAAATAACCTCAACACCAATCTTAACCTTGACCTGGCCTATACTGTCAAAGGCTACAGCACCAGCAGTTTTGGTGGAGCATCCGATTTTGGAAACTCAAATCTTCATGGAATGAGTGCAACCCTGACCTGGACTCTTCCCCTTGGTGATCGAAAAAACCAAGAAAATTTGAGACAGAAAAATCTCGAATCCCGGCAAATCCAAATCCAGATTGAAGATCGTAAATCGGAGCTTCAAGTCGGGCTTCAGTCGATCATGCGAGACTTCAAAGTTCTGGAAGAAGATTTAAGTGCCGCAAAAGCCTTGAGTCAACTTTCGGAAAAGCAGCTCAACAATGAGATTAAAAAATTGAAATTAGGAAAAAGCACAAGTTACCAGGTTTCACAGTTTCAGCAGGACCTTGCCAGAAGCCAACAACAGGAAATTTTGAGAAGAGTCAATTTTGAAAAAAAATTCCTGGAATTGCTTGTTCTATCCGGAGAATTTTATGAATACTACCAAATACCAGAAAACTAAATCCTCCAAATAATTCATGGTTAAACGAAACATCATCTTTTCCTGCCTTGGGATAATTTTACTTTTGATGGGATCCTGTCAAAAACCTGAAGAAGGAAAATCACCGAAAACAGGAAACTCAGCAAATGATCAGTCTTCGGGGCAAGAGTATGGAAAAGGGAAACCCAAGGCCGTGTCATCCTCCAGAAAAGGCCCTCCCAAAAAAATCAAAAAAACAAATGTGAGAGTCAGTTCAGTGGGGACCGAAGCGTTAAAAATTGAATCCACTTTCGTCGGTTATCTGCTCCCCAATGAACGGGTCAGGATGACTTCGGAGATGGAAGGGGTGATTGAAGCAGTCAATTTTGAAGAGGCTGATGAGGTCAAAAAAGGGCAGAAACTGATTAATATCTCAACTAAAGAATTAACCCTTCGGGTTAAAATTGCAGAAGCAAATCTTAAACTGGCGCAAACGAATTTGAGCCGTGATGAAAAATTAGCCCAGAGAAAGTTGATTCCCCAATCCAAATTGGATCAAACGAGAACTCAGGCTGACAGAAGTTTACTGGACCGTGATCTGGCTTTGATTAATTTGCGAAAATCCGTGATTAACTCTCCTCTCAAAGGAACGGTTAAAATCCGGCATGTCAAGGTAGGAGAATTTGTCAGGAAAGGCGATCCTTTGGTGGAAATTCTGGATCTGGATAAAGTTTTGGTCCAAGTCAATATTCCAGAGCAGGACATCATGAAAATCAGTGAAGGGGAAACGGTCGGAGTGGAGTTGTATGCCCTTTCTGATCAGCAATATCGAGGCAAGGTTCAGACCATCGGATTGGAGGCAGATTCAAGGAATAGAACCTTCCCGATTGAAATTGTGGTTGACAATCCAAAACGAGAATTAAGACCCGGGATGTTGGCCAGGGTTACATTCACCAAACAAATCTCTGACGAGCAGGTTGTTGTCCCAAGGCATTCCATTTTGGAAAGGGATGCCGGGCGTGTCGTGTTCTTAGTGGAACAGGATAAGGCCGTGAAACAGAGTATTGTCACCGGTCAAAGCATGCAGGACAGGGTGCAGGTTTTGGAAGGATTAAAACCTGGAGATAGGCTGGTGGTCGAGGGGCACTCCAAATTGACTGACGGCGAAACGGTAAGCATCGTTAAATAAACGGCTGAAGCATGCATCCTAGTCACATCGCGATCCGAAATCCGATCTTCATTTTCATCATTGTTGTGGTTATTTCGCTCTGGGGATACATGTCTTATCGGCAAATCCCTCGTGAGGCAGCACCTGATATTCAGATTCCCCTTCTGATTGTTACCATTCCTTTTCCTGGAGCATCTCCTGAAGATGTCGAGTCTCTGATTACCAATAAGGCAGAGCAGGAGTTACAGACAATCAAAAACCTGAAGGAAATCAAATCCACTTCCTCAGAAGGAGTCTCGGCGCTGACGCTGGAATTCACCTCCGATTTTGATATCACGGAAGCGAGGATCAAGGTCCGTGAAAAGATGGACATGATCAAACCGGAATTTCCGGAAGATGCTGAAGATTATTCGATCAATGAAATCAATCTTTCGGAAAGGCCTTTGATGATCCTCAATCTTGCCGGAGATATGGGGCTGTTGGCACTTACGAATCTGGCGGATGACGTGAAAGAAGAAATCGAAGGTATCCCCGGTATATTGGAAGTTCGGAGAGCAGGAGGGCTTGAAAGAGAGATCCGTGTTTACGTCAACCCTGACAAGCTGAGCTACTACAGCCTCGATTTGAACCAGGTTTCAAATGCAATCAGTAGTGAAAATACCAATCTTCCGGGAGGGAGTGTTGAAATGGGGCCGACGAAGTACCTGATCCGGGTTCCTGGTGAATTTGAAACCCCGGAAGGCATCAATGAAGCCTTGATCTCTGCACCTGAACAGGTTCCGGTCAGGGTGCGTGATGTTGCAAGAGTTGAGTTCGGCTATAAGGAAATCACGAGTAAATCGCGGCTTAACGGATACGAATCGGTATCCCTCAGTGTCATCAAACGTAGCGGTGAGAACCTACTGGCCATCCGGGACAGTGTCATCAAAATTGTTGAAGGTCTTGAGGATGATTATCAGGGAGGAGTCAAGTTCAGCATTCTTTCGGATGCAGGGAAAAGGGTGCAGAAAATAGTCAATGATCTTGAGAACAATATCATTACTGGTTTCATCCTGGTTTTTGTGGTTCTGCTGCTAGTGATGGGAATCAGCAATTCTCTGTTGGTCGCAATTGCCATTCCCCTCTCTTTTCTGACCAGCATGATTCTGATGAACTCGTTAGGTTACACCCTCAACATCGTGGTTCTCTTCAGTTTGATCCTTTCACTGGGATTGTTGGTGGATAACGCCATTGTGGTGGTGGAAAACATTTTCCGTCATCGACAGGCCGGGAAAAAACGAGTTGAAGCAGCAATGATCGGGGTTAAAGAAATCGCGGTACCGGTGACCACTTCGACCATCACCACGATTGCGGCTTTTTTCCCGTTGATTTTCATGCCTGGAATTTCAGGTGAGTTCATCAAATTTTTACCGATGACCCTCATCATCACTCTTTCATCCTCGTTATTTGTGGCGATGTTGATCAATCCTGTCCTGTGTTCGACCCTGATGCGGGTCAAGACCAAGAAAGGAATCACTCCCGATTTTGATGAACTGAAACTGATCGATAAGTCATTGATCCTGCGCGGATACCGTTGGCTGCTCAGAGGAGTGTTGAAATGGAGATTTTCTCTCCTGCTGGTATTTCTGATGCTGTTTTTTGGAACGTTCTATCTTTACGGCACCAAAACCTTTCCTCGTAAAGGCATCGAATTTTTTCCAAAAACCGAACCCGAAGAGGCGGTTGTTAATATCACCGCACCGATGGGGACCACCCTTGAAGTGTCAAACCGCTACGTGCAGGAAGTGGAAGGTTATCTGGATCAGGATATTGAAAACCTTGAAGCCCTCGTCGCCAATGTGGGCCAACGTCGTGGTTTTGGCGGATCATCATCCGGAAGTACAACAACCTACTTGAGTCATATTGTCCTGGCATTTCCCAACTGGGAAGAATGGATCGAGAAACCATCCGTCATGATCAAAAATCTGAGGAATCAACTCGAGAGGATGGTCGGAGTTGAAGTCAAACTTTCTCAAGCTCAGGCAGGACCACCCACGGGGATGCCCCTCAACATAGAGGTCCGTGGTGAGGATTTTACAAAAATGATCAAGGTGGTGGAGCAGATCAAACAGAAGATCAAAAATGTCCCTGGTCTGGTTGACCTGACGGATGATTTTGACCGAAGCCGGCCGGAGCTCAAAGTGATAATCGACCGTGACAAAGCCTCCCGTCTGGGACTGAGAGCCCGTGAAATTGCCAGCACCGTGAGAACGGCTTTCAACGGGAAAAAAGTTTCGGTGTTCAGGGACGGGACTGAGGAATATGACATATGGGTTCAACTCGACCAGAGTTTCCGTCAAAACCAGGCGGATCTGGCCTCACTTTTCATCTTCACTCCAACCGGTGAGTTGGTTCGTCTGAGTGAAATTGCTTCTGTTGAAAGCGGTCCGTCTTATGGCTCAATCCGTCATGTGGACACAAACCGGGCCATCACCATCAGTGGGGATGCTTTTCGACTGCCTGGTCCGGTGCTGGTGAGGATGGTACAGAAGGCATTGACCGGGTTTGAATTGCCTGAGGGAATCAGTATGCGCTTCACTGGAGAAAATGAGGATCGGAAGGAAACCCAAAAGTTTATTGGGCAGGCGATGATCATTGCCGTATTTCTGATTCTTTTGGTGATGATCGCCCAATTCAATTCGATCGCTCTTCCTCTGATTGTGATCACATCCGTGTTCATGTCGATCATGGGGGTGTTGATTGGATTGATTGTTCATGACCGGCCCTTTGGCATCATCATGACGGGAGTGGGAACGGTGGCTTTGGCGGGGATTGTCGTGAATAACGCCATTGTCATGCTCGATTTTGTCAAACAACTCAGAAAGCAGGGATTTGAAGCAGGAGAAGCAATGATCACTGCAGCAGCAGTCAGGTTCCGGCCAGTTCTTCTAACCGCGGTGACGACTATTCTGGGTTTGGCGCCTCTCGCCATCGGGATGGATGTTGATTTTACCAGGGACAATCCCATCGTTTTCGGAGCAGAGGGTGGAAGTTTCTGGAAATCAATGGCGCTGGCCATCATGTATGGATTGGGGGTTGCGACCTTCCTGACTTTGTTCATGGTTCCTGTACTTTATTCACTGATCGAAGGAGGTCGAGGCCGAATCATTCGTTTGTTCAATCGATCAAAATCCTTCATTAACAATACTGCTGATAATCCAGCAGTGAGCTGAATTTCTTAATCGGAGTTAAAAATGTCTTTGTTTAAACCGTTTTCAAAAATCCAGATTTGGATCATGGGAGTCCTCTTTTTTGTTTTCGGAACCGCTCATCTGAAAGCATTGGCAAATGTCGAAAACCTTTGGTCGGCACGCATCCCAATTTCACTTGAGGGAACAATCCGTCCAATTGAGATCATACGGGAGCAAACCAGTGTAGGAGGACGAATCACAGCGATTACTGTCGAGGAAAACGATGAGGTTCAAAAAAATCAATTACTTCTTTCGCTCAAGAACGATACTCAAAAACAGCAATTGGAACTCGCTCAACTCCAACAAAAAATAAATCAAAATAATCTGAGAGATAGGGAACAACAAATTTCTCTGGCAAAGGTCCAGATCGATTCTGCAAGCAACACCATTAAAGATCGTCAGAGGCAGGTTAAACTTGCTGAAACACAAATTGAGGTGAGTAAAAATTCTCTGATGGTTCAGGAAACGAATCTTAAAGACATAAAACGAAGATTGAAGGATGAGCAAACTCTTTTTGAACAAGGCTCTTCAACCAAATCTCAATTGGATGCTGTTCAGCTAGAATTAGACAGGGGGATGTTATCTTTATCGAATGCCGAGTTGAATCTTCTGAAAAGCCAGCAAGACCTTGAAGGAACAATGTTAAATCTTGAAAACTCTAAACTTGCGAAGATGCGTGCTGAACAAGAACTGGTCAGGGCTCAACTAGGGAAAGAAAATGCGGCTCTATCTTTAAAACTCAGCGAACAGGATGTGATTCTGAAGATGGATAATCTGAACGATACTATGATTCGTTCAAAAATTTCTGGCATTGTCATCAAAAAATATTATGAGGAGGGAGAAGTCGTTGGGAATGGAGCCAGGTTATTTGACATTGTCAATGTTGACCGTGTTGAAATAGAAGTCGGAGTAAAAGAAGAGGACCTCTCCAGGATACAAATAGGGCAGAAAGTAGTCTTCACCACACCTGCTTATCCAAACCAGCGATTTGCCGGAAAAGTAGACCGTCTTTCCTGGACAGCAAACACTCAAGATGGGAAATTTCCTGTGTTCATTCACGCAGCAAATCCCAATCTTAAACTGAGATCCGGAATGTCAGCGAAAGTTTACATGGTCTCAGCAGAATGATTGATCTCTATACCTGGAAAACACCGAATGGGAGAAAAATCTCCATCATGCTCGAGGAAGTGGGCCTTGATTACGAGGTTCACCCAATCAATATCAATGAAGGTGAACAGCATCAAAAGCATTTCCTGAAAATTTGTCCGAACGGGAAAATTCCTGCAATTGTTGATCAGGATAATGGAAAGTCTCTATTTGAATCAGGTGCGATTCTGATCTATCTCGCGGAAAAAACGAAACAATTACTTCCTGCAAATGACTATTGGGATATCATCCAGTGGTTGATGTGGCAAATGGCCAACGTAGGCCCAATGTTCGGGCAAACCCATCATTTCCTGAAGCATCATCCGGATGCCAGCACGTACGCTTCGGCAAGGTATCACAAGGAGACCTTAAGACTTTATAAAGTCCTGGATGACCATCTATCAGAGAACAACTTTATGGCATCCAATTTTTCGATTGCGGACATAGCAATCTGGCCTTGGGTGGCTCGATTCGGCTGGCATCAGATGAATTTTTCCGATTACCCTCATGTACATCGCTGGTATCTGGAAATTGCTTCGAGGCCGTCCGTTCAAAAAGGCTATGATGTGCCCAGTTTTGGTGAAGAGGTACCACTCCCGACGGTGTGAGTCATGACGATTCTGGTGACAGGAGCAACTGGAATGGTCGGTTCTGTCTTATGTAAAAGACTCCAAACTCTTGATATTCCCCACTTAAAACTCAGCCGTCATCCTTCACATTCCTCTGAAGATCAGGTTTTTTGGGATCCTCATGAGAGAATCCTGGAAACGGAAAAACTCCGTGAAGTAGAAACGGTGATTCACCTTGCCGGTGAACCTGTCGGTAAGCGCTGGACTCATGAAATCAAAAAGAAAATCATTTTCAGCCGAAGTGACGCTGGGAGGTTTTTGTTCGAAACACTTGCCGCCCAAGACAAACCTCCGAAAACCCTAATCAGTGCGTCAGGAATCGGTTTTTATGGGGTCGCGAATGAAACAAAATTTAATGAGGAAAGTGCGAAGGGTCGTGGTTTTTTGGCAGATGTGGTTGAAGATTGGGAATCTGCACCGGAACCATTACACAAGGTGGGAACCCGTGTGGTGAACATGCGAATGGGGGTAGTCTTGAGTCCGGATGGAGGAGCTTTGGCCAAAATGCTCCCGGTTTTTAAATTCGGATTGGGAGGAACCCTTGGCTCGGGGCATCAAATGATGAGCTGGATTGCCATGGAAGACCTGATCCGTGCAATCATGTTTTTCATTGAAAATGAAACTTTGCAGGGCATTTACAATCTTGTCTCGCCTAATGCGGTAAGCAATGTTGAATTCACCACCATCCTTGGTTGGGTATTGAAGCGTCCTACCCTCTTTCCCGTTCCTGCGTTAGCACTTCGTGTGATTTTTGGTGAGATGGCGATGCAGACCATTCTTGCAAGCCAGCATGTCATTCCTAAAAAGCTTCTGGAAGCAGGTTTCGAATTCCGATACCCTGAATTGGAACAGGCTTTAAGACATTGCCTGGGGCGAGAAAAAAATTAGAGCTTTGCTCTTACCATCTCCGCTAGTCCTTCAATCCAGTCGGGAGAGGCATTAAGGGATGGAACCATTTCCAGAGATTCTCCTCCTTCTTCAAGAAAAATCTCTTTTCCTCCAATCTGGATTTCTTCCAAAGTTTCCAGGCAATCGGCGACAAAAGAGGGACAAAATACCACCAGTCTCCGGACTCCCTTCCTCGCAAGTTCACGAATTCTGGATTCAGTATAGGGTTTAATCCATTCTGCCCTGCCAAGCCTTGACTGAAAAGAAACACTCCACCGTTCGGCTTCGAGTTTGAGTTCTGAAGCAATCAAGGCTGCCGTTTTGAAACAGTGGGCTCGGTAGCAGTAACGGTTTCCTTCCACCACAGAGAGGCAGCAATCATCTTTCTGGAGGCAGCCATGGTTTTCCTCATCCCCACGTATCAGGTGGCGCTCGGGAAGTCCGTGAAAGCTGAACAGGACATGATCCGGTGAGTTTTCACAAAAGCTTGTTCCTTGCTTGGCAAAGGCTTTGATGAAAGATGGATGATCAAAAAACGGGGGAAGCACTTCCAGCATGGGGATATTACAATCATGTCCTGCCATGCGGTAGACTGCTTCCAGGGCAGAGCCGGTGGTGCTCGAAGCATATTGCGGGAAAAGAGGAAGGACCAGCAGTCGGTCACAACCCAGATTTTTCAGTTCTTTCAAACCTTTGTCTATCGATGGATTGCCATAACGCATTGCCAGTACCACCTGGACTTGATCCTGCTTAAGGAACTGGTTGAGTTCTGAAGTCAACTTCATTCCTTCAACTTTTAAGGGAGAACCTTCCTCGGTCCAGATTGATTTGTAAGCCTTTGCCGAACGACGGGGGCGGAAAGGAAGGATGATCAGGTTCAACAACAACCATCTTCCGAGAAACGGTAAATCAATCACTCTCGGATCTGAAAGAAACTCACGAAGATAACTCCTCACATCTGCCGTGCTTGGACTGTCCGGGGTGCCGAGATTGATCAGCAGTAAACCTGTTTTCATGAAGTTTCAAAAGTTTGGTTCATTTTTAATGGTGTTTTTTTTTAAGATTCTCCCTGAAAAATTTAAGGAAGCAAACTGACCTAGTTGACTACGTAAGGATTTTGATTCAGATCTTCGGCGGTGATTTGATATTCCTTTTTACAGTATTCACACGTCACCGATAGTGAGGTTTGAGATTCGTCAAACAAGGGTTGAGGATCGTTTTGTTGATAGAGGTGAAGATTTTGAATCATCCTTTTGTGGGAACAGTTGCATCTGAAAAAAACATCCCGCCCTGCGAGAAAATCAAAACCATTCTCCTTGAGAAGCAATTGAATTTTTTCTGAATCGGTTTCTCCCTTCGAGAGCATTTGGTGATAGAGGTTTACTTGATGGGGAGGCAGTTCCATTGACCCTTCCATTTCATCAACTTCTTCAGAACTTTCGGGATTTGGAAGTTTTAAAACCAAGATGCTCTGGTCACTGGTTTCAGAAACAATCACAGAACCCACCATCTGGTAAGAATTTTGGAGGATGTGGTCTGAAATTTTATCCAGGGAATGATTTTGAATTTCGAGCACCGATTGGTAAGGAGATTTAATTTTGGCTGAATACTTATTCAGGCGCATGGTCCCACTGACCTTTTCCGGAAATTCTTGAAAATCTTCAGGGAGCAACATCGCGCGGATGGCTCCTCCTGCAGTGAGTTCAATTTTCAATCGAAAGTAAGGTTCGTCCGAATCAAGGTAGAATCCAAAGTATTCTCCTTGCTTTAACAAACAAAGCATGGGCTGAACCGTGAGACATATTTTGCGGAAAAAGGCGAATCCTGAACCGTATAATTGGTGCATCAAGGCCATGTCTTGGACCAGTTTCTGCCCTTCCAGAAAATGCAGTGCATGACTTCTGGATTCATCAACACAGGTGTAAATTCTACTTTCAGGAAGTGTCATTTCCGAGAAATCATGTGGTGTAAAATGCGTTTTCATCGATGTAGCCCTTGGAGAGATCGCAGCCCCAAAAGGTTTCGGAGTGATCTCCATGACCGACAACCACCTCGATTGGAATGGTATCCTTCTGAAGAAGTTCACTAATGCTTTCCAACTTTACCGCCTCCTCTTTCAGAAGTTGTGAGTTGACGGCCTGCATTTTCTCACCCAAACCAAAGCGTATTTCCAGTTCCTCAAGCCTTACAGGATGTTCAAAGACTTTCCCAACCGCCATCACGAAACGCCCCCAATTCGGGTCAGCCCCATGCACTGCAGTTTTGATCAGCGGAGAATTGATGATGGATTTACCGATTTTCTGAGCCATCTGAGGTGAATCTGCACCACTGATTTTCAATTCTATCAGTTTGGTTACCCCTTCACCGTCTCTCACAAGGTCTTTGGCCAGATCCTGACAGAGGCCGGTTAGGTTTTTTTCAAATTCATCCTCGTTTACCCGGCCTGCCATTCCGTTTGCCATCAGCACAACCATATCACTGGTGGAAGTGTCCGTATCGATACTGATACGGTTAAAAGATGCATCAACAGCTCGTTTCAGCATCGCCTGAAGTTTTGAATGATCGATTTCAGCATCGGTCACTAAATAGCTCAGCATCGTTGCCATGTTCGGTTCGATCATGCCTGATCCCTTGGCCACTCCGAGCAGACTTGCATGTCCAGATCGGGCATTTCTCCATTTTGGATGGGTGTCGGTGGTCATGATGGCTCTTGCAAAGGACTCTACGGCCTCTGCGGAGTTGTCCAGGTTTGTATCAATGTTAAGGGTTCCTTCACGAATTTTATCCATTGGTAAAGGCAGGCCGATCACTCCTGTTGAAGCTGGCAGGACCAACGCGGGTTGTATTTTGAGCGCTTCTGCGGTCCACTGGCACATACATTGGCACATTTTGAGTTGACCACGATTGCCTGAAGTGTTCCCTTAGCTGCATGTTCACGTCCGACGATAACCGGGGCTCCCGGGAGATTGCTTCGGGTAAAAACTGCAGCGGCACTGCAGGGATGAGCCGCGGCCAATACTCCGAAATCGAGACTTTGATCCTTGATTCCGATGTTCCGGCCCATCCATAAATATCCCTGGACGGGAATCGGCGGCGTGGGATTGGTTTTCATTCTGTTGATACGTTGATTTTTTTCCCCATGATTTTTACATTGTAAAGTCCCTTACCCTTCATTTCCTCAATCAGCCATGCCATTTCCAAAAGAACTTCAAAAAGCGGGAAAATCCCAGAAGGATTTTGAAGAAAAAAGAAAGGCTTTTGTAAATGCGGGAAAAGCTTCAGAGGAGAATGATATCTACCTTGGATTGTATGAAGATCTGATTGATGAATGCAAGGATTATCAGGAACTTGAGGAGGGTTATAGCAACATGGCCCGGTTTCTTGATCAGCTTGGAAAGGAATCCTTTGAGTTCCAGCAAAAAGCACGGCAGGCAAGGCTCTTGGGTTTTGAAAGCGAAGGGATTAGCAAAGTCAGGATCATCTCAGCAGAATGCTGTGATTCATGCAGTGAGTATGATGGAAGGGTGATTGAGTTGAAAAAGGCATTGCTGAACCTGCCGATGCCATCAAGCCTTTGCGGTGCAACCATGTCTTCCGAGTTTTGCTGGTCCAAAGCCAATTACCAAAGGGTTGAGGACAGCGCCTCGGTTTCTAAAAACCCGCCTCCCGCAACTGAGTTCATCCCGGATCCGCCTTCCTTGGAAAAAGGTCCGAAGGGCAAACAATCAGATGCTGATACGTCAGGAACATCCAGAGGTTTCCGGGATTATTTGCTTCCCCTCTTTTTGCTCATTTGTGGAATCGCATTTCTTCCCTTTTCCTGGATATCATGTGGCTTTCTGGTCTTATGGAGCCTGCCTTTCATTCCTCCTTTGTGGAACCGATTGATCTTGAAGATCCCTGATTTGTCAGGAGTCTGGATTCGTTACGCAACCGGGCTCTTGGGAATTCCTCTCGCGTTACTGATCCTGCTTCTGCCGATGTTGCTGGATCAACGGAGTCCCCAAAATACCCGTGTTGCTCTCCCTGATTATGAAGTTCTCGCTTTGCAGGACCAAAGTAACCCGGGACGCTCCAGACTTCTTGTCAGGATCTATGCCCCGGATGCACGAAGTGCCCGTGAGCGTGCCAAGGTGGCGATGCAGGCGGCGAAACAAATCCAGCAAACCGAACTCAGGGAAGATCCGAAACAACCGGAATATCAGCATGTATCAGTGGTTCTAGAAGCCCTTCAGAAAAAATCTGGAGTGAGCCTCCCCCTTGCTAAAGCAGAATATGCTCCCGACGGATTGGGGAGTACTGGAGCAATTAAGAATGCTAAACAGAACCAATGGACCTGGAATGTCAGTTCCTCTTCCATAGCTTATGACCCCTCAAATCCCCCAACTTACAGAGAATTTGAAAAATCCCTGGAACCATTCCAGAAACGTTAATTCGTCCTGAAAATCCTTGGGCACCATTCCTGCAGAATTCTACTGATGAAGCAAATCTTCTAAGGAAGGAAGTTGAGTCTATTTAATTGAAAAGGCTTACTCGTTGCCTGGAAAGGAAATCAGATGAAAATGATCAGCGGATACCTTGGCCCCGATTTAAAGGTCGAAGGAGATGTGGAATCGAAGGAATCGATCCGGATTGATGGAGAATACAAGGGGAACATCAATAGTCAGAGAGAAGTTACCATTGGACCTTCTGGAGATGTTGAAGGAGAAATTCACGCTCCGATTATCAGAGTCAGTGGATCAGTGAAGGGAAGTTTGCATGCATCCCGTCTGCTTGAATTACTTGGGGAGGCGAGAGTGCAAGGCGACCTGAACACCCCGCCTGGAGGGTTGAGTATGGAACCCGGAGGTGCCTTTGAAGGAAAGTTCGTAATCACACCAGGAACGGTTTCATCCGGAAATGATTCGGTGGGAGGATAAAACCAGCCAAGAACGTTCTAGATTTGTTATCTAGGAGGCGGCAGGAATACCTGGGGCTTGAGAAGGTATTTCGGTCGCAGGTTTGTCAGCAGGAGGTGTTGCTGAATTAGCAGCCGTTGATGGCTTCAAGTCAGAAGGCTTATAAGTCCCCGCAGAGTTCAGGGAATCCTCTGTCTTCATCATTGAGGCAAATCGAGGATTTTTCAGAAGGCTCAGCATTTCCTTGGCAGTTTCCCTATCAGCCAGTTTTTCTTCAATCTGATCCGTTAACTCCTCAAGATTTTTCAATTCCAGTTGTCGTGCTTCCGGAAGTTTCAACAGGGTCTGTTTCTCTCCTTCCGTAAGTTGATTCAACTGCTTTTTGACTGCTCCGACAAATCCTTTCACCGCAGCTTCAGGAAGCGCATCCTTCACCAGTAGTCCCTCGATCCGTGATAGGACCTTGAGGTATTTTGATGTTTTGTCCTTGCTGATGCCATCTCCCTGAATTTCTGCAACTGCATTTTTTTTCCCTGCCAACGATTGACTCGCGCTCTGCATCGCAGGTGCATTGATTTCAGCCTTTTGCTGGGAGGGTGAGGGATTCTTTTCCTGGGTGATATTTTGATTCTGGACTTGCATCCGTTTTTTGTCGAATGGGTTGATTTGGTTCCGAAGTTGGTCATTCAAATAGCAAGCCAGCCCCTACGCTTTCATTCGTCTTGATCAGCTAAATATCCATGATGATAATAATTCTTTCGCCTCATCCCAAAGATATCCTGTAAAAAATGCTGCTGATACCCGCAATCGACTTGAAACAGGGAAAATGCGTCCGTCTTCTTCAGGGTCAGGAAGAGGAGCAAACTATTTACTCTGATGATCCCGTAAGTCAGGCACTGGAATTTCAGAAAGCAGGAGCTCAGCGGCTCCATTTGGTGGATCTTGATGGTGCCTTCCGAGGGCGCGGAGAAAATCATGAAACCATCGGAAAGATCATCTCCGCATTGAACATCCCGGTTCAGGTTGGAGGAGGGATCCGCACTCCTGAGGATGTTGAAACCAAACTCAAATTGGGTGCTGATTCTGTGATCATTGGAACGATGGCAGTGAAAAACCCTGAGCATTTTGAACAAACTCTGGAAACTCATGGGGGTGATTCAGTCCTTTTGGGGATTGATGCAAGAAACCGCCGGGTGGCAGTGGAAGGCTGGAAGGAAGGAACTGATCTGGAAGATGTTGAATTTGCAAAACTTTGGAAATCCAAGGGAGTGAAAAGGGTGATCTTTACCGACATTGCCAGGGACGGGATGTTGAGTGGCCCTAATCTGGAAGCCCTTGAGGATTTTACAACCCGTTCAGGTCTGAATGTTACGGCGTCCGGAGGAGTTTCTTCGATCGAGGACCTGAAAAATCTTCGTCGACTTGAAACATCAGGAGTCGATCAGGTCATTGTCGGTAAGGCTATTTACGACGGACGGATCAACCTCAAAGAGGCGCTTGAGTGTTAGCAAAACGAATCATTCCCTGCCTGGATATCAAGGAAGGACGAGTCGTCAAAGGAACCAGTTTTGTCGGACTGCGTGATGCAGGAGATCCGGTTGAACTGGCAGCCCGTTATAACCAACAGTCTGCTGATGAACTGATATTCCTTGATATCACCGCTTCCAAGGAAAACCGGAGTACGACCATTGATCTTGCCTCAAGACTGGCAAGAGAACTTTTTATTCCCTTCACCATCGGCGGAGGAATTTCCAGCCTGGATGATATTCAATCCCTTGTGACTGCCGGAGCTGACAAGATATCCATCAATTCTTCCGCGCTCAGCAATCCTGGGCTGATCACAGATGGGACGCGAAGCGTTTACCGAATGAAAATTCTCCATCTTGGGAAGTCTATAGTCATGGAGGAAGCCGGGGAACTGGTCGTGACGCCATCGACTGGGCCAAGGAAGCTGAAGAACGTGGTGCGGGAGAAATCCTTCTGACCAGCATGGACGCTGATGGGCATCAAGACGGGTTTGATCTTAAATTGAATGCTGCGGTCAGCAGTCAGTTGAATATCCCCGTCATTGCATCAGGAGGTGGGGGAACCTTGGATCATTTTGCTGATGCGCTAACCGTCGGACAGGCGGATGCGGTTTTGGCGGCTTCCGTATTTCATTACGGCACATATACCGTTTCAGAAGTGAAAACCCATCTCCACCATCGAGGCATTCCGGTTCGTCTGATTCATGATGTTGTTCCATCAGAATAAAACTTTTTCTCTACGAGCGGACAACACCTGTCATACTTCCTAATGTTTAAAGGCGGAGTCCTAGAATCTACCCACATAAGGTGGATGTCTTTGAATTCAGCGACGTAGTTTAAAGCCCAAAGACTTTAATGATGGAATCCTCTCTTATACTTAGCATTACATTCCATAAATTTCCCTATAGGCAAATCTCATTTTTCATTGCGATCTTTTTCCTGTTCTCTTTGTTGCTGTTTTCCTCTGATGTGATTGCTTCGGAGGAGTCCTATATCAGAAGGAGTAACCACCAGGTTTGGCAACTCATTCAAAAAAAAATAAGCCCACCCCCAAGTTCTTACCGCCCTGCAGACTTGAGAAAAAGCAGTCATCAGGTGCGGTTTCTTGAAAAATCTCCGATCGATTATAAAGAGCGGGACCTTGGTTCCCAGGAAGCCAAGGGTTCCTTCCAGGGAAGTGTGCGCCCTCGATCCGAAGATTTGAATCTGCTTCCACGTTCTCATGAATCCTCAACCTCATTCTACGGCAGTGCTGAAGGAAGAAATGTGATGAATTCAGAAAGATCGATTCCCCAGCCGAGGATCAAAAAAAAACGGAGGACGGAATTACGGCAGACCAATACCCGGATCCAGGAACTGATTACCCAATGGAAATATGAATAAAAGACCGTGATCCATTCAAAAAAAGTTCTTCACTTCGTAGATTCCCTGCTTGTCATACCACCCCCTTGAGGGTTAATCTTTAGAGCATTCCTGATTCCGTCTTTGTGAATTTCCGGGAATGTTAAATTTAACGTTTCCTTGAAAAATTTCCTGAGAAAAGTGGCCAAACTCTACTTTTATTATTCTGCCATGAATGCAGGAAAAACCACCACCCTGCTTCAGTCGAGTCACAACTATGCCGAGCGGGGGATGACGACCCTATTGCTCAAACCGCTGATTGATGACCGTGAGGGCTTGAACGTCATCCGTTCCAGGGTCGGTCTTGAGGCAAAGGCAATGAATTTCGAGAAAGACGATAACCTTCTTCAAACAATCGAAGCACAGCATAAAACGAAATCCCTGAATTGTGTTTTGGTTGATGAGGCACAGTTTTTAACTCGTGATCAAGTGATTCAATTAGGGGACGTTGTGGACCGCCTAGAGATTCCTGTATTATGTTATGGTTTACGTACTGATTTTCTTGGGGAGTTATTTGAAGGAAGCCGATCTCTGCTGGCCTGGGCAGACGAATTACGGGAAATCAAAACAGTCTGCCATTGTGGTAAAAAGGCAATCATGACGGTTCGTTTGAATGAGGAAGGAAAACCCTTGCAGGCCGGGGAACAGATCCAAATAGGAGGCAACGAAAGTTACGTGTCGATGTGCCGAAGGCATTTCAAATCGAGTTTGGGGCTATCCGAAATTTAGATCGAAGACTTTGGAATACATGACATTTTCTTAAAACCAATTAGATCCATAAAGGAACCTCCATGTCACAGCATGTTGCCATTGCCGGAGCGACCGGTGCGGTTGGAACAGAATTTTTAAAACTTTTGGAAGCACGGGATTTTCCGATGAAAAGCCTTCGGTTGCTTGCTTCTTCACGATCTGCGGGATCCAAACTGAAGTTCCGGGGTGAGAACTTGGAAGTTGAGGAACTGACTCCGAAATCCTTTAAAGGGATTGATATCGCATTCTTCTCTGCTGGAGGCTCGAGGAGCAAGGAATTCGCACCCCATGCAGTGGATTCCGGTGCGGTGGTAATCGATAACAGCAGTGCTTTCAGGATGGATGAAAAGGTCCCTTTGGTGGTTCCGGAAATTAATCCTAAACAAGCATTTGAGCATCAGGGACTGATTGCCAATCCCAACTGTTCGACCATTCAGATGGTGGTAGCTCTGAACCCGATCCATCGTGCAGCCAACATCCAGCGTGTTGTGGTTTCCACCTATCAGGCCGTTTCCGGCGCAGGCGCCAGTGCGATGGAGGAACTCAAACAACAACTGCGGGCATGGGCAAATGATGAACCGATGAAGCAGGAAGTGTTTCCCACCCAAATCGCGTTCAATCTGTTCCCCCACATCGATGTATTCCAGGATAACGGGTACACCAAAGAAGAGATGAAGATGGTCCATGAAACCCGGAAAATCATGAATGCTCCGAACATGCAGATTTCTGCTACCTGTGTCAGAGTACCCGTACTTAGAGCGCATTCAGAAGCAGTCTGGGTCGAGACGGAGAAACCCCTCAGCGAATCCGAGGCTCGTGAACTTTTCGAAAAGGAACCGGGGATTGTCGTCCAGGATGAACGCGAAAGCGGAGGTTACCCGACTCCATGGCATATCACCGAAACCCAGGAGACTTACGTCGGTCGAATCCGAAAAGACATCTCCCATCCGAACGGTCTCACCTTTTGGGTTGTTGCCGACCAACTCTACAAGGGGGCTGCGTTGAATGCGATCCAGATAGCCGAAGTCTTACAGCAGGGTTGAAACTAAATCCCGTTTTTAATAAATTTCCCTCTCTCTTGACCTACCCTAAAGCCGGAAGCTATGTTTCGGCTTTTTGGGGATTGTCTATTTTTGCCTCAGAAGTTTAGATCCTGGAATCACGTTTTGTATTTAATACTTCACGGAAAATATTTCCGAGAATTCTGTGTGAATCAGAACCCGTTTTTTATGGATCCTTTCTTTCTTTAAATTTCTGCTAAATCGGTGTTTCCCATGAGAAGTTCGAACCATTTTCGGATTGCCGTTCTTCCCGGTGATGGAATCGGCAAGGAAGTGATGTCAGCCTGCGTAGAGGTTCTGGATACGATTCAGCGAAGAGTGGGAGGGTTTAAGCTGGATCTGGAATACATCCATGCCGGTGCCGAATATTTCCTGGAACAGGGGGTAGATATCACCGAGGAAGCTATGGACAAGGTGAAGCAAGCCGATGCGATCCTGCTGGGCGCCATGGGGCTTCAGGATGTCAGATTGCCCAATGGGACCGAAATCGCACCACATTTGAAAATCCGTACCGAGTTAGGACTATTTGCCGGGGTGAGACCGGTTAAAGCCTATCCCAATACTCCTCAACGTCTTGCAGATGCGCGTTCCCAGGAGATCGATTTTGTAGTGCTCCGAGAATCCACCGAAGGCTTGTTTGCAGAACGTGAAAAAGGGGTCATTCTCGAAGATCGGGAGGCAAGGGACACAATGGTTATCACCCGTCAAACCTGTGAAAACCTTTTTGATTTCGCCTTCAAGCTTTCACGGCGGCGAAAACAGAAAGGAGGAAAAGGCAGGGTTACCTGTGTTGATAAATCGAATGTTCTACGCAGTATGGTCTTTTTCCGGAAAATCTTTGATGAACGGGCTTTGTTGTTTCCCGATATTCAGAGTGACCACAACTATGTCGACGCGCAGGCTCTGGACCTGATCCGAAGGCCATGGGAATTTGATGTATTGGTGATGGAAAACATGTTTGCCGACATCCTTTCCGATTTGGGTGGTGGATTGGTGGGAGGAATGGGGATGGCTCCCTGTGCGGAAATTGGATTAAAGCATGGGCTGTTTCAGCCGGCCCACGGAAGTGCACCTGATATCATGGGAAAAGATTTGGCCAATCCTACTGCCATGTTTCTCTCGGCAGCCATGATGCTGGAATGGTTGGGACAAAAATATCAAAATGAGTCCTTGATGAATGCAGCAAGACTACTTGAAAGCAAGATCGA
>LUMI01000157.1_pt1 | contig 19181 bp, 15 predicted proteins | sample 729681 | NCBI WGS metagenome assembly LUMI01 (sample SAMN03860267, study PRJNA289734) | marine metagenome | biome: seawater column; feature: ocean; material: water; isolation source: Red Sea water column Station 34 - depth 10m | place: Saudi Arabia: Red Sea | collected 2011-10-15 | depth 10 m
GGGCTTAGGCTGCTTTTAAAAAGCAGATTCATCTTACGATTTTCTAACATGGGTTCTATCCGTGGATTTACGTAATTTGATTTTAAGCAACACAGAGCAAGGGGGACTTTACGGATCCGGATCTTGGTGTTTTTTTCGGATATGGGGGGCCTGGGAAAAAGACTAGATTGGAATGGTGTTACTTCCATTCTGATTCATTCATTAGGAGAGGTGTCCATGTTTTTATTCAGAATTTTTCTCTGGAGTGTGTTGTCGTTTAGCCTGGTTTCCCAGGTTCCCTGGATTCAGGCCCAGGAACCGATTCAACCGATTGAGGAGATGACTCCGAAGAACAGGAACCTGATCGAACTGGGGAAGATGCTTTATTTCGACCCAAGGCTGTCAAAGTCAGGATTCATTTCCTGCAATTCCTGCCACAACCTGAGCATGGGGGGATCGGACAACTTACAGACTTCGATCGGTCACAATTGGACCAAGGGGCCGATCAACGCGCCCACCGTCCTCAACTCGAGCATGAATCTGGCCCAGTTCTGGGACGGACGTGCAAAGGACCTGAAAGAACAGGCTGGAGGTCCAATTGCGAATCCGGGTGAAATGGCGTTCACCCATGAATTGGCCGTGGACGTTTTAGAGTCGATTCCCCAGTACCAAACCCTTTTCCAACAGTCTTTCGGTGAAGGCGGGATCAACATCGACCGCGTGACCGAGGCCATCGCTGCGTTTGAAGAGACTCTTGTTACTCCGGATTCCCGGTTTGACCGGTGGCTGCGCGGGGATGAGTCGGCTCTGACTGCTGATGAACTGAAAGGCTATCAGATTTTCAAACACAGCGGCTGCGTGGCCTGCCACAACGGACCGGCAGTGGGAGGGGCTTCGTACCAGAAGATGGGAGTGTTCGAACCCTACCAGACGGATAACCCCGCCGAAGGCCGAGCGGCAGTGACCGGGATTGATGCCGACCGTTTCATGTTCAAGGTTCCTACTTTACGAAACGTCGAACTGACCTACCCCTACTTCCACGATGGTGCCGTCTGGACCCTGGAAGAAGCCGTGGACCTGATGGGACGCCTTCAGCTTGGCAGGAGTTTTAAACCTCATCAAAATGCCAGAATCGTCGCGTTTTTGAAAACCCTGACCGGACGGCAGCCTACTTTCCAGATCCCGGTGCTTCCTCCATCCTCCAATTCAACCCCCAGGCCCAAACCCTTTCAGTAGCCTGGCCGGATCCACCGTCCCGTGAGAAAACACGGGACGGATACTCAGTTTCTAAAAAAAAATTAGGGGATTGCTAAAAATCCCGGGAGCCCTTCGGGGCTCATGGCGACCGCTTTGGGGGTGAAGAGGGGGTGGGGAATTCCATGGGCAAAGCAGACTTCATCGGGATCCACCATCATTTTCTGATCGCCAAACGCCAGTTCGATACGGGCGTCGCGTTCCAGTAACTGTGGCGGATCGAATTGGAGTTTCAGCACTTCAAGTTCGGTTCGTCCCAGGAGTTCGTTTGTTTGGTCTCCGGTTTCGAGGGCCAACAAGGTCGCTGGAAGTTCGATTTTTACCTTTTTCCCGGAACTTAAATCGATGATCAGCAATTCTTCCTGGTGTTCATCGGCCACCGCGAGGAAATTACCGTCTTCAGAAAATGCCAGCATCCTTGCTGCTTTTTCCAGGGAGAACGAATTCTTCTTTTCCAACCCGGGGAGTTCAAAAAGCTGGAGGCCCTGATCAACCCCGGAGACCAAAACTGCCAGTTTCTGCTGGTCGCGGCTCAATTCGAAATTCAGGATGTCTGATTCCGTTTCCAGCCTTCCCAGTTCATGCTGAGAACCATTGAGGATCCGAATCAGACGTTTTTCGGAGTTGGAAACAAAGCGGACCGGAATTCCCGTTTGGAGTTGTCCGGGAACAATTTCGAACTGCAATTCATAACTCAGTTTCAACATTTCATCCCGGGGGTTGACCCACATCAGGCAGTAAATCCTGTTTTCCTTGGGTTTGAAATGCTGATTCCCAAAATTGGTGGAAGTCTCGCTGAACTGGCTCAACGGTTGCCCATCGATATGATAATGGATATCAAAGCTGAGGGGGTGAGAAGCCTGAAATCGATAATCCAGTCCCTGTTTCGGACGGAGTTCGAGACACTGTTCATGGATCCCGAGTCCATGCACCAGAACCGTCTGCTGTCCCTCGAATCCGGGAAAGGGCTCCCGGGTCAATTCAGGCTCCAGTCCGACAAAACGCAGGACCAGAATCAACAGGATTCCAGCCAGTAAAGTAATCGCCCAGGCGATTTGGGCTTTTACCGAGGATGCTTTCTGTTTTCCCGCATTTCCTGACATGGTTGCTTAAAAGGGGCAGAACGAATCCCTGCCCCTTATTTTTGAATCGGGTTATTGATGGGAATGTTTATGATCCATAGACTTCCCATGGTCATGGTGTTCCATGTTTTTCATGGGCATGTCATTGACCTTTGCATCCACCTCCATCCGCCCCGCATGCTTGAAGTTCAAAACCAGGGAGACGTTCTCTCCTTTTTTCGGTACTTCTTTCAATTGGATCAACATCAGGTGGTAACCACCCGGTTTGAGTTCCTGCATTCCGTTCGCTGGAACCGGAATCGAATCAACAGGTTTCATCGACATCACCCCGTTGTTTTCTTCGACGGTATGAGTTTCCACCACTCCTGCAACCGGAGTCTCCGCGGATAACAACGCGTCTTCCATGTCACTGTGATTGTGCAAACTCATGTAGGCCGCGGTCATCTTCATGTTCGGCGGAACGGCCCGGACCCAGGCATCATAAACACGGATCCCGGTGTGATGATGATGATCATGTCCCGGAGTGATGGTGGTGCATCCTGAAAAGAGGAACCAGGCCAGCCCTGCGGTCAATAGACTTGTTTTCAATAAAAAATTCATAGGTACTCCTGCAACGTAAGTTGACCGGGTAAAATCCCGGTATCTTTTTGTAAAGGTATTTAGGATGACCGCCGGATTCCGACAGGTCTTCCAGAAAATGTTTTGGATCAGACGCAGTTGTTCCTCGGCGGGCCCCGGGTGGGAATCGAAGGGAGAAAGATAGCATGGTTGACAAAAGGAACTTCATCTGGGTAAGGCAACCCAGGATTTTCAAACGCGAATGATTGAAAAAAAGGCAGGGAATTTTGAAACGCTACGAATTTTCTCGAGCCTGCACATCCCAGGGCAAGGCATTCCTCATCCACCTGCTGCTGATGGGATTCCCCTGATTGGGTTGTCTGACCATGAGTGTGATCTGAATGATGGGAATGATGATGGATTTGGGACAGCATTGGTCCCAGATGATGAACCCAGTGGGGCGGTTGCCAGATCCAGTATTGAAGGAGAACCAGAATCAGGATCGCCGGCAGGAATATTTTCACCGGACGATGAACGGAATGAATCAGTGAGCCCATCTGCGCCAGAATTGGAGGAAATATCCATCCTATCGCATGATGAGAAATTGTCTAATCCTAAAAAATTCTCAACACAGGATTCCCGGATCTTTCGATGGTTCCGCCTAGATTTTGAGCCGATCGGCCGTTTTCAGCGTATCTCCAGAAAATTTTTTCCACTCAAGGAGTCTTATGGAATCTGTCTACATCCCAGGTACCCGCCAGGAACGGCTTGGCATTGAACAACCGGCCATCGACCTATACGCCCTCCGCAAAAAAATTCAATACCACGTCACCCGCCAAGAGTTCGAAATTGCCAATGATCTCCTCAAAGATCTCCCCTCAGACCGGTCGCAGGAAATGAAGAAAATGTTCGGGCTGGATTAAATTATCTCAGTTTTTGTTTGAGTTCCCGGATACCACCAACCAGCTGCTGATGATGATGAATCCGACACCGAGCCATTCCAGGGGTTGGGGGAGGCTGCCCCAGATCCAGTAGCCGAAGAGCAGGGTCCAGGCGAGTTTGGTGTAGATGAGGGCGGAAATCGAAGTCGCTTTGGTGACCGGAGCCTGGTAGGAACGGACGAGACACTGACGGGAGAGGAAGAGCAAAATTGCTGAACTGAGGATGACAGGGGAGGCATTGTGCCACAATTCAAACGGGTCAATGACGGCACCCATTAGCAGCAACACCAGGACCGGTTCCCAGAAAATCATCGCTGAGGCTGGAACTTTCTCCCCTGCAAACTTAACGGTGATCCAGCGCAATGAAGCAAACAGGAGCGCACCGAGCATGAATGCCTGGTGATCCAGGCTGCTCCAACCCTCCCATTCCGCCTGCATCATCAACCAGCCTCCTGCCATACCCAGCAGGATGGCAGGCCATATTTTTCCGGAAGGCTTCTCCCCCAAAAAAACCATTGCCAGAACGGCCATCATCACCGGAGACAAAAGGCTCATCGCCCCGAATTCGAAAACACTCAGCCCCGAGAGGGCGCTGAGGAAACAATGCCAGGCCCCCAGGGTGAAGAGGCTGATCAGCAGGAGGACCTTCCAGGAAACGGGTTTGATCCGGACCAGGGATCCCCGGGTCAGCAGTTCCTGCAATGCCGTGAGTGTCATGAACAACGCCGCGGTGACAAAATTGATTTCCAGCAGGCTATAACTTTCCAGCAGCCATTTCTCCACCGCGATGTTCGCTGCCAGTAAAAAATAACCAAGCAGGATCCTCCCCGTGATCCATGCCTGACTCGAAGAAATCCGATTCTGTCCCTGCCTGTCACTCATCCATTACTTTAAATATTTAGATAAAAATTTGATTATTCAAATACAAATATATAACATCTTTTTGACTTCATCATATTGTGATAGCTATCATTTAAGTCAAACACTTAGAATTTCTGATCAAAAGCATTGTTGCACAGGGTACATTTCCTGAGGAGGCATTTTTGAATTTTGGATTCGTCATCGACAATCGCAACTGCATCGGCTGCCACGCCTGCACGGTTGCCTGCAAATCCGAGCATGATGTCCCCATCGGGGTCAATCGGACCTGGGTTAAGTATGTAGAAAAGGGGCAGTTCCCCGACACCCGCAGGGTGTTTTCCGTCATGCGCTGCAATCACTGTGAAAACGCACCCTGTGTTGAAATCTGCCCGACCCAGGCGTTGTACACGCGTCCGGACGGCATTGTGGATTTCAACAACGAACGTTGCATCGGCTGCAAGTCATGCACACAAGCCTGCCCCTACGACGCGATCTACATCGATCCTGAAAACCATACCGCGGCCAAGTGCAACTACTGCTCGCACAAAGTCGATAATGGTTTACAGCCAGCGTGTGTCACCGTATGTCCCACAGAAGCCATCATTTCCGGAGATCTGGATGATCCGGGGAGCAAGATTGCAAACCTCGTTGCCCGACAGCAGGTGACGGCAAGAAAGCCGGAAAAAGGGACACGGCCTAAGCTTTTTTACATCGAAGGCGACGACGTTTCACTAAAACCTTTGGAAACCGAACATTCCGGACAAAGTCTTTGGGGTTCCCAGGAATCCGGGGTCGGCCATCATTCCGGAAAAGATCATGGTCACAGTGTCAGTTTTGGAGCAGGAAATCCGGAAAACTCCAGGAATCCCTCAAATCCCGGAAACATTGAAAATTCTGTCCCGCTCAACGGAGGCCTGAGTGGAGGTTCTAGACCGTCACGGAGGGTTTACGATGCGCCTTCCAAAGGAATCCTCTGGGGCTGGGAAGTCGCAGGATACATCCTGACCAAGGCACTGGCGGCCGGAATCCTCGGCATGCCCCTGTTGCTGAATCAACTCGGCCTGGTGAGTCTTTCCAGTGAGATGCTCTGGGTCACATCCCTTGTTTCCTTGATTTTTCTCGGTGCAACAGGGGTGTTACTCATCATGGACTTGGATCAGCCCTCCCGCTTTCTTTATGTCCTTTTACGTCCTCACTGGAGATCGTGGCTGGTCAAAGGAGGCTACACGATTACCGTCTATGGGGGACTGGTCACCTTGCTGGGAGCCGCACATTTTTTTGGATACGCGGAAATGGCAAATTGGCTTGTTTGGCCAATCCTGGCAGTTTCTATTCTACTTGCGATCTACACCGCCTTCCTTTTTGCCCAGGCAAAGGGGCGTGATTTCTGGCAGAGTCCCTTGCTGATTCTTCACATGCTGCTTCACGCAGTGGTAGGAGGAAGTGCCGCACTCTTGCTGGCAGGTTTCCTCTGGGAACCAATATCTCCGATGATTCCCTATTTACAGAACATCTTGATCGGTGGCCTGGTGGTACAGGTTTTTTCGCTTGGTGCAGAATTGATCATTCCCCACCCCACTGAAGATTCCCATCGCACCGTGAAAATCATCACCAGGGGGTTTTTCAAATCCCAATTCTGGTTCGGAGTGATCCTGGTCGGCAGTTTGCTGCCTTTTCTGATGCTTCTCTGGAGTACGACTCCATTGATGCTGGCCCTTGCAGGAATTTTGGTGCTGATCGGCATCTGGTATTCAGTACGCATCTGGGTTGTCGCACCGCAGATGATCCCCCTCAGTTAGATGACCTTTATCGATTTTGATGATTATGAAAATGCAGCCTGAAGCGTCCTGGATTGAAAAAATGGCCCAAGGGATCGGTCTGATTCCTGACCTGACCGAATCCGAAACCCCGAAATCAGAAATGAGGGAACCCGGTCCCCTCAGCAGTTATCCTCCACCTGAACAATGGGACGACTGGGAAGAATATGAAGCAACGGAATGGGCTCAGAAAAAGAAAAAACGCTATTCCATCATTCCCACTTCCTGCTTCAACTGTGAGTCAGGCTGCGGACTGTTGAGCTATGTCGACAAGGAAACCGGGAAGGTACGTAAATTCGAGGGCAATCCCTATCATCCCGGAAGCAGAGGGCGAAACTGCGCCAAAGGCCCAGCGACCATCAACCAGATCGAGGACAAAGAACGGATCCTCTACCCATTGAAGCGAGTCGGGAAAAGAGGTGAGGGCAAATGGGAAAGAGTCTCCTGGGAATCAGTGCTTGAGGACATCTCTTCTAGAATCCGCTCGGCCCTGGAAGAAGGCCGCAACAACGAAGTCGCCTACCATGTTGGACGTCCCGGCCATGAAGGATACATGGACCGGATCCTCCAGGCATGGGGTGTCGACGGACATAACAGTCACACCAACATCTGTTCCGCCGGAGCAAGATTTGGTTATGCCATCTGGGACGGGGTGGACCGGACTTCTCCCGATTTTGCCAATGCGGATTTTATTCTCCTGATCAGTGCCCACCTGGAGTCGGGTCATTATTTTAATCCCCATGCCCAGAGAATCATCGAAGGAAAGAACAACGGGACCAAAATCGCCGTGATGGATATCCGGCTTTCTAACACTGCCAGCAGGGCCGATTACTGGATGGCAACCTACCCCGGAACCGAAGCAGCCGTGATGCTGGCGATGGCGAGGATCATCCTTCAGGAAAAACTCTACAATGAGGAATTCCTCCGGAATTGGGTCAACTGGCAGGACTGGCTCCAGACCGAACATCCGGGTTCGGAATTAACGCTTGAAACCGCAGTTGAAAAACTGATCGAGCATTACAAGGAATTCACTCCCGAATTCGCCGAAAAAGAAAGTGGGGTTTCTGCAGAGACGATCGTCGAAGTCGCACGCAGGATCGGTCGGGCCGGAAGCCGTTTTGCCTGCATGAACTGGCGCAGTGCCAGCAGCGGCAACCTTGGGGGCTGGCAGGTGGCTCGCTGTCTCCAGTTCCTGAATGTGCTGACCGGAAGCATCGGCACCCCCGGTGGAACCCTGCCGAACTCCTGGAATAAATTTCATCCGACCTTCTGCAGCAAGCCTCCCGCACAGAAATTCTGGAACGAACTTCATTTCCCCAAGGAATATCCGCTTTCCCATTATGAACTGAGTTACCTGCTCCCACATTTTCTCAAAGAAAACCGGGGCAAGATGTCGGTCTACTTCACCCGTGTGTTCAATCCGGTCTGGACCTACCCTGATGGTTTCAGCTGGATCGAGGCATTGAGGGATGAATCAAAAGTCGGGCTCCACATCGCACTCACTCCGACCTGGAACGAAACCGCCTACTTTGCAGATTATGTCCTGCCGATGGGACATTCTTCGGAACGGCATGATCTGATCAGTTACGAAACCCACGCAGGAATGTGGATCGCCTATCGGCAGCCGGTTCTTCGTGAATATGCGAGACGTCAAGGCAAGGAACCGGAGTTCACCTACCAGGCAAATCCCGGAGAAGTCTGGGAGGAGGATGAATTCTGGATCGAGCTTTCATGGCGCATCGATCCGGAAGGCAAACTCGGAGTGAAAGAACATTTCCTTTCTCCATACCGTGAGGGAGAAAAACTCACCATTGATGAATATTACCGCTTCATCTTCGAGCGTGTTCCTGGGCTAACCGAAAAAGCGGCCGAAGAGGATCTCAGTCCTCTGGATTACATGCGGCGCTACGGGGCTTTTGAAGTCAAAAAAGAAGTGTATGAACTTTACCGGAACCCGCTGTCAGAAGAACAATTAAAAGGAACAAAGGTTGATGAAAAAAACGGTACGGTTTTAAAAGATGGGAAACCGGTTGGGGTTTGGGCAGACGGGAAACCGTCGGTGGGGTTCGGCTCTCCGTCCAAAAAACAGGAACTTTTTTCCAAAACCCTCTCTGACTGGAAATGGCCCGAGTACAGCCTCCCGGGTTACATCAAGAGCCATGTTCATGAAGAGGAAATGGATCGCTCCAAGGGCGATTTCCCGCTGGTGCCCACCTACCGCCTTCCAACCCTGATCCATTCCCGTTCTGCCAATGCCAAATGGCTGGTGGAAATCTCCAACCGCAATCCGCTCTGGATGCATACTTCCGATGCAAACAGATTAGGATTCAAAACGGGTGATCTGGCAAGGGTCAATACCGAGATCGGTTATTTTGTCGCACGGGTTTGGGCCACCGAAGGCATGCGCCCGGGAGTGGTTGCCTGTTCCCACCATATCGGACGCTGGAGAAGAAGCCAGGATCCCGAGGCCAACCGCTGGGCGACGAACCTTGTGGACATCCAGGAACAGGGTTCAGGAAAATGGAAGATGAATGTCATCTCCGGCATCCAACCTGCGGAGGGAGAAGACAAAGACCTGAAACGCATTTTCTGGCGGGATGGCGGGGTGCATCAGAACATCACCCACGCAGTCCATCCCGATCCGATCAGCGGAATGCATTGCTGGCATCAGAAAGTCAGGATCGAAAAAGCCCAATCCGGAGACCAGTATGGTGATGTGTTTGTGGACACATCGAAATCCACCGAGGTCTATCGGCGTTGGCTTGAGAAAACCCGCCCTGCACCGGGCCCCGAAGGGCTGCGTCGACCTCTTTGGCTGAAAAGACCCCTCAAACCATCTGAGGAGATGTTTTACCTGGACCAGAAAGAGTCCTAGGCCTCCAATAAATCTTTTCTTTTCAGGAACCCGATCCAAAAAAGGGATTGGGTTCTATTCCTTCCTGAGATAAGTTGGTTACCTGTTGTTGACGATAACAGGTTTGAATTCACAAACCAGAATCGTGAACGGAATCGAAGATCCAAACTCAATCTCATTCAATGGAGGAAACATGGAAGAAGAGCGCCCCAAACGGATGGCTCTAATTGCATCCCAGGGAACCCTAGACTGGGCCTATCCCCCCTTTATTTTGGCATCAACCGCAGTTGCGATGGAAATGCAGGTGGCAGTATTTTTTACTTTTTATGGACTGACCCTGCTCAAACGAAAAATCACTGCAAAGGTTGCCCCCCACGCCAATCCTGCGATGCCGATGAAAATGCCTTTCGGGCCAAAAAGTTTCCAGAATTTCGAATGGCCGATGCCCAATATGTTGATGGGGAACCTTCCGGGATTTGAGACCACAGCCACTTCACTGATGAAGCAGACCTTTAAAAATAAAGGAGTTGCTTCCATTGAGGAACTTCGCGAGATCTGCCTTGAATCCGGGGTGAAGATGATCGGTTGTCAGATGACGATGGACGTCTTCGGTTTCAGCAAGGAGGATTTTATCGATGGGGTAGAAGTTGGAGGGGCTGCAACCTTTCTGGAATTCGCGGCCGATTCAGACATCCAACTGTTTGTCTGAAAACTGTCAGGTTTTTTAATTTCGGAACTGTTCAAGGTACCATTCTATAAACCGTCGGTAAGGCCTGGGCAGGGCCAGGTCTTCGATCTTGGGAATTTCCACCCAGGAGGTGGTTTCATTGGATTTCTTTCCGGGGACTTCAAGTGTAACCGGATAAAACCCAACTCGTGTTTTGAAATTCGTGTAACGGTGCTCGAGTTGGTGGATTTCTTTTCCAAGAGTCACTTTGATCCCGTAATTCCTTTCAAGATGTTCTTCAAGTGTCCCTTTCAGTTTTTTCTTAGTATCCGATTCGACAGAAGGAAATTCCCATAATCCTTCGAGCAAGGAGTTTTCAAGGCGTTTGCTGAAAAGCAGTTTTTTGTTGCATCGGATCACGGCACATGCACGATAGCGTTGTCGGGGGACCTTGCCCGGTTTTGATGCCGGGATTGCTTCCACTTTACCCAATTCAAATGCCAGACAATGCTGCCGGATCGGGCAAAGCAGACAGTTCGGCGATGAAGGCAAACAGACTGTAGCGCCAAGTTCCATCAGCGCCTGGTTGAAATTTCGGGCCTCCTCTTTTGGAATCCAGGCTTCTGCGAGCCTCCAGAGTTCCTTTCCGACGTCTCCAAGTTGAGGCGGATCTTCGATCTTCCTGACACGGCAAAGGACACGGGTGACGTTGCCGTCGAGGATCGGTGCCGGTTGATTGAAAGCAATGCTGGCAATGGCACCGGCGGTGTACCTTCCGATGCCCGGAAGTTTCAACAACTCGGCGACCTGTTCAGGAAACTGTCCTCCGTATTCATTGCAGATCATTTCTGCGGTTTTTCGGATATTTCGGACTCGCCGGTAGTACCCCAGGCCTTCCCAAAGTTTGATCAATAATTCCTCATCCGCCTCTGCCACTTCCCGGATTCCCGGCAAGGCTTCCATCCACCGCCGGTAAAAGGGCAACATTGTTTTGACCTGGGTCTGCTGAAGCATGATTTCTGAAATCCAAACCTGATAGGGCTCATAATTCTCCCGCCATGGAAGCTTGCGTTGGTGTTCCTTGAACCATTTCAATAACGACTGCTGCAGATCCTCAAGTTCGTTGGCGTTCAAATCCCTCTGCTTCATCCCAAGCCTGATTCTGAATTAATGCTTTCGCTCCAATTGCCGATAAGGGTGACAATGATTTTCTGGAAAGAAAACACCGGATTCGGATTTTCCAGAAAAGTGCTAAAGGATTTTTTGAAGACACCGATAAGAAGAACAGATTTTCATCTTCCATAAGGAAGTCAACAGGAGTCATTCATGGCATTTCGTATTAATTCCAACATCGCAGCCTTAAACGCATTGAGGCATCTGCACGACACGGAGGAAGCCCTGAGTACCAACCTGGAGCGTTTATCCTCCGGTCGGAAACTCAATCATGCTTCTGATGGCCCTGCAGCGATGGTGATTTCGGAGCAGATGAAGACTCAGATTGAATCCCTTGACCAGTCGATCCGGAATTCAGAAATTTCCATGTCGATGCTCCAAACCACCGAAGGTGCTTTGAGTGAAGTGAGCAACATCCTGATCGATATGCGTCAGTTGGCGGTTCATGCAGCTAACGAAGGAACGAATGATCCTAAGATGCTGCAGGCGGACCAGAATGAAATCGAAAATCTGCTTTCAACCCTCGGAAACATTTCACGGAACACTCAGTTCGGAACCCGAACCCTGCTCGATGGAAGCAATTCGGCAACCGGAGTTGCAGTCGGAAACGGTCTTGAATTTGTCAGAGCGACCGAAACCGCGAAATCATCACCGGCGGAAGGTTATAAAGTCGATATCACCCAGGTCGCCACAAGGGCAATGCTGGTTGGTGAGCGAATGCTGAGCCTCGAGGATGTTTCGAGTTCGGATCCAAGCCAGGTGATTTCTTTTGTCATCAACGAAGGGGGAAGAACGGTTGCCATCGATCTCAAGAGCAACACAACCCTTCGTGAGCAAATAGAAAAACTGGCAACCGCCGCATTAAGAGATGGAAGACCTGAAGTGAGAGAACGGAATGAACGGGCGATCCAACAACTGGTTGCCCATGAAATGCAGCGGCAAACCGATGAAGCCGGGATGAATCTCGATATCTTTGTTTATCGTGCAGCCGAAAACATGGGCAAGTTCCTCGAAGACTTTGATGCACTGGATGACGCGCTCACAGAATGGGCAAGCTATCCCGGTGCTGTCGGGGCTTTAGGGGGTGATGATGTGATCGTCATCCGGCATCGTGAATTTGGAAGTGAACCCAACTTCACCGTCTCAACCAGCCTTGATAATTATTTCAGTGAAATTTCTCCAGCAAACGAATCGGTATTCGCGATTCCCGGAAAAGATGTGGAAGGTACCATCGGCGGAGCGCCTGAATTCGATGGCGGTGAAGCGGCCATTGGAAACGGTCAGGAACTCTCTGGAGCTCCTGGTGCAGAAGCAGAAGGAATCACGATCCGTTACAACCAGGATACCGATGATGTGATTTACCGTATTTTCAACCGTACTGAAAACCGGATCACCGGTTTGCTTAAACGTCAAAAGGACAACGAATTCCTGGTCGGGGACAGCATCGATGGCTACGTTCACCTGACCCAGAATTCGCTGGCTTTTCAGACCGGACCGAACCAGGGACAACAGAGTAAGGTTTCGGTGAGCAGCGTCGATCCAGAGCAACTTGCACGAGGCGTGGACAACGACAGCAATTTCCGCAGTCTGTCGGATATTGAAGTCCTGAGCGCTGATTCTGCGCAGGATTCGATGCTGATGATCGATGAAGCGATTGACGAGGTTTCCACTTTGCGCGGAAAACTTGGATCTTTTCAGCGGAATTCCCTGGAAGCCAATTTGAACAGTTTACGGATTTCCAAAGAAAATATGGTGGCCTCCGAGTCGATGCTCGCAGACACCGATATGGCCGAGGAGATGAGTGATTTGGTTAAAAATCAAATACTCCTTTCTTCCGGCACCGCCATGCTCGCTCAGGCCAATCAAACTCCACAGTCGGTGATGCAACTGTTGGATGTTGGGGCCTAGGCATGGAACATTTTTTGAAGCACTTGGAAGCTGTTTTTCTACCATTGGGTAGATAAATAGGATCTTGAATAATATCAATGATTTAAATTCCAAGTCAGGGGCAGATTCTGCCTGCTGAACGGGGAAAAAACCGTCGCTTCAAGAAAAAAGAGACTTGGCGGAACTGAATCCAAATGCGATTACCGGGCTCGGCTCGAAGCTGAATACCCAGGAAATCATCGAGCGTTTCATGAAAATCGAGAAACGCCGGTTGAAGCCTGTGGAAGCCCGAAAAGAACAGAAGCTCGAAGAACTCGACGCCTGGAATGCGGTCAAGATGGAACTGCAGAAACTGCAGTCTGCGACCGAAGCCCTGGATAAGGGCGACGTCTGGGAAGCGACCAAGGTCGAAGTCAGTGATCCGAAGGTGCTGGAAGCCAAGGCACGTCGGGATGCTGAACCAGGAAAAACCACCTTAGCAGTGGATTCTATAGCTCTTTCTCATCAACTCATCTGTCAAGGTTATGAACGTGAAGATGTCGTCATCGGCACGGGCAAGGTACGGATCAAAGTCGGAGATGATGAAGATGATACTCCGGTCACGATCAATCTCACTGAAGGCAAAGATACATTGAAGGACCTGATGCAGGCCATCAATGATTCGGATGCTGAAGTCGAGGCATACATTGCCAAGACCCATGGGGATACTCCGTTCAGACTCCTACTCACCAGTGATGTGACTGGTGAAAGAGGCAGGATCTCAATCGAAGTCGACCTCAAAGGAGGAGATGTAGAAGCTCCTGACTACGAGAATTACTACGATGAAACCTCAGAGTGGAAAGGGTTAGATCCCCTGGTACCTGAAGGTGTTGAAAGAAAAGGTGCAGGATCTTCCACTCCGATTACTGGGATCATCGGTACCTTCGAGGGTGAAGAAGACCGTACCTTCACATTCACGGTGGTAAGAGCAGGAACAATCCCTTCCGAGAAAGGGGTGGTCATCGGATGGGAAGACGATCAGGGACGGGCCGGGGAATTTGAGGTCAATATGTACAACTATGTCCCTGGTGAGGGGGTCGATTTTGCGGATGGTCTTCAACTGGCCCTCAGTGATGGGGAGTTGGTAGATGGCGATACGTTCACCGTCCAGGCATATGCCAAGAAATCGGATATGCTCTGGTGGCTCAGTGAAGCCCAGAAGGCAGCAAAAGTAACTCAACCTTCGGATTGGTCGAGTAAAGCTACCACCGGAGGAATCCAGGTAAGTGGACAATATTCTGGAGATGAAGACCAAACCGTCATTTTCAGGGTTGAAGGGAGTGGGCAGGTAGGTGGACCTATTCCGCTTAAATTGCATTATGAGTTCACAGGATCAGGCGAGAGTGGAACCTTAAATATTGGTGAACCCTATCTTGGTGAATCAATTGAAGAAGATTCTTTAAAATCTGCAAAAGCATTCGATTCCAAAGATGGAGAAGAGTTATTTGATCTTCAATTCAACCAAAAGGGAAGTAACAATCCAAAAAAATTACCCATTGCCAATGGGCTGTTTATAGAGATTCAACCAAGCATCCTCAAGGATGGTGATACTGCTGAAATCGATGTGGTCGCCCCGGTTTCAGAAGATATGTGGTGGATCGATGAAAGCATAAGAAACGCTCCTCCAATCATTGACACCATGATCAAGTGGCGTCCTTATTCGGAAGTGGTTGTCGAAGAAGGAGGAGAAGCACCTCCGACAGAACTGAAGGTTGCTGATGGTATCTTGGAAATTAAAACCAATAAGAGTAATGCTCCTATTGCTGTAACCGGACCCTATATCGGTGATGATTCGAAGACCTATACCTTCAAAGTTGAGAAACGTGGGAATGTTGGTATCACCAGAGTATTACAACTCATTTGGGAGGATACTTTCGGGAATACTGGGAAAATAGAGGTGGGTCAGGGGTATGTTCCTGGAACTCCCATCTTTTTTGATTCAGGTTTGAGTTTGGCTTTAGGTGATGGAGAACTTTATAAGAATGATGAGTTTATTATTGAAACAAGAACTTCCACTGTCCGGAAAGCTCAGGATCTAGTCCTTCGTCTCGGTGCTACAAGAACTGGCGGAGGAATGGAGGTAAGAAGAGATGTGAACAAAGTCAATGATGTCGTGAAGGGCTTGGACCTTGAATTTTTTTCCTCAAGTGAGGAACCCGTCACCATTTCAGTGATAGGTGATACAGGTAAAGCCAAAGAAAAAATTGTCGATTTTGTGGACGCATATAACACCTTCAGCACCACGGCCAAGGAAATGTCCAAGTTCGACAAGGCCACGAATACAGCAGCTCCGCTTTTGAGTGATCGTACTTTGGCCCAGGCAGTCAATGAGATTGCAACCACTTCCATTGCGACGGTCCAGGGACTGCCGCAAACGGATAACATGTTGTTTTCGATAGGTATCCGCCTGAATGATCAAGGGGCAATGACAATTGATCAAAAAAAATTAGGCGAGAAAGTAGAAGAGGATTTTGCAACGGTCGCTAATCTGTTCCGCTCTCATGGAGAATCGGATCAACCAGGAGTAACTTTTGTAGGATCCACGGATGAGACACAGATCAATTCCGACGGATTCAAAATCGATGTGAAACAAGCCTCTGAAAAAGGATATTACTTGGGAACCCCGCTTCCTCCGATGATTACGGTCAATGAGACCAACGATACCATTTCGATCATCAGTGGTGGGAGAAGTTCCGATCCTTTGAAATTGAGACATGATACGTATTCGCCCAACAGTTTGGCCAAGCAGATACAAAACCGAATCAATGATGACAAGGTCCTGGGACGAAGAGGAATTCAGGTACGGGAAGAAGAGGGTCGAATCAAAATTGTTTCCGGAAGTTTTGGTTCTCGAAGCAAAATCGAAATAGAAGCCGGAAAGGATCGTGATATATCCAGTTTGGGATTAACCGACGGTGAATCAGTACCTGGCAAGGATGTGGATGGAACCATTGATGGATTTCAGGCAACGGGAAGGGGGCAATTGTTGGTTGGAACGGAAGAAACCCCGACAGAAGGGTTACGTGTTTTTGTCAATCTGGATGAGAAGGAACTCCTTCCAGAACAGGAAGAAGCAAGAGTCAAACTGACCAAAGGGATTGCAGTCAAACTTGGAGACAAGTTGAAAAGAATGAACAACCCGGTTGATGGCGATGTTAAAAAGGTAACCAACGACATTACTGACCAGATTGGTAATTACGACGAACAACTTGTTCGACTTGGTGAACGGATTGAAGACAAACACCGACATTTGCAAATCAAATTCGCCAAGTTGGATAGCACCATGGGACGTCTAAGATCCCAACAGAATTATGTCAGTCAACAACTGGCCGCATTGAGCAGCAGCCCCAAAGGGGGTGGAGGAAACAAAGATAACTAGGGATTAATGATTCATTCAAAACCATATGAGCAACTTTAGTATTTATCCAAAATTGAACACATGAATTCTTATACCAACCAACAAAATGCTTATCGAAAAGCATCGGTGAATACCTTGGATCAGAATAAGCTGATCGTCATGCTCTACGATGGAGCCATCAAACAAGCAGGTTTTGCTGTTGAGCACATCAAGAAAAATGAAATCGAAAAAGCGCACAATGCATTGGTGAAAGCCAAAAACATTGTTTCTGAATTGATGTCTTCCCTGAATATGGAAAAAGGCGGGGAAGTCGCAAAAAATCTGAAATCCCTTTATGCCTTCATGTTCAGTCAACTGATTGAAGCCAACATGAACAAAGAATCAAAACCGGTTGTCACGGTCATCGGCCTACTCAAGGAACTGCGTGAAGCCTGGATCCATATCGGCAACACCAATAAAGCACCTGCGGTACCTGGGGCCCGGCCACAACAACCCGGAAAAATGAATGAAAAACGCGTTAATTTGAAAGGATAGAACACAGAGCATGCTGAACCCTAAAAATTCTTATAAAGCTTATTCGAAAACAGATGTAAATACTTCGGATCAATTGACCTTGATCATCATGCTTTATGACGGATTATTAAGATTTCTAAAGAAAGCAATGGTCAAGATTGAGGAAAACGATGTAGAGGCTGCGCACAATTATTTTGTCCGCAGTAAAGACATTGTCAATGAATTGCTCTCCACGCTTCATGCAGAAAAGGGGGGAGATATCGGAAATAATCTGCGGGAACTTTATTTGTACATGTTTCGAAGAATCGTTGAAGCAAATTTGAAAAAAGACATTGAGATTACTAAAGATGTTTATCAGGTTGCAAAAACCCTCCATGAGGGATGGATTCAACTGAAATCACGTCAGCAAAATAAAGAAACGCCGAATAAGGTTAAATTGAAATCCGCCTTTCGGGCACAGGGTTAAGGCAGATTGAAAAAATAATTATAACGTGAATGATACCTTTAAAGATTGGATTTACTAGCGAAATGGATGAGTGATATTTATTTGTCACGATAATTCAACCAGATATAACGGTTTGCCCGGTTGAAGAACGAAGTGAGGCCGCCAGCTCCAAGCGAGATGGTGCATTCTGAGGCACTGAAATTCTGAAACCGGGCATTTGAAACCCGATTTCATTAAACGGGATTATTTTTAAAAAATTAGTAACTGTAGGAAATCATTCGATTTCCCAAAATGGACTTTGGGTTCTGATTTCCGTAAACAAGATGAATCGTTTACGGAATTCATGAAGACCCTTGCTGGTTTGTTATTTTTCGTTTTTTTCATGCTTCCAGGGCAAATGCCTGAAGCAGCCGAAATAGGACCAATTAAAGGATTGGTCGAACGTTTAGATCTTCGAAAGAATAAATGGGAAAAGGTCCGTCAAGGGGATTCAATCTTAAAAGATGATCGGATCCGAACAGGCAGAAACTCCAGAGCAGAACTTGTTTTTAAAAACAAAATCTACCTTAGAGCTTCAGCAAATAGTGAAATGAATGTGAGGAGTCTTTTTGGTGACACCAAAGAGCAAGATCTGGATGTTAATTTAATCCGTGGTACCTTGTGGACCAGTGTATTAAGGAAATTGAAAAAGAAGTCCCGGGTAAAGATTCGTACTCCAGTTGCTGTAATGGGTGTGAAAGGAACACAGTTTAATACAGTCTTTCAACCGGTTACCGAACAATTAGAGGTCATTGTAGTGGAGGGAAGAGTAGAAGTGCTTCCACCTTCTCAAATGGAAGGCCCTGGAAAAATCCAAGGTCCAAAAGAAATCCCTGGTCCACGTGAAATAACACGGGAAGAATGGATGGCCCAAGTCTCATCGGGTGAGAAACTGATTCTTAGTCGAAATGATGAAAAACCTTTAATAGGTAAGGCTGGTCCGGACCAACTTGGAAATGACTGGATCCTTTTTAATAGAGAAAGAGACCAGGTCCAAAGAAACGAATAGTTTGTTTTTTTACAAACTTATAAATAGTTCATTTAAAAGTTCTTAGATAATTGAATCTAAATATTAATTCTTTACACTAAGTATAGAATTCTTTTAGATATTTTTTTAAAAGCGGTATTGGTGTCATGACCATACCGCTTTTTTTATGCCTTTTTTTACAATCAAATTTTTTCTATGATTGCTTTTGCTACAAGGCATCTATCTCTAAGAATTTTTCGAAAGCAGTAAATTTTTGTAAAGAGGTTTTCGCTTATTCTTTTGAAAATTGGTCCTTTTTTAAAGGATTCAAAGATATAAGGAACCAATCTGTAAAGTTAAAGAAGTCTATCCATTTATGAAATAGAATAATGTCTTCGACGTTATCTTGATTGACTTTCACAAGTTAGTTCTAATTTAATTACATGGATACGAGTATTTGCAGATTAAATTATGATAAATTGTCATAAATTGATTATTTTATGTAGATGACATTTTCGTGTGATTTCTCATCTACGTTGATAGTTGCCAAATTTCTTTAAGGTTAAATTGTAACCATAACTATATTGCATATACACATTTTTGATCTTTGATATTTAGAATTGTTTACTGTTGTCATTCATTATTTTTTTATGATGCAACTTAAGTATTTAATAGGTGACTTGTACTAGTTTATATATTTATCATTTTATAATTTATTTATTTGTTTTAGAGAATTCAAATACATAT
>LUMI01000175.1_pt1 | contig 19155 bp, 17 predicted proteins | sample 729681 | NCBI WGS metagenome assembly LUMI01 (sample SAMN03860267, study PRJNA289734) | marine metagenome | biome: seawater column; feature: ocean; material: water; isolation source: Red Sea water column Station 34 - depth 10m | place: Saudi Arabia: Red Sea | collected 2011-10-15 | depth 10 m
CGGCATTTCTTGGTTGACTATTTTGGAGTTAGTCGCCAGAAAGCTGCTCTAGTCTTGCCTCTCTGTCTGCTGTGATGAGAGTAAGCTGCTGGAAGAGCAAAGTCCGCCTCACCATATCTCTCAACGGACCATCCATGCTCCTCAAACAGGGGATTAATGTGGGTGGCTTCGGCGCTGTGCATCAGATGCGAAGTGACACGGGCAGATAGCATGGCATCAAGGAATGGGCGGTCGGCCTTGGGAGACTGTCTTCCCCATGGGGGGTTGCTGATTATGAGGTCTGCTGCTTCGATATCGACTGTTTCCTGGCCGAGAGTGGCGTGAATCACCTGAATCTCTTCTAGAAAACCCATCTCCTCTGCATTAAAATTGGCAATATCGCAGGCCTCTGCGTCAGATTCCACCAGAATTGCCCTGCCTGCACCAAGTGCCATGGCGCCCAAGCCTAGTACTCCATTGCCTGCTCCCAGATCAGCAACTGAGCATCCCTCGTGCAAGTCGCCAAAGGTGGAAATGTCGGTGAGCCAACGAGAGGCGAGGTCGCCATCAGTAGCATACTGCTCCAGTTCAATCGATTGAGATTGGATTTGCTCGAGGCCGGACAGCAACATCGCCAGCCTTCTGACTCGCATGCTTACCGAAAGACCGCCTCTCCTAAGAACCAATTCAGAGTTTCAGACTCACTGGATTTTATCATAGTTAAAATACTCTCGATTCCAATTGTGCTGCATGATGGAAGCCGAATTGCTCGCGATTGGATTTTTGGGAGTTGCCTTAGTGGTCGCATTTTGGATTATTGCGACTAACAAAGGCGCTGATGAGGATAGAATCAACCAAATTGCTAATACCATTCTTCTCAATCAGGCAAAGGAGTTGGCAGAAGGCAACAAATCAGAACTGGATGCAATGAGTAAGCAAGTAGGTGAAGCAAAGGTCAAGAGTGACAAAGTGGAGGCTGAGAATGTTACAATCAAGGAGCTTGTCGCAAGTCTGAGTGCGCTTCAAGGGAAGCTAGAACAAACCCAGAAGGATACTAACGAGGCCGTCGAAGCGGCCAACAAAGAGGCAAGGAGGATAGTAAATGCCCTTGCTGGAAACGATCCAATAGCCAAGCGCGACTATGGAGAAGGTAGAGTACGAACCATCCTTGAGGGCATGGGATTGGAAGATGGTGTCCACTTTGAAGAGCAGTACAATCTTTCACCCTACCCTGGTAATGATTCTGGAAAAGAGCCAGACTTCATCCTGATGCTTCCCGGCGGGGCAGCGCAGGCAATAGACTCCAAGGCTGTGACCAAGGCAGCATTCCAATCGTTCTACATATTGGATGAAGAAGAAGATATAGAGGTGAAGAAAAAACATCTCAAGCAGCACACAAATGATGTATGGAATCAGGTCAAAGATTTGGCAGATAGAAATTATCCTCTAAGAAGAGTTGGGGGCATGAGTCACTTGAAGATGCTGCAATTTCTAGGAATGTGTTCCTTTGCTCGCCTTATGGACTTAGGATTCTTGCTAATTACACAATGAAGTTATGGAGAGGGGTTGGCCGGAATAAAGAATTGAATCAATTACTCGAACTGGTCCAGCAAGTTTCAGAGGCTGTTGTCGAGACTGAGCGAACTAGGTCCGACCACCACAGAGCTATGAAAGACCTAGTAAATACATGGAATAAACACATAGACGGCATTGAGAGTACAGATGGTAGGCGAACTAAGCCTAGTTTGAGGGTAGCCTTGAGTGGCCTATTCCGTCGTGTCCCTTCGCAACAGAAGTCCACGGAACGTGGAAAGAAAGGAGAGATGGCTGGAGCCATTGCCCTCTCTTCAGATATTCCCGAACCCAAATCTCCTGCAGGTATTTCTGATATTGATACTTCCTCGCGTCTAGGCGAAGGAGAAGAGGAGTGAAGGCTTCAGCCATGTTGGGATTATCATGATTGACTGGAGTTCAAACGAATATCACTCTGTAGTAGATTTGCCCGAAGGTTATACAGTCCTCGATTTGAGTCAAGGAATCTGGAATCAGCCTGAGACTGAGTTCAGCGTTGGTAAGTATGACGAAGTAAGGCCTAATCTGTACAATACCGAATTATTCGGCGGAGAGAGGAACGTGCACATCGGGATCGACATCGGAGGGCCAATTGGAACCCCTTGCATGGCATTCATGGATGGTGAGATTTCTCATTTTGGCTATAATCCTGAAGCGGGGGACTACGGAAATGTGATCATCACAAAACATGAGATTGGAGGAGCAACAGTATGGGCCTTATTCGGTCACCTTGATTCCAAATCTATCGAAGGAAAGCGAGTAGGGCAGAGGATAAATGGGGGCGAAGTTATTGCCTGGTTCGGAGCATTTGAGGAGAATGGCGGATGGGAGCCTCATTTACACTTCCAACTGTCCCTAATTGAGCCTGAAACGCACGATATGCCTGGAGTTGTGGCACCAGAGGATAGGGATCAGGCCCTCAGGGACTATCCCGACCCAAGGCTTGTGTTGGGGCCTCTCTACTGAATTGATGTCAAATGTGTCTTCAGAGACTCTATGGAAGGCATATCCGATGGATCCTCGCCCGTCAGTAATGCTAGTCCAATTGAATCCCAATCTGTAACATGTGCAGCGTACAGTAGCCTTTCTAGAAGACTCTCTCCTTCGCAATCTATCACCCATGTCGGTTTGGCTTCGATTTCTTCCAGCATCCACTCAATCCTTGAGTTCGTTCTAGGGTGGATGTCCTTGCTAGAGAGAACCAGTAGTGCCCGGTCGTGAGCGGATTTGCTAGTCCATGCAACTATCTCGTTGTGGTTCATCTCAGGGATATCGGTAGCACCTGCAAACTTAGCAGAGTTCTCGTTCAACTGACACGTGAAACGGTATGCTGCTGCCCCGAGGCATGTTGGTGAGACTATCCCGATCTCCCTCCCTACCAGTGATCTGGAGAGAGCAGCAGCCATACCGGAGTTAGTAGAAAGGTCTGATTCTGAAGACGCCGTAGCCAGTCTGCCAAGCATCCCTTCTATCTCAACTGAGCTGGGTTTTGGAAGAATTCCCAATGCCCAACAGGCCGATAATTGAGTCCCGAAGATATGCCCAAAGGCAGAGCGGGGCATTTGGCCAGGAGGCACATTGAGGCACGCCGATCCTTCGGATTGAGAGATGACGTCCTCCAACTCCCCTCCTGAGCAAATGCCTACAACGGTTCCACCGGCAGAGATCACCTCCCTGACGCCATCGAGGGTCTCCTCGGTATTGCCCGAATAGGAAGTAGCGATAACAAGCCACTCGGGCCCCCACCAGCTGGGCACTCCGTAGTCGGTCCAAACAACAAATGGAAGTCCTCCGGAGTCATCGGATAGGGCCTTCAGGAACAAGCCGCCTGCTCCGGACCCGCCCATACCCAGGCATAGTACACCACTCCAGTCCTTTTCTTCTTCCAAGTCCAATTCGATGGTCAAAGCCGATCTCAGATCCTCAACGAAGTTCCTGGTGAAACCTGCCATATCACGCAAGTCAAATTCGGAGAGAAGTGACTCAAAATCGGGCTCGTCCATCTTCACTCACCTTTACCTGAGACTGGCAGTGCTAGCCACTCCCCATCTATGAAACCAATGCGCAACTCTTCCGAAGACCCGTCATCGTCGTATGGAAGTGCCACCGTCGACACCTTGTAGTCGCCGGGATCCATGAATTCAGCACCGGAAGTGTCCCTGTTCAGGATCTGCACGACGCACTGGTCGGAAAAGGAGCAAACCACGGATGAGGACTCCATATCTCGCCACGTTGCCCCTGTCCTCTCAAACCTATCCAGCCTTCTTAGAATCGGGCCCTCCTTCTGCCAGCTGTCGACTATCCACAGCGCCTTCCTGAGACGGACCACGTCGCCTACCGAATATGCTGGCTTCCTGTAGCTTAGGGTCAGCCTTGTCACTTCCACTCCGTCATTGACTCCTACTACAGTAGAGCTCTCCTTCACCGAACCGCCAAAAGACTTCGTGAGCCTCCTGCCCCAGTTCCTAGCAAGGCTCTTGGAACCTAGTTGGAGGTCCCATCCCCCTGGAACTGGCCCTTCCTTCGATATGAAGAACATGGGGTTTGGTTCCATTGAGGTCAGTAAATCGTCCAAAGTTGAGCGGAGTCGAGATAATTCGTCTTCGTCTAGCTTCCTTCCTGCTGATCTTAGTTGTACCGTGGCCTCGAAGTAGTCGCCATCCTTCCTGGTGCATGGCGTGCAAACCGCGTTGCTAGTCTGCAACAATGGAGCATGGGAGTCCTGGAATTCGTAACCTTCTACCGAACCCGAAACATCCACATGGAGTCGGTTTGTTCTCTGGTCTATCTCTTGAACAGAGAATGAGACCCTGACGTCCTTGGCCCTCTCCTCTAGAGTCAGGCTCTCCCTGATTCTGAGATCTGCCACGCTATGGGCATCCATTGAGGACCACCCTCCTCGTATCTCGAAGGCCTCACACTTTGCACATCTCTTCTGCTGGATTGTCTCTGGCATCTTTGACAGAGTGGTACGCTTCCTCAGGCATTCCTCACACAGCCTATCCGAGGAAAGCGGCGGATCTGCGCCGCAAGTGATACAGAACGACCCTCCAGACATGCTACTCCCGGTTCTCCGCTCAACCTCCCCGTTAGAAGGCTTACCACCATTTTGAGGCTATTCTCTGGAGTCTTCTGTTGGCTTTCCTGCTATCTGTCTCTTCAGTTTTGATAGAGATGAAATCCTACTGAACGTGTAGGAGAAGAGCATAGCGGCTAGGATAGAATAGGTCACAATTGCCTCGATCTCCCCATTCATGAGAGCACTTCCTTGTCGATTTGCCTGTTCTGCTCTTCCAATTCCCTTCTCAGCGAGTATATCGAGTAGTTCAGCAATACTAGCCCAATAAAGAGCACAAAGAAAGAGAATGCTCCAAAGCCCATTAGTTGCTTGATTTCCAAATCAACCCCCGTCTCCCCAGATTCCCTCAGAATCACACCAGGGTGTCGATTCCTCCATAGAGTGGTCGCAACAGCTGTGACGGGAACAAGAACGAAGCCGAACAAACCTATTGCAGCGAGGGTGTCTCTAGTTTCCTCGCCGTCTGGCTGGCTTCTAATCGACATAACCAGGAATAGCGCGACTGACGTGAGTAGGGCGTAAGAGTTCAGCCTCACGTCTCCCCAATCCCATGGAACCCCCCATTCGGCAGAACCCCAGATTGGGCCTGAAATAATCACCCCGAGACCGAAGAGAAGACCTAGTTGCGAGCCTATGACCAGCATTGTCCAACCACTCTCGGACCTCCTAACATACCAAGATGAGGCCCCCATGAAGAGGAGGCAAAAGGATAGGAAAGAGGTCCAAGCAAATGGAACATGCCAGTACAGTATTCTATAGGCTTCGGGGGCATTCCATGAGTTCGGATCTACCAACGGTGCGTAAAAGAAGCCTAGTAGGGCCGTTATGACTACGCAAATCATACCAACGATTGTAATTGGAATCGCCAAGGTACTGCAATTTGCCATATTACCCGGATTTTATCATTAGTCATGAATGCTATCAGTCAGTAATCTGGAATCATCACTGCCGCCAACCAGACCAAGGCTGAGATTAGACTAGCGACTATGCAACTAACTACTGGATCATGTACTGAGAGACTCCAAGACATTCCATTGTCCATAATAGAGGAAAGTGCATCGGTCAACTCTAGAAAAGGCCATACCAATACAATCAGGATTAGGGGAGCCGGGGCGGAAGACGATCTAGAGAGATCGGAAACCAGTAGATGCAGAGCAGTAGCGGCTATTGCCAGATCCATTAGGGCTAGAGCCGGAATCCATAGCCACATAGCCACATCTTCGTATTCCCCTCCGTTGAAAGTTCCCGAAAGGACTGCCCATGACAAGTAAGTAATGGGAATCGGTAGAAGAATAGAGGCTCCTGTAATCGAGAGTGCCGGTCGTGCTATGGGCCCCAGTACTGCATTCCACCAACGCCCACAGTCCGATTCGGAGAGTCGCTGCACCAGGGCGGGGGAGGAAACCGCGGAGATGAATGCGGGAGCTAGTATCAAAGATGCGTGAAGACGGCTGTCTTGGAGTTGGAAATCCTGCCCAGATAGTAGAGCATATGACAGGAGGATTGCCACTAATGCCGGCGTGACTCTTCCGACGGTTTCTATGGGATTCCGCACCTCCATCTTCACAGACCATTTAAGTAGTGATGAAACTGGAGTTTTGTCGCCTCTTTCTCCTGATTGTGGAAGATCGCATATTTCACCCAATGACTTTCCTATTTGCTCTTCTATGGAACCATCCCTGATGGTAAGTACTCTATCCGCGGATGAGGAGATATCTTTGTCATGAGTTGCCATCAGAATAGCATGATTCCTGGAAGATAATGATCTAATCCAGCTTCTTAGGATATCCTTGGCGGAGTCGTCTAATCCCTCTGATGGTTCATCAAGAAGTACCACCAGTGGGGAGTTACTGAGAGCTGCTGGAGCCAAGCCACCGAGGATTGCCACCCTTCTACTCTGTCCACCAGACAGATGGGCCAACCTATCATTGGCCCTATGTTCTAGACCCCATAGAGATAATAGTTCCATGATTTGATCATCACTATGTTCTATTCCGGCCACTGAGAGTGAAACGGAAATTCTCTCCATGACGGTCTCGTCACCGCAAACTCCTCCTTTCTGCAGGGTCAAACCCATAGAAGGGGGTTGGTTTCGCCTTCCCTGTGAATCTCTGACAACTATCGAATTTCCGTTTTCCGCCCAAATCACGTCTCCTGACCGAAGTGGAATAAGTCCTGCGAATGCCTCAATGAGAGTTGTCTTTCCGGACCCATTCTCACCCATAATCGCAACGACTTCCCCCTGGCAAAGAGTCTCGGAGACTCCGTCCAACACCCGCTGTGTCCCTCGATGTACAACTAACTCAACGACTCGGGCCAATGCTGGCGAGGACATGCTTGTACGAGGACGACTACTCATATTGATTATTCCACGACTGCGAATCCCTCTTTAGAGCAGTCATACGGGAAGTGTCATGCCGAGGGACTTCGACTTCACCTGGGCTCAGTTAGAGGGGTCAGACCTCATATGGATGGCATTCCTTGTGATAATTGCAGTAATTCCATTGGCGAATGCTGCCAGGAACAGGGACAGTATAGCGCTAGGAATGGTGCTTTCCATAATCCTCGTACATTTTGTACAGTTTTTCCTATCCTCTTTCGAAAGCGCTCTGGATTTCTACCCTGTCGACATATTCAGCGTCATTCCAGTTTTGGCTGACGACCCTCTACATCAACACAGGATCTTAACGTCGGCTTGGCTACATGCAGACTTCATCCATGTCCTAGGAAACGCACTAGTGATCGCATTGGCAGGAGTGCCTCTGGAGCAGAGAATGGGCGGAAAGAGGTGGATTGCGATTTACGTTATTGGATTGGTGGGGGGGAATCTAGCCTGGATTATTTCACATCAGGATTCAGCCGTCCCTGCAATAGGGGCCAGCGGTGCCGCATTTGGAATACTGGGGGCATACATGGCCTGCTGGCCTGAGGACAAAATCGAGTTTCCACTGATTTTCATGATCAGGGCATGGCCTGTATGGTTGATCGCGTTTGTACGACTTGGGTTGGAGATCTTCCAGATGTACTCAATACAGACTGGAACTGCCGGAGAGACGAACATTGCACATTTAGCTCACATCGGCGGCTTCTTTCTGGCATATGCGTTGGCCAGACCGATAGCGAAAGGAGCTCCCAGCCCCATCGGATTAACTGGGCATTCCATGGGCGGGCCTTCGGTTTCCGACCAGATCAGAGTACAAGCCACTGCAAGGATGGGAAATTTAGAGAATGATCCTTGGACAGTTGCAGGAAAACCCCTCGAAGGGAGGGCTGAAAGAGTTCTAATGAAACTGAGGGAGGAAGGAGACGAGTTGGAGACAAGGAGGGCTTGGCTTGAGGAGTTGGCCGAGAATACCATTTGCCCCGTTTGTGGAGGGGAAGTTTTGACAGTTGACGACAGAGGAGTTTGCAGATTGAGTTGTCATGTTTCCGCTGAACACATTAGGTGGCCATAAGTGATAATCCGGCAAACACAGACCGGTTGGGATTATACAGGTCTTGAGTGTGGCTCTCTACGAGAGCCATGAAAACGAGCAAAGGCAAGTTATACCCTTTGTTGGTTGCCTTACTGGTTTTCTTACTAGACGTACCAATAGGTTCTGCATATATTTCCGATGCACAGGACGCACCTCTGGAGGAGGTTATTGGGGAAAATCCTCCATCTATCCCGCCATTGGTTTGCGGCGAGCATGTGTGCAACAAGGACTGGAGCTTGGAACACACCCCTGTCGATTCAACCCCTCCGGCTATGGAGTTCGGATGGTGGGAGGATTTCTGGTCTGACTCCGACTCAAATGGATTTGACGACAGACTGCAGATGATTCTTGCAGGCGAGAGGGAATCCGTGTCACTAACTTCCATCATTGGTAGCGACGGTAGACCTACTGTAGCGATAATAGTTCACTATGCATGGCATCCAGGACCGACAGACATTGAGTCGCTAAGGAGCACGATTGAGGCTCATGGTTGGAAATCGAATGGTTCTTGGTTCATGGTCATGGATCACCTTGACGCGATCGTTCTTGACCACGTTCCGGTTATCTCATTGATTGATATCTGGAAATTGGAGGGAGTTGTCCTGGTGGAGGAGCAAAACGTGATCGTGCCCTTCCTAGACAAGGCCACCAAGGGGTCGAAGGTAAGGACTTCCGGGGTTTATGATGAGGCTCTGAGGGATCTTGGATACCATGGTTCCGGCAAGGTTATCGCGATCTTAGATACTGGCGTGGACAACGAACATTTCTCTCTCGATGACTTCTCAGACAATAACAGGGACAACACGAACGATCCTGACGACCTCGAGGACCCAAAATGGGTTGGGGGTTGTGACTCGACTGGAGTGGGCCAATCTGGTTGTAATGACGAAGATCCTGACGATGGAGACGGACATGGGACGCATGTGGCAGGGATTGCATTGGGGACAGGAGATTCCAGTCGCGTGAATCAGGGATATGCGCCTGGATCCTATCTTGTCGATGTCAAGGTTATGCAAGACTACGGGGGAGGGAATTCGCAATCAATCCTAGCAGGCCTGCAATGGGTTATCAATAACAGAGACACTGACTGGGGAAACAACGCATCCAGCAGGGGCATACAAGTAGTCTCGATGTCGTTCGGCAGGGCCAGTTCAGCTGTCGGGGATAGTAATGAGGACGGGACTTCAGCAGAAGCAAATCTGGTCAATCAGGCTTCAGAGAATGGGCTAGTGTGCGTTGCTGCCATTGGAAACGATGGAGCAAACAACGTAAACTCTGTTGGTGCTGCTGACACGTCTATCACCGTTGGTTGGCTGGATGATAAGAACACAATAGATCGAAATGATGACTCAATAAGTTCCAATTCTAATTACGGACCGAGAACTGACGATGGAGATGGAGATGCGTGGGATGAGATGAAGCCATGGGTAGTTGCTCCTGGTTCCAACATCAATTCTGCCGAACATGAAGAGTCATCGGGAATAATTCCCGGTTCGGAGGTGAACAGAGCTAGCGACGGTTATACACAAGCATCCGGATCGAGTATGTCCACACCTGCGGTAGCTGGAATGGTGGCAATAATGCTGGAAATAGGCGAAGAGAGGAAGATGCCGTTCATGGACGAAGATGAGCCCGGGATTGAGAGGTACGAGGCTATCAGAAGCTTCCTGGCCAGTGGGTCGGAATTCAGGAGCGAGTGGTCGACGGATCGTACTTTCCAGGAAAACAGATGGAACACTAGATACGGATTCGGAATAATTGACGGTGGGAAAGTCGCCAGTGAGATGTTCGGTACCGGTACCGGCGGTGGCGGGAATGAGACATCAGGCCCTGGACCCATTCAAGAGGGGAAGTGGGTGGAGATAGAGAGTCCTGCGGAGTTCTCATGGCTAGTAGAAGGGCAAGAGTACAACCTCAGAGGCCACATCAACGAACATGGGGAAGACAATGGCACGATAGAAGAAGTACTAGTGAAGGTTGAGATGGAGTTCAGAGAGTCCGCAGATACTCCCAAGCAAAGAGTCGTAATAACCGATTGGAAGATTCCGATAGGTATTGTGAACTGGACTTCGCCATTCCAAGTCCCCGACCTCCCGGAGGAATACACGGATGTCTCAATCACCGGGATGGCTGCAGCGAGGAATGACATAGGCAGGTGGAGCAATACCACCGAGTTTTTCTTCCCCGTCGGAAGGGTCAACATAACTTTGGAAGGACTTAGCGGACAGGACGGCCTCGAAGGATCAGTTGAGGTTCGAGGGGAATTCCAGTCCATCGGAAACGCGACGATACAATGGAGGCTGGACAAAGAAGAATGGCAGGATGGGGTTGACTATCATGACGGCTTATGGACCGAGGAAGACCTGAATGGCCAATGTCACTCCACTTCTCGATTCAAGGGGGACGGGAGTAGCGACCCTTGCTACCGAGGACATGCATTCTGCGTGCACATGTTCAGGCAGGGCGAGGATTCCAACTCTGGCCTCAGATGCAAAGAAGGGGACAATGGATGGACCAGATGGAGTTTCAACTGGGACACAACCCAGTTCAAGGATGATGAGTACAGGATCTCAGTTAGGGTAGTGAGTGCAGTTGGCGTTGTATCCGATGAGATTCGAAGAGTGGTGACGGTGGACAACATTGACCCTATGCCGGATCTATTGTTCGTTAGCAAGTCCATTTCCGTCCAAGAGTTCGGCATTCCCATGCAAGAGTCATACGTAAACACATTCCTAGAAGTCAGGGCTACCATAAGGAACACGGGAGACCAAGCTGCAACCGATGTGGGCATAATTCTGGAGGAGTGGGGGGAGAGGAGAGACGAGTATATCATACCCAATATTGACTCTGGCCAGTTTGTCGAAGTGGTCCTTTATTGGAATCCAACTGAATCCGGAGATGCGCTGCTAACAATCTCAATAGACCCCCTAAACGCGATTCAAGAGCTTGATAACGGCAATAACGACTTATCAGGTACCTTCTCAGTCACACCAAGGCCACCGGGGGTTGACCTAGCAATAAGGGCTGGAGCGATTTCCGCCGTAACCGTATCTAGCCCAATTCCACGGCCCGATGAGTCTGTCGTGGTTCAAGCCAGAGTCGACAACCTGGGCTCTCAGGATGCCGTGGAGGTTTCTGGAACATTGGAAATGATGACTGCCCGAGGTTGGGAAATGGTAGCGACCTCAACCGTGCCCCTAGTCCTAGGAGGGTCTCATTCCACCATCTCATTCCCCATTGTGCCAAATTCAACAGGGCCACTGGAAGTCAGGATTAGCGTGTTGATGGAGAGTGGTTCTGATAATGATTGGTCTGACAATGTTAGAGAAAAGACGCTATTGGTCGATAGTACGACGTTGACCGGACCAAGGGATGTAGGGATGAATCCGGGAGAAACTCCAGTAGCAGTGGTGAGCCTGAACAGTGAGGAGGGAGAAGATCTACTCATCGGAGAGAAAGACGGGACCCTGATAATGTACAAACTTACTCAAAGCAAGTCCCTAATTGAGTGTAACAATGTAATCGAGGAACGTTGGTCGGGAGACATTTCTATTGTCAGTACAGAGGATGAGTATGCACATATTGTTTGGACTAGGAGATACATGGGTCCGAACTCATTCCTAATGCAAACTCTGAGCTACTCCACCGTTGACTCAAGTTGCAGAATTTCCCCCGCCCAAGACCTTCTCCCCGGAATTCCCCTTTCAGATGGAAAGTACTGGGGAGTAGACATGGACGTCAAAGATTCCGAGATCCTTGTTTCAGGCTACCACAGGGATGTATTCAGCGGTGGGACTCTAGAGGACGTTACCGACATCTTCCTCCTGCATGCGGAGAGTCCGCTCTCCTCCGATGACTGGACTCTGATGCCCGGAATTATCCACGACATTGACGCCGACCCCGCGCAAAGGGATTCTTTGTCCGTGGAGTTCGGAGAGGAACAGGCACACCTACTCTATCAGACGATCAGGAATGACTCCACTGGGAAGGACAGGTTAGGAGTTTGGTACTCTCATGGGGGTATTGATCAGGAAACATGGACTTACAGGAGGGCTGTTGGGGACGAAGCCGCACTCCCAGAATTGACCGTCATCGAACATGAAGATATGGACGTACTTGTTTCTATTTGGAGAGAGGGCCCCCCTCAGGACTCGGAACTAGTGACCTATGTTACAGATTCCAATTTCAAAACCATAGACGATTTGGAGACTAGGATCTCAGCTAGAGGACTGGCAGGAATCGGGACAGTAGAATCTGAAAGGGGAATCCAAGTAATTTTCGACAGAGTAGGGCCAAACGGACCACAAGTTGAGTACGGGCTGATTGATATCGAACAAGGTTGGATAGGACTCTCGGATTCCCTGGTCAGGGGGCAGTTCAACTCAATGGATAGATCCGAAGACTCACTGGAGACAATGATCGTTGTAACGACCTCAAATGGATGGCAAATTAGAACTCTGATCGATGACGGGGCATCTGAGAGAGGAGGCAGTATTGCTGACCAGCTAAGATCTTCCTTAGGACTAGACCAAGAGAGTTTTGAAATTCTACTCATTGGAGTAGCACTGGCTGTATTGATTCTTGGAATGGTAACACTGGTCGGCCTTTCTGCTCAGGGTTTCAGATGGATAGGAAGGAAGAGATCCATAGACACTGGTTCCAACGTGATAATGGAAGACGATGTTGTTGATCTTGTAGAAGAGTCTGACCTTGCAGTAGGAGTAGATCTGGTAGAAATCGTGGATACTGATGAGGCGGAGAGCAAGGAGGGGGGCAGAAGTGATAGAATGGCAAGAAGGGCCAGGAGAAATGCTGAAGATTCGCACGATGAAAACACGGAAGAATCCCTAATGGAGCCTTCCGAGGCAGGAGAAGTCACTGTAATGCCAGTTCCAGAAATGACTCAGTCGGGTTTCCAAATTTCATGCCCTAATTGCCGGAGCAGGGTGATTACGGAGCCTGGCGTCAGTACTGCTAAATGCCCCATCTGTGACAAGAAAATAGATTTCTGAGGTCGTATATGCCCCTCGTACTACTGGCTTCTGCATCGGAAAGGAGACGCCAAATTCTGTCAGAATATCTCGAGGATGGAGATACATCTCTGGAGTTCTGCATTCTAAGAGAGCCCGAGCAAGAGGCAACATCTGGAATGGAGGTTAATTTGCAGGTAGAGAGTTCGTGCATCGGGAAGGCCATGGCCGCTGTAAAGGAAAGAGCTTCAGAAGGAAATGTGGCGGATATTATACTAGTCTCGGATACGCTGGTGGAAGATCCAGATGATGAGAGGGCGGCACTTGGGAAGCCAAAGGATGAGAGTAGTGCGGCATTCAGCTTGATTAGATTATCAGGAAGAAGACATAGGGTGTGGTCGTCGACAGCAATTCTCAGCAAAAAAATAGGAGATATAGACGTCGGAGAGGGTTGGCTAGCAACGATATGGACCGATTACGCTATTGTTGAGTTCGTGCATATGGGGGAGGATGAGATTATTGATATGATAAATAGCCGTTCATGGGAGGGAAAGGCGGGAGGATATGACTTGGCCGGTGCTGCTGGTAAATTCGCCAGTGTTGTCGATGGAGAGGAGGTAACAGTACTGGGATTTTCCAATAGTGCCATCGATTCTCTTGGTGGTTTCCTGAGCTAGGCGAATGTAACGCCGCCGAATTTCAGAATGAACTCTCTTTGGATATCATCGAACCATTCTAGCATCGAGGAGTCGAATCGAATCGAATCGACCTCTTCGTCCGACAGAAGATCGTCCTGGATTCCTTTCAAAGTTCCTGGGGCGGCTCCGCAGGAGATACAGGCCCCATCCAGGCCGATCACCAACGATAGGGAAGGTGTTCCGTTATTCCTGAGTTCTATTTCACCCCTAGCGATCACCAAACTCCCCCCATGACTCTCAAGAGCCGCTCTTACCGGCCCTAATCTGGCCATTAATGCAGGAATCAGAATTGGATCATCTGACTCAAATAATGATACGAGAGAAAGAGTGTTAAGCCTAGAAACCTCTAACGGATCTAACTTTTCTTCCAGTATGCGATTGGCCTCAGATCTCACAATTTCTTCGATTTGGGATCTGTACTTATCCTCCAGATCATCATTTGGCCTTTGGCCTTCGGATTCCTCCATGTCCACGTCCACGCGCGAGCGTGCAAGATTATAGGGTCATCTGGGAGTAGGCAGAGATTCAAATGATAGTTTGTCTGCGGTGGGCTATAAGATGTCTGGACAAAGCACACTTCTGGAGATTCGTGACCTCCACGCAGGGATAGATGGAAATGAAATCCTGAAGGGGATTGACCTGAAAATAGGGCCAGGAGAAATTCACGCGATCATGGGTAGAAACGGTAGCGGGAAGACGACTACTGCGAACGTGATAATGGGACATCCGGATTTTGATGTGGAGAGGGGAGATGTGATGCTAGAGGGCGAGAGTCTGCTAGAATTGGAGGCGTGGGAAAGGGCTAGAGAGGGTGTTTTCCTTTCATTCCAATACCCGCAAGCGGTTCCGGGTCTACAAGTAGGCAACTTCCTCAGGAAGTCAGTGGCTAGCGTAAGGGGGGAAGATGAAGCAAAGGGCTCAGCATTCAGAGAAGAGTTGGCCTCTGCAATGGAATCTCTAGATATTCCTCGTTCCTTCATGTCAAGGTATGTTAATGACGGATTCAGCGGAGGGGAGAAGAAGAGATTCGAGATTCTACAGTTGATGCTCCTCAAGCCCCGTCTGGCTGTTCTGGATGAGACGGATAGTGGGCTAGATATCGATGGCATCAGAACGGTCTCGGAAGGAGTAAATGCCGCAATACGAGGAACCGACTCTGCCGCACTTATCATTACCCACTACTCTAGAATCCTAGAGCATGTACAGCCCGATATGGTACACGTTCTACTAGATGGTAGAATAGTAGCTTCCGGCGGTCCAGAGCTGGCAACAAAACTTGAAGAGAGAGGCTATGAATGGCTGAAGGAGGAGTGATTTAGGTGTCGGGAGATAGTGAAGCCAGGGAGGCAGTGGGAGAGTACAAAGCAGGCTGGCATGATCCAGAAAACTCAACGATTAGATTCGATTTCGGACTCTCCGAGGAGGTAGTTAGACAGATTTCCGAACTGAAAGAAGAGCCCGAATGGATGACAGATATCCGTGTTAAGGCATTCAAACACTTCTCAGAACGGCCGATGCCGACATGGGGAAATACGTCAATGCTGGAAGAAATTGACTTCGAAAACATCTGCTACTACCTCAAATCCTCAGACTCAACAGAGAGGGACTGGGAAGATGTCCCAGATGACATAAGGAACACGTTCGAAAGACTGGGTATTCCGGAAGCCGAACAGAAGTGGCTGTCCGGAGTTACGGCACAATATGAGTCAGAAGCAGTTTATCACAGCATCCGTGAAGACCTGGAGAAACAAGGAGTGATCTTCCTAGACATGGACAGTGGCCTGAAGGAGTACCCTGAAATAGTGAAGAAGTGGTTCTGTTCTGTAGTTCCTTATTCTGATAACAAATTCTCTGCTCTAAATACAGCGGTATGGTCTGGTGGGTCCTTTATCTACGTCCCAGAAGGAGTACACGTGGAGATGCCTGTTCAGGCATATTTCAGAATCAATGCAAAGAATATGGGGCAATTCGAAAGGACCCTGATAATTGCGGACAAGGGGAGCAGCATCCATTATGTCGAAGGTTGCACTGCGCCATCTTATTCTACAGACTCACTACATTCTGCAGTAGTAGAACTAGTAGCACTCCCAGGTTCCCATATCAGATACTCAACCATACAGAATTGGAGTTCCAATGTTTACAACCTAGTCACGAAGAGAGGAATTGCCCATGAGGATGCCAAGATCGAGTGGGTAGACGGAAACATCGGAAGCAAACTAACGATGAAGTATCCGGCAGTGATTTTGAAGGGAGAAGGGAGTCACGCAGAGGTCATTTCGGTGGCATACTCCGGAGAAGGCCAGCACCAGGATGCTGGAGCGAAGATTCATCATTTGGCATCCAATACAACTAGCAAGATCCTTTCCAAGAGCATAAGCAAGAACGGAGGAAGAGGATCATACAGAGGAATGGTCACTGTTTCTCCAAAGGCGGACAATTGCAAGTTGAACGTTGTGTGCGATGCTTTGATTCTGGATGAAGGAAGTAGGTCCGACACATACCCAACAATGGAGGTGGCAAATCCAAGTGCTAGATGCGAGCACGAAGCCAGTGTTTCAAAGGTCAGCGATGACCAACTGTTCTATCTGATGAGTCGAGGCCACTCCGAAGAAGAGTCCTTGGCAATGATTGTCAATGGATTCTTCGAGCCTTTCACTAGAGAGTTGCCAATGGAATACGCAGTAGAGTTGAATCAACTAATGGCTCTTGAGATGGAAGGCAGCATAGGATGAGGTCGAACAATGGATTCTGCCTCACAATACCTTAGCATGAGCGAGCCCGACAAGTCAAACCACCTATGGAAGTACACCCCTTGGAGGAAGGTCCATCCTACTGGAAAGATAACAGAAATTCCCGAGTTAGCTAGTGCCACTCTGAGTCTTTCAATGATGGATGGATCAGAGGTCCCCCCCGGTGTTAGTCTTGTCAGAGGTAGTGGAGGGGACCTTGATTTATCGATGGATAACGCACTGACCAACTCCTTTCTTCATGCAATGTCGAATTCGTCCAACTGGTTACTTATTGTTGAAAGTGGTTTCAGACTCGAAAGTCCGATAATTCTGGATGTGCAAACCGGAGAAGTTGCCTCTGTAGCACATGTCTCACTGGAAATTGGAGAAATGGCAGATTTTGAATTGGTCACCAGGGTATCGGGAGAGAGTGATTGGTTTGGGCTTCTGAGAACAGGCAATATTGGCGGTGGAGCCATTTTCAACGATGTCCTGATAGGACTTCAAGAAAATGGGACTTTCCTGAGGTCCGATTCCTTAGAAATTGGTAGAGACGCGCAAGTACGAGCGGGGACTGTATCCTCGGGATCGGAGAGGACGAAATCCGATCTGCGCTACAAATTGGAAGAGAGAGGCGGCGGCATCAAGGTGCTAGGATCTATTTTATCTGCAGAATCCATGCATCTTGATCACCACATAGAAATTCACCACGAGGCACCCGACACATTCAGTAGGCTGTCTTGGCACTCCGCTTGTGGCGGAGATAGCAAAACCGTAGGAACAGGGATGCTACAGGTTAGCAAGGGGGCCAAGGGGGCTGATGCTGGACAAATTTTCCATAATTTACTACTATCCGATTCTGCAGAGGCGGATTCAATTCCAGAACTGGAAGTAATGGAGAATGACGTCGTTGGTTGCGGTCACGGAACCGCGAATGGGCCAATAGACGATGAACAGATGTTCTACCTAAAGACAAGGGGATTTGATGAGAAAGAAGCGAAGAGGGCCCTGATTGCGGCCTTCCTGAACTCTACTCTCTCGGAGATGGGAGGGGAAAGCTTGCACGAGTGGCTCGTAGGCGAGTTGACTCAACAACTTGAAGCCCTGCACTCCTGAAATGAGAAATTCATTTGTACCGGGATGGTCTGGATTAGTCATGGACAGTGACCATTGTGAGGATATCTCCTGCCTATGTGGGTACAGGGGGAGGGCGGTACCAATGCGCCAACATATGGAGTGCCCTCGCTGCTACAGGGTGGTAGAAGCCTGTTGTGAAGGTATTCCAGAATATTACTGATATTACGAAGAGTTGTTTTTTGAAACTGCGAACTGAGATAGAGGGGGAACATGGCACAAAAGAATGGTTTGGGAGCTAGGAGGCACGAAAAAAAGGTCTCCTCCATCCTGGGAGGGGTTGCGGCTACGTATCTTGTATTGTGCTTTCTCGCTCCGCTTCTGATGCCTACAGACTCGGTACCAGAGCTTTCTGGTCGAGCTAATGCGATAGATTACGCTTTCGAGAGTAGTTGGGGAAACAAGGATCACGGAGAAGGTGGCAAAGTAGGGCATGATCAATCTCAGCATGGGGGAAGTTTCGCATGGGCCGAGTTGAATCCGCTATGGGCCCTAACGTATGGCTTTGGGGACTTGAATTGCCACCAGAAGCATGAGAGGTCCTGGGAAATCAATGGGAACCAGATGCCCGTCTGCGCCAGAGATATCGGAATTTTCCTAGGATTCTCAATTGGTTGTCTAATCTTTGGGCTCAGGGGATTCAATAGATGGACGGTTAGGGACACATTCCTGTCAGTATTCCCTGATGACTCGATGAGAAGAGTCTACGAGAAGGACATTAGACTACCACTGATGCTTTTCATAATGGGTTTAGGTTTGGTGCCCATGGGGGTCGATGGTTTCACACAACTTCTTCTCGACTCATACGAGTCAACCAATCCCCTGAGGCTAATCACAGGGGCTGGGGCAGGACTAGTCGGCGGATTGTGGTTCTCCTCTGCATTCTCGGCTAGGCCCAAGTTCTTCGAAGGGGCTGATGGCGTAGAGCTACCAGCTGGTTCCAAGCTTGTAGTTAAGTAACCTGCTTGCCAGACCACCAATCAACCAAGGTGTCAATTGTCTCTGGACTTCTTCTAGATCCTGTTCCACTCCCAAGAATGGATAGGCGACTGATTGTATCCAACAAAGCTCGCTCGTGTAAATCAGATTTTGCTAACTGGCCCAGAGAGAATCTCAAGTGTGTATCTGGGTTTCTAGACTGCCATTGAGATATCGCCCTCCGCAGTGGCCAGATAGCGAGAGCAAGGTAACCAAAGGAGAATAGCTCAGCTCTGAGCCGTGATTTTGGCGCTTCCCTGCCTATCAGATTCTTCCTCTGTGTTATCCAACCCATCTCCCTAAGGAACTTGACGATTCTTTGTGTGTGCCTCTCTGAAACGCATCTAACAGGCCCCATTGCAGACCTCATCTCTGGAATCTCTACCGAATTTAGTAATGCAAGAGTGCCGCAGACAGAGGCCATCGAGTGATTCAAAATATTCTTTGGAAGGCTTTGATTATAGTCGGAATCCACAGATACTGATGCTAAGTAGTGTAGGTGGCTATCTTGGGCTTCCTTCAGTATCTTCCATGGCTTCT
>LUMI01001447.1_pt1 | contig 19087 bp, 21 predicted proteins | sample 729681 | NCBI WGS metagenome assembly LUMI01 (sample SAMN03860267, study PRJNA289734) | marine metagenome | biome: seawater column; feature: ocean; material: water; isolation source: Red Sea water column Station 34 - depth 10m | place: Saudi Arabia: Red Sea | collected 2011-10-15 | depth 10 m
GTTAGGTCATTAATCAAAGTAACAAAGATAATCAATGATCCTAAGAACGATTACCGAATCGGTCAAATCCAGTTACAGAACTCTAAATACGAGCAAGCTATCAAATACTTCAATATTGCCAGAGATAAAGGGTGGAATAGAAAACCTGGATCACTCGAAATGCTCTTAGGAGTTTGTTACATAGAGATAGATGACTTTAAGAATGCTCGCCTTGAACTTAAAAAAGCAATAGATTTCGGTAAAGAGAAAGAAGCAAACCCTTGGCTATCCTATATAGAATCTACAGAGGGTTTGAGAGCAGCTGCCTCAAGATAAAACACAAAGTTTGATCATTTCATGTATGTAAAGTAAACTTGACACCTATGAGCTTGATAAAAGTAAAAAATCTTAAAAAGCAGTTTCAAATTGGAAGTGAAACAGTTAATGCAATTAAAGATATAAGTTTTGATGTGAATGCAGGTGAGTTTATTTCAATTATGGGTCCTTCTGGATCTGGGAAAACAACTTTAATGAATATTATAGGATGTCTTGATACACCAACTTCAGGAGAGTATCACCTAGATGATAATGAGGTAAGTCTCCTTGATGATAATGAATTAGCGGCAATAAGAAATAAGAAGATTGGTTTTGTATTTCAATCTTTTCATCTTTTATCAAGGAATACTGCGCTTAACAATGTAATGCTGCCTCTCACATATGCAGGATTTGATAAAAACGAAGCGTTAAGAAAGGCTAAAAGTGTTTTGGATAAAGTGGGTCTTGACGATAGAGTAAGTCATAAGCCAAATGAGCTGTCTGGTGGTCAACAGCAAAGAGTTGCTATTGCAAGGGCACTTGTTAATGATCCAAGTATTGTATTTGCTGATGAGCCGACAGGTAATCTCGATACCAAAACAGGTGAGGAGATTATGAGCCTTTTTAAAGAGCTACATAGGAATGGACAAACAATAATAGTTATAACCCATGAAAATGATATTGCTGATCAAACTGACAGGATAATAACAGTAAAAGATGGATTGATTGAATCTGATGAGAGGAGAGTTTAATGAGATATTTGTATTTAATACCTATTTTAATTTTAGTTAGTTGTGGTGGTGGATCAAATGAATCTCAATCATATTCTTACTATCAAAAGAAAGATGTAGAACCTAAACAGCTTGATTTAACCATTGAGGCTTCAGGTGAGATTGAAGCAATATATTCTGTAGAGATAAAATCTAAAGCCTCTGGTGAAATTTTAGACCTGCCTGCTGAAGTTGGAGATTTTGTAAAAAAAGGAACAATACTTGCAAGGATTGATCAAAGGACACCAAAAAATGTTCTAGATCAAGCTGAAGCAGATTTAAAACTTGCTGAGGTAAGATTAGAAAATGCTGAAGCACAGTTAGTGAGAGGGCAGGCTTTGCATGCTGAGGGAAGTATTGCAGATAAAAACTTTGAAGAAATTCAGGAAGGCTTTGCATCTGCAAAGTCTCAACACGTCAGATCTATAGTTAACGTAGAAAATGCAAAAATTGCTTTAGATGATACATTGGTTAAGTCGCCACTTGATGCAACTATAATTTCTAGACCAGTTGAGGTTGGTCAGGTAATTTCTTCGCCAACTTCTGCAGTTGGAGGTGGAACAGTCTTAATGAGAATGGCTGACCTATCAAAAGTAAGAATTAGAGCTTTTGGAACCTACGCTTCTCAAAACCGTGCTGTTACTAGAGAAGATTACATGAATCTCTGTTATCGTATGCCAGCAAAATTTGGTAAAGTAAAAATGTGAACTAAGATTTGTTTTGATTGTTTGATCCCATTCATGTGCACCTACAGGAGCTTTAAGAACACGAGATGATGCATATTCTGCCGCAGAAATACTAGGAATCAGCAAAGCCACTGTTGATAATTTTCTTGAAAAGAAAGTTGATGGTGAAAATTTTACAAAATTTATTGTTTTTAAAAATTCTTCAAATGGTCCTACTCTGTCATGGGTTGAGATTGGTCTTTCTGATTTAGCTAATGTCGAAATCAAAAAAGGTCTTAATAATGGAGATCAAGTGTTTGTTCTTCCTAGCAAGGGCTTAGTCGATTATCAAAATAGATTTAAGGAAAGAGTTAAAAATAGCTTCGGTTAAGGTGTAAATTTGTTATTCTCAGAATCAATCAAGACTGCTCTCGATTCAATAAAATCAAATGCAACTAGATCTTTTTTAACAGCGCTCGCTATCATAATTGGTATTGCCTCTGTTATCGCTATGCTCAGCATTGGTGCGGGAGCTCAACAAGCTCTTGAGGATGAAATTGATGCACTAGGTGGAAGGATTCTAAGTGTATATCCAGGTCAAACTAGACGTGGAGGAGTTAAAGGTTCATATGCACCTTTAGAAATTAAAGATGCAGAATCTTTAAGAAGATTTACTGAGTTTGCTTGGGAAATAGCACCTGAAATGAAAGATCGCAGACAGATTCAATTTGGAAATGCTAACTATAGTGCTCAAATTGGTGGTTATTGGTCTAATCACGACTCAGCAAGAGGTTATGAAATTGATGAAGGCAGATTCTTTTCAGAGGAAGAGGATTTGTCTAGAAGAAGGGTTGCTGTCATTGGTGCAGATATTCCAAAAGAATTAAAAACATCTTCAAGAGCACTCCTCAATAACGAACTCTTAATAAATGGTGTTCCATATAAGGTTATAGGTATTTTAAAAAAAGAGGGTTCTAGAGGTTGGGAGTCTCCTGATAATGAAGTTTATGTCCCAATTATGACTGCAAGCACAAGGATATTTGGCACTAGAAATCTTCGTTCAATAAATGTAAAAATACCAAATGATTCGAGTGTAGAGGAGTCCATGCTATACATAGAGCAAATATTGAGAGTTGCACACGATATAGGTCCAGGACAACAAAATGATTTCAGGATTAATGATTGGAGTCAATATGCTGATTTACAAAGACAAGCAACAGCAATATTTACAGCACTACTAACAGGAATCGCATCTATTAGTTTGCTTGTCGGAGGAATAGGGGTAATGAATATAATGCTTGTTTCGGTTACTGAAAGAACTAAGGAGATAGGATTACGCAAAGCGCTAGGTGCTACTAATTCAGTAATTATGATGCAATTTATTATTGAAGCAATTGTTCTCTGTATATTAGGAGGAATATTGGGAATTCTTCTTGGTACTCTAATTGTTTATGGATTTACAGTTGGAGCATCATTTTTTGATACTGACTTCCCTTTTTCCATACCAATTTATGCAATAATTGGATCATTAAGCTTTTCAGCTTTAGTTGGACTATTTTTTGGCATATGGCCTGCAAAAAGAGCAGCTAGACTTGATCCAGCAGTATCCTTAAGATATGAATAATGAAAGTTTTGCAAATCCTACCTCAGCTAAACATAGGTGGAGTTGAAAGAGGAACACTAGATCTATCAAAAGCACTAATTCATAAAGGTCATGAATCCTTCGTAATTTCTGGAGGTGGAATTTTAGTTGATGAACTCGAACAGTTGGGAGCAAAACATTACGAAATTCCAGTTCATATTAAAAGCCTGAGGACCTTATCTCTTGCAAAAAGTTTATCTGAAACCATATCTTCTATAGATCCAGATATTGTTCATATTAGATCGAGAATGCCAGCTTGGGTTAATTATAGAGCTTTTAAAATGCTTCAAAAAAAACCTCTTCTTGTATCAACTTTTCATGGTCTTTACAGTTTTCCAATTTATTCCAAGGTTATGTCGTTTGTTGATCACTCTATTGCAATATCTAAGACTGTTGAGAGCTATATTCTTGAAAATTACAAACTAGATAAGAATGATATAACAGTTATCCCTAGGGGATGTGATCCAGTTGAGTTCAACAATGATGAAATTAATCCTGATGATAAGGCTGAGATAATTAATGAGTTCCCACAAATTGTTGGAAAAACAGTACTAACAATTCCTGGAAGGATTACAAAATGGAAGGGTGTTGCAGAATTTATTGAATTATTATCATTGCTTGATGACAATTATCATGGGCTTATTGTTGGGCCAACTGCAAAATCTAAAAAAAAGTATCTAAATAAACTACAAAATAAAGTTTCATCATTAGATTTAGAAAATAAGATTACTTTCACTGGCTCTAGAAGAGACATTGCTAACATTTACAAAATATCAGATATAGTTTTTAACTTATCACAAACTCCAGAGCCTTTTGGAAGGACTATGATTGAAGCCATTGCATGCGGAGCTAGAGTGATAGGATGGAATCATGGAGGAGCTTCAGAAATATTGTCAGAATTATTCCCTCAAGGGCTTGTAACATTGAATGACATGAATGAGCTCTTAAACACCACCAAAAAAGTGGCTAAATCTAATTCTGAACCAAGAGAAAATATTTTTACGGCCAATAGAATGACAAATTCTACGATTAACCTATATCAGAATCTAATAAGTTAGTATAAATACTAAGGAGACTATTATTTGCTTTTGTAAACGTAAAATCAGTTCTTACTTTTTCAAAAGCAGAACTTTGATCAATGGTTGAGATCTGATTTATTGAATTCTTCAAAAGTTCACTAAGGTCATCAAGAGAGTTTGAATTGCATAAATACCTTCCATCAAGAATATCTGGCATGTGCCCAACTTTGGTAGAAATTACTTTGATTCCTCTTAATAACGCCTCTAAGGCAACTCTTGGTCCGCCTTCTCTTCTGGAAGAGATTATCAACATTTTTGCTCTTGAATAAAACTCATCAATCTCATTTTTTGAAACACTTTCCTCAATGAAAATCTTATTTTCTTGAGAGGTATCCTTAATTTGTTTTAAAAGATTCTTTTTTAGTCTCCCACTTCCTAAAATTATTAGTTTTTCATCTATATCTTTCCAAGCATCGATTAAAATATCGAATCCTTTTTCTTTTACCAGTCTTCCTATTGCTAAGAAGTACTCCTTTCGAGATCCTGGGTCATAACTGATCGGATCAAGCGCCCAGTTACTTATAACTAATTTATTTTTATTTTTTAGCCTATCTAGATATGTTGCATTTCCCACAGTTATAAAGTCAGCTTTATCAAACTCATCAAGATTCTTTTTTACACCATGAATCGTTGCAACATGTTTTGCATTGAAGAAACTTTTTACTTTATTAATCATATAAGTTGGTTTAGCCGCATGAGTATGAATAATATCTGGTGAAATTTCTTTTATTAGAAGAAATAAGCGTAAAAGTCCGAGAGGGGAGTTTCTTCCAAGCGAACTAAAGCGAATTTTAGATACGTTGTTATTGAATTTCTTAAGAATAGATTTGTTTGTAATTATTATTACCTGATGATTATGAGATTGTTCATTTGAGATTTCATCAACATACTGCTCGATACCAGCAAAAGTATCACTTGAAAGAAAATGGCATATTCTCATTTTTTAAATCTCTTTTCTATTTCATATACAACCTTTTCTACTTCTCTAAATGTATCATGCAGTGCATTAGGTTTGTTTAAGGATATTGTTTTTATTTCACTATTTTCTAAATATTTCTCTTCAAGGAAACCTACATATTTATTATCCTTAACTTCATCTATTAGTTTGGTTATCTTATTTTCTCTAGGAGAATGCATATCAAAAAGATAAGTTTCACCGCTTGAGGATAATGACTCAAAAATCATATTTATTGAATCAGGAGTAACAAATTTAAATTTTGCTTTTGGTAAATAATCATTAAGGGGCTCAAAATTCGTAGTTACATCTATAAATTTTTCAATTGAAGTACTTTTTTTAATTCTCTCATTGAAGCTTTTTGGAGTTCTTCTTGAATTAAAAACTATCCATTTAGTATTTGGAAATAATGAAATTACAAAATCAATTTGAGAAATTAGATAATCATCATCAAAATTAAAATGTTTATTTAATCCTCCAACAACAATTAAGCCGATGTCTTCTAGCTCTGGATTTATATTAACCTTAGCAATTGACCCAATGTATGTAAAAACATTATCAGGCACCACTTTATAGTCATGCCTTGGAGCAACAATTAGATCAAATTTAGATTCAAAAAGTTGAGGCTTCATAACAGATATAACTTTTGTTTTACTATCAATTTTGTATCGCAACATAGGAATTGTAGTTTTTGAACCAGCGCCAATAATAATGTCAGGGATTGAATTTTGTTTTGGTTTAATTTTTAGCAAGTATAAAAAAAGCTCTAACCAGACTGGATTACTTATATATATCTCCTCAATAAGAAGATCTTGCGTTAAAGCCAAATTATCTAATATTGCATGAACTTGCTTTTCATGACCAATTTTTGAATCTTTAAACCAACAAATTTTCATAAAACAACATTATCTTTTATTTTTAATTAAAATATACACATATATTATGATCGTTCAAAACAAAATAGATAAATTGTTAAGAGATAACTTGAATGTTTCTAAATTAATAATTAGAAATGATAGCAATAAGCACAATGTGCCACCAAATAGCGAATCACACTTTAATGTTCAAATTGTATCTGATGATTTTCAGGACTTATCTCAAGTTCAAAGACATAAGATAGTTTATAAAGCCGTTGAAAGTTTGCTTACTGAGATTCATGCATTTTCAATCACAGCCATAACAACTTCAGAATTTAAAGAAAACCCGTCCTTAAAAGACACTCCAGATTGTGAAAATTAATGAAAATTGGTGTTGAAAAATATATTGGTATTATTCTAAAAAATTCTTTGATTAGCTTTTCCATACTTTTTATATTTTTAATAGGCTTGTATCCAGGTATTTCTAACTTCCAGCTCGATGCATCTTCTGACTCACTTGTGCTAGAAAATGATCCAGACCTCAAGACATACAGAGAAATGGGTAACTTATTTTCTGATTCCGATTTTCTTATAGTTACTATGCGTCCTAATGAGGACATTTTTACCAACAAATCACTCCAAAGAATTGAAAAGATCGAGAATGCGATTCTTGAAATAGATGGAGTAAGTCAAGTCTGTCTCCTCTTTCGGAAATAGGTGACAATATAAAATATTTACTGGATGAAGGTATTGATCTACAAAAAGCAAAACAGGAAATATTAAGTAAACCTATTTATCAAGAATTAATTGTAAGTAAGGATGGCTCAACAACAGCTTTTCAAATCTTACTTGATAAGAATGAAAGTTATGAAAGTCTAATTCAGCAGAGATATGATTTGCTTAACTCAAACAAGCCAAGCATTTTACTTGAAGTTAATCGTAAAATTAATGAACAAAATTCATTAATTCAAGAAAAAGAAAAAAGGATTGTTGCAGAAATAAGATCTGTAATAAACAACAACAGTGATTTTGGTGTACTTTTCTTGGGTGGTCCAGCAATGATAGCTAACGATATGATTGACTTTATTAAGTCTGATCTTTCTATTTTTGGTTTATTAGTATTTTTGATTTTTGGATTTTTACTATATTTTTTCTTTAGAGACATCAAGCTTGCATTAATACCCTTAATAAATGCAGCATTAGTTATTTATACAACAAGTTCTATTTTAGGATATGCAGATTGGAAAATAAGTGTTGTTTCATCAAACTTTATTGCTTTGCTTTTGATTTTAACTATTTCTATAAGTGTTCATGTTATAGAAAGATTTGTTGAGCTAAAAAAAGAAGATCTTGACGATCGCTTAGTTATTGAGACATTCAGCCAAATGTTTATACCATGTTTTTTTGCAGTTCTTACAACCGGAGTAGCATTCCTGTCACTTATTTCTGGTGATATAAAACCAGTTTTAGAGTTTGGGAAAATGATGACGGTTGGAATCATTGTTGTATTCATATTTACATTCACATTTGTTCCTTTAGCATTTCACAACTTGAGCTTTGGTTCTTTACGAGCATCATCAAAGGTCGGCAGGCTGCCAACAAAAATAGGTAAAAAAATTATCACCAATAAGGCAATAATCCTTTCATTATCAATATTTTTAGGCTTGTTATTTATTTTTGGCATGAATAATTTAAAAGTAGAAAATAAATTCATAGATTATTTCAAAAAAAATACAGAAATATATCAAGGCATGTCAGAACTTGATGAAAAGCTTGGTGGAACCGCAACTCTAGATATTGTTATTTATGAGCCTGATAATTATCTTGCAGATGACGATGAGATTAGTGATGAATTTGATGATCTTTTCGATGAGGATATATTTGAAGATGACAATAGTGAGTCCTCGGGTTATTGGTGGAATATATATAACTTAAAGAGACTTGAAGAAATTCATGACTATCTTGATGATAATGAAAATATTGGGAAGGTTTTGAGTGTATCGAGTGGTATAAAACTTGCTCGTAAAATTAATGATAATAATGAATTAAATGATCTTGAACTTGCATTATTAAGATCAGTCTTGCCAGAGGATATAAAAGATACTGTTCTAAATTCTTATATTTCAAATGATGATTCCATTGTGAGGATTTCTACCAGAGTCTATGAGAGCTCTGAATCTTTAAATAGAGACCTTTTGTTGAAAAAAATTAACTCAGATCTGCAGCAAAGATTTGGAATATCAAGTGATAAATACAAAATTACAGGTTTAGCAGTCCTTTACAACAACATGCTGCAATCTTTATTTAGCTCGATGCTTAACTCAATAATTATTGTTTATACCGTAATTGCATTGATGTTATTAATTCTTTTTAGATCAGTAAAGATTATGCTTGCTGGATTATTACCAAATATTTTAATTGGTCTAGGAGTTCTTGGAACAATGGGCCTGCTTAAGATCCCGCTTGATATTATGACTATTACAGTTGCTTCAATCAGCGTTGGAATTGCAGTTGATAATACAATCCACTATCTCTACAAATTTAAATCTGAATATGAGCTAAACAATGATTTCAATGAGGCTATGATTGGATCTCATTCAACTATAGGAAGGGCAATTTTTTATACTGCGTCTACAATATCTCTTGGATTTCTAATATTTTCCTTTTCCAATTTTATTCCTACAATTTACTTTGGTATTTTTACAGCACTAGCAATGTTTTTTGCATTTTTAGTATCATTAACTTTATTACCAATTTTATTGGAAAAAATGAGAGCTTTTGAATAGGATTATTGTATGGGACCACTAAAAGGAATTAAGATCTTAGAGTTTGCTGGAATTGGGCCCGGTCCATTTTGTGGCATGTTGTTGGCAGATCTTGGAGCTGAGGTTATCAAAATAAGTCGCCCTGAGTCTAAAGGAAATGGATCAAAGTATGATTTAAATGACAGATCAAAGTTTTCAATCACATTAAGTAATGGAAAAATTAGGTCTTGGCCCAGATGATTTATTAAGTATCAACGAAAAGCTAGTCTACGGAAGAATGACTGGTTGGGGTCAAGAGGGTTTGTTTTCTGATATGGCCGGACATGATTTAAATTATTTGAGTATCACAGGAGCATTAAATGCCATTGGAAGAAAAGATGAGCGACCTCCAGTTCCCTTGAATCTTATTGCTGACTATGGCGGAGGGGGAATGCTATTGGCAGTAGGTATGCTTTCAGCTTTAATCCATTCGCAAAAAACTGGAAAAGGGCAAGTGGTAGATGCAGCAATGATTGATGGCACTTCTATGCTTATGAGCTTATTCTATTCTTTTTATGGTTCAGGTATGTGGATCAATGAAAGAGAGTCTAACCTTCTCGATGGCTCAGCTCATTTCTATGATACTTATGTATGCAGAGATGGGAAATATTTAGCAGTAGCCTGTATAGAAGATAAGTTTTATAAAGAGATGTTAAATAAATTGGAGATCACAGATGAAAGATTCTCAAAGCAATTCAGTAAAGATATTTGGCCAGAGCTTAAATCCATACTTGAAGAAAAGTTCCTCTCAAAAAATAGAGATGAATGGGCTATGATTTTTGAAAATTCCGATGCTTGTATTACTCCAATTCTTGATTTGGATGAGGCTCCAAAACATGCGCATAACAAATCAAGATCAACATTCATTGAGCGTGATGGAGTGGTTCAACCTAATCCATCTCCAAGATTCTCAGAAACACCTCTTGAGGTAAAAAGCTCTCCAAAAAAAATTGGCGAAGATAATGTCTTAATTTCTGAAAAATATAATATTAATCTTTAAAGTTAATTCCAAAGAACAACTTACTATTATTCAATACCTGTTTATTGAATTCTTCTAGGTCGATATTCATTAAAGCTGCAACCTCATTTGCAATGTGAGGAAGAAACTGAGGTTCATTTCTATTATTTTTAGGCTTCGTTTCCAAATTCCTTGGGATTAAATAAGGCGCATCTGTTTCAATCATTAGCTTATCCATCGGAATATTTTTGATGCTTTCTCTTAAATCTTTATTTCGCCTTTCGTCGCATATCCATCCAGTTAATCCTACATATAGATCTCTCTCAAGATAATCATCAAGTTGAGATTGGGTGCCTGTAAAACAATGAACCACGCCTCTTGGGATATCAGATATGTATTTATCAATAACTTTTATAAAATCATCATGAGCTTCTCTTTGGTGAAGAAATAAAGGCAAATTATTTTCAATTGATATTATTATTTGTTGTTCAAAGGCATTTATTTGATTTTCATATGAAGATAGATTTCTAAAAAAATCTAGCCCAGTTTCACCCACTGCAGATGGTTGATGGATCTTTATAGAATTCTTTAAAGAATTTAAAGTATTTCCATTTAATTCATTTGCATTATGTGGATGCACTCCAAGTGTAAAACATGAATTTTTTCTATATCTATCATTTAGATCTTTTACAAAATCTAATTCATTTAAAGAAGAGCAAACGATATTAAAGTAATTTACATTTCTAGTAAAAGCATCAGCAATAACTTTATCTCTTTCACCTGAAAATCTTTCACTTGCTAGGTTTAGAGCAATATCGAAGTATCTATTCATAATTTAGAGTATTTAAGCTTTATCAATTACAATTATGAAGGAAATTATTGAAAAATGAGCTTTTTTAAACAATTTGAAAATTCTATTATTATTGATAAGTCAGATGAAAATATTTTTTCTATGACTCCATCCAAAGATTACTTTGTAGGTAATACTCCTCATGGAGGTTATCTAACAGCAGTAATGCAAAAAGCACTTTCATTGAGCATGCCACATCCGCATGTAATAAATTCAAACACTCTTTATTTAGATAGAACTGAGCCAAAAGAAATTAGTATCCATGTAGATAAGATAAGACAAAGCAGAGGGTCTTCAGTGGGACGGGTTTCATTAATACAAGATGAAAAATTAAGATGCATGATGACAGGAATATGTTCTGATTTTAATTATATGAATGGTGTAAATGACCTAGAAACACCCCCTCCAAATATCTTTAATGAAAAAAGAGACTTATTTATTTCACTAAACTTTGACAACAAGCAAGAGGGCTTTACACCGAGTTTTATAAAACAGACAAAATGCGATATTGCTAAAAAGCATGCATGGTGGCTTAAAAATGAGAATGAGTTAGGAGATGAGGCAAGATGTACAGGATTTATTTCAATGGGTGAAGAAATTCCTGATCAATTTGTATTATCTTTTTACTCTGACTTTTTTCCACCAGTTGTCATGAATAAATATGGACCCCTTGGATGGGTGCCAACACTCTCATTAACAACAAATATTAGACAGCTTCCGACAACAAGTGAGCTTTTTATGGATGTAATTGCAAAAGATCTAAACAAAGGTTTCTTTGAACAAGATTGTCAGATTTGGGATTTAAATAAAAATTTAGTTGCAACGAGTAGACAGCTAACTAGAATACTAAAGTCAGAAGAAAAATTACCACATTTAATATAACAATAAGGATAAGTTATGAAATTTAAGGGTACTAAAAAATATGTTTCTACAGAAGATCTAAGTATGGCAGTCAATGCATCTGTCACTCTTGAAAGACCTTTATTGATTAAAGGAGAGCCAGGAACAGGTAAAACCTTGCTTGCTATTGAAGTTGCAGAATCATTAGGAAAAAGACTTATTGAGTGGCATATAAAATCTACAACTAAAGCTACGCAGGGACTATATGAGTATGATGCTGTTACGAGGTTAAGAGACTCACAATTAGGCGATGAAAGAGTTAAAGACATTAATAATTACATTAATAAAGGAAAATTATGGGAGGCTTTTGAAGCAGATGAGCAAGTTGTTCTTTTGATTGATGAAATTGATAAAGCTGACATTGAATTTCCTAACGATCTTTTACAAGAGCTCGATAGAATGGAGTTCTATTGTTACGAAACAGATCAAACTATTAAGGCTAAACATAGACCAATAATTATCATAACTTCAAATAATGAGAAAGAACTTCCTGATGCATTCTTAAGAAGATGTTTTTTCCACTTTATACAGTTTCCAGATAGAGAAACTATGGAAAAAATTGTTGCCGTGCACTATCCAAAGATAAAGAAAAAACTTGTAAAAGATGCATTGGATGTATTTTTTGATGTGAGGAAAATACCGGGTCTTAAAAAGAAACCATCAACATCCGAGTTGGTGGACTGGTTAAAACTTCTCTTATCGGATGACATACCAGATGAAATATTAAAAAATGCCGACTCTTCTAAAGCAATACCTCCTCTTTATGGAGCCCTTTTAAAGAATGAACAAGATGTTCAGCTTCTTGAAAGACTTGCTTTTATGACAAGAAGAGAAGCAAATAACTAATAAATGTTAATAAATCTATTTAATACCGTTAAATCTTCTGGGGTGCCTTGCTCTTTAAGAGAGTTGCTCGACTTGATTGGAGCACTTGAAGCAAGGATTACTTACTCAGATATGAATGATTTCTATTATTTATCACGAGCAATATTAGTAAAAGATGAAAAACACTATGACAAATTTGATAGAGCCTTTGAAATATACTTTAAAGGAATGGAAAAATTAGAAGATATTTTTGCAGCTCTTATTCCTGAAGATTGGCTAAGAAAAGAATTTGAAAAACAGCTCACTGAAGAGGAGCTTAAAGAAATAAAATCATTAGGTGGACTAGAGAAGCTTTTAGAAGAATTTAAAAAAAGATTAGATGAACAAAAAGAAAGACATGAGGGTGGTAATAAGTGGGTTGGCACTGCTGGAACATCACCTTTTGGCAATTCAGGAAATAATCCAGAAGGGATTAGAGTTGGCGGAAAGGGCGGTGGCGGTAATGCTGTTAAAGTCTGGGAACAGAGACAATACAAAAACTTAGATGATTCAGTTCTTATAGGTACTAGAAACATCAAGATGGCATTGAGACGTCTTCGAAAGTTTGCGAGGCAAAGTAACAATATGGAACTTGATAGATATGTCTGGCACTATTAAGAATACAGCAAAGAATGGAGGTATTCTTGATATAAATATGCTGCCCGAGAGAACTAATGCAGTAAAAGTTTTGATCTTTTTCGATGTTGGTGGTTCTATGGATCCTTATGTGAAAGTATGTGAGGAGTTATTTTCTGCGGTAAAAACAGAATTAAAAAATTTAGAATATTTTTACTTTCATAACTGTATATACGAGACAGTTTGGAAAGATAATAAAAGAAGAAGCCAAGAACGATTTAAATTGCATGATGTTATAAATAAATATTCATCAGACTACAAAGTCATTCTTGTTGGCGATGCAACCATGGCTCCCTATGAGATTACAAATCCAGGAGGAAGCATTGAGCATTGGAATGAAGAGCCGGGAATTGATTGGCTGAAAAGAATTTCAAACCATTTTGAAAAAATAGCTTGGCTTAATCCTGTACCAGATGATCATTGGGAATATACTTCTTCAGTGTGCCTTATTAAAGAAATATTTGAAGATAGAATGTATCCGCTTACACTTAGAGGATTAGAAAATGCAATGGGGGACTTATCAAAATGAATGATGTAAAAAAAGTTGAAAATTATGGAATCAAATGGGGGCCATTTACTCTGAAGATACCATTTATTCACATAAAATTTCTCACAGCAGAATTTTTACAGGGCATGGTTATATCGGGCGCAACAGCATTTGCAGGAGCCCCTGTTGTAATGGCCCTTGGCTTATCTTTTGAGGAGGCTGTTGCATGTTGTTTTATTGCAAGTACTTTAATAACTGCTGGGCCAATTATTTTTGGAGAACCTTTTGCCCCAGGATGGGTTACACCAGCTCTTCCTCTCGTAATAGCTTTCTTTATGTCAAAAGGTTTTTTTGACGGTACCTATAGAGTTGAGACATTCCAATATATGGCTGCTATGTGCATAGAATTTACTGCAATAATATTACTTCTTGGAATGACTGGTTTAGGTAGAGTTATTACAGAAAAAATTCCTAATGCTTTAAAATCTGGGATCATTCTTGGAGCAGCTTTGGCAGCATTTCATCAAATATTTTTTAGTGATTATGAAAGATATATAGGCGATGCCCCAATTTCTATGATTTTAGCTCTTGTTATTTGCTCAGTTACAACTTTTTCTGAGCCTTTTAAAAGATTGGCTGCAAAAAATAAGGTTTTACAAATTATTGGATCTTTAGGTCTCTTACCAGGATTTATAGTTGCTGCAATAGTTGGTTACCTATTTGGTGAAATAAATTTTGATATTCAGTCAGGATTTGCAGTACCTCCTGTTGTTGAGGTTTATATCCCACTAGTTGTAATTGGCTATCTTCTGTTATTTGGTGATTTTGTTACAGGTACCGAAATACTAAAAGATGGTCAAAGTTATAGATCAGATGAAGAAATTAATATTGATATAAACAGAGCGCATAATAGTGTTGGTATAAGAAACTTTCTTGGAACGATTTTAAATCCATTCTTCCCAACTCAGGGTGCGCTTTGGACAGGTGTTCATGTAATAGTTGTGGAAAGATGGAAACAGGGAAGCTCTGTTATGAGATCACTATTCGATGGCATTGGTTCATATTATCTAATGGGAATCCCTTTTTTATATTTTACTCTTCCATTTGTTACTTTTATGCAACCACTTATGATTTTAGCTTTGGGTGTTACTCTTGTTCTGACAGGACTTGCTTGCGCTTATGTAGCCATGTCAATGGTTAAAAAGAATTCTGAAATGGCAGTAACCTTGGTTACTGCTGTGCTCATAGCGTTTGGTGGTGAGTACATGTGGCTTGGAATATTAATAGGTTTACTATTAAGTATATTATTAGTTGATAAGGAGATTGAAGCCACCTAATGTCAGAATATGCGCTTGAAATTACTGGTCTTAAAAAAGTTTATGACAACGATGTTGAGGCTCTAAAAGGCATTGACCTAAAAATTACTAAAGGTGATTTTTTTGCCTTACTTGGGCCTAATGGGGCAGGTAAATCTTCGACAATTGGAATAATAAGCTCGATCACTAATAAAACAGATGGAAATATAAAGATATTTGGTGTTGATATTGATCAGAATTTTCCGAAAGCAAAGTCTTTTTTAGGTGTTGTTGCTCAAGAAATTAATTTTTCTCAATTCGAGAAGGTTGAGGATATTGTAATTACTCAAGCCGGATTTTATGGAATTCCTAAAGATATTGCTAAAGAAAGATGTAAGAATCTTCTTAAAAAACTTTCTTTATGGGATAAACGTCATGATCAAGCAAGAAATTTATCTGGTGGTCAGAAAAGAAGATTAATGATTGCAAAGGCATTGGTGCATGAACCAAAACTATTAATATTAGATGAACCCACTGCCGGTGTTGATATTGAACTTCGAAGAGAAATGTGGGACTTTCTTTCAGATATCAATAAAAAAGGAACTACTATAATTTTAACAACACATTATTTAGAAGAAGCCGAGCAGCATTGCAATAACATCGCTATCATTGATGAGGGCTCTATTGTTGAAGATACTTCAATGAAAGAGCTTTTAAGCAGATTATCTATTCAGAGTTTTGTTTTAGATCTTGAGCATGAGATTCAAGAGTTGCCAAATCTCTCAATTTTTGATTTAAAATCTCAAGATTCTAAAACTTTGATTGCTACTCTTACTAAGGATGATGATTTAAACACACTCTTTAATAAACTTTCAGAACATGGGATTAAAGTAAAATCTATGAGAAATGAACAAAATAGATTAGAAGAGCTATTTATTAGATTGGTAAAAGAGAAAGATGGAAACTAAAGAACTAATTTGGTCAATAATTACTCTCTCTGAGAAAGAGTTACGAAGGTTCTTAAGAATCTGGGTTCAGACTTTAGTTCCCCCAGCAGTAACGACAAGTCTTTATTTTGTTATTTTTGGATCCTTGATAGGTCCTAGAATAGGAGCAATGGATGGATTTGATTACATACAATTTATGATTCCTGGATTGATAATGTTAGCTGTAATTACTGCTGCCTATTCAAATGTTGTATCGTCTTTCTATGGCGTTAAATTTCAAAGAGCAATCGAAGAACTTTTAATTTCTCCAATGCCGAATTGGGCAATCCTTTTTGGATATGTTGTCGGTGGCGTTGCAAGGGGAGTCATGATAGGAGTAATTGTATTTTTAGTTAGCCTTATTTTTTACCCAAACTTTGAAATTGCCAATTACGGCCTAACAATTCTTGTTCTCTTCTTAACTTCAATAATGTTTTCACTAATGGGCTTTATTAATGCAGTATACGCAGATAGTTTCGATGACATAGCAGTAATTCCAACATTCGTTCTGACACCTTTAATATATTTAGGTGGAGTCTTTTATTCCATAAATATCCTTCCGGATATATGGAGAAATATTTCTTTAGCTAATCCAATGCTCTATGTTGTGAATACATTTAGAGAAGGAATGTTAGGATCCAGCGACGTTTCAATTCCTCTAGCTTTGGGAATGATGTTCGGATTTATCATTTTATTCACCGCAATATGTTTATATCTCCTTAATAAAGGAATTGGCATACGTCAGTGAAATCAAAATATCTAGGAAAGCATAATTCTCTTTCAAGAAATCCTTCGCTTGATAGGATTTCCAGAAAAGAAGCTAGAAAAGATTTAAATGGATTTGAATCATATGGATTAGATATTTGGAATGCCTATGAATTTTCATATCTTCTGAATGGTAAGCCAAAAATCGTTGTCTTAGAGATTTCAATTCCCTCAAACTCCAAATATACGATTGAATCAAAATCAATGAAGTTATTTTTAAATTCTTTTTTTAATAAGAACTATGAAAATCAAGCAGAAGTTATAAATATGATCTCAAAGAAGATTTCTAAGACATGTAATTCAGAGGTAAAGATTGTATCTAAAAGTAGTTTTAAAACTTTTAATAAAGATAACTTTAGTAATAAGTCTGGTCTTCTGGTTTATAAAGGTTTCAGATCAATTTGTCCTGTTACCTCACAACCAGACTGGGGTAATATTTATATTTATTCATCAACAAATACTTTAAATAAAAAAGAAATTTATAATTTCCTATTCAGTCTCAGAAATCACGGCGGGTTTCATGAGCATTGCGTTGAAAAGATATTCTTATATATTAAGGAAACTTTTTCAGTCGATCACATAGAAATTTGTGGGAGGTTTCTTAGAAGAGGTGGTATAGATATTAATCCTATTAGGTCATCACAAAAAAAACTATTCTTTGCAAACTTTCGAGAATTTAATCAATAAAAAAATCTTGAAACTTAAAGGAGTCATTTCTTGGATTCTTGAAGATTTTTATTATGATTAAAAAAATCATTGACTTAGAGTAAACTCTAAGATGTATATTAAGTGATTAAAGGAGTATTTATGGATTCATATAAAGGTAAACTTGCTTTAGTGACTGGGGCCTCAACAGGAATTGGTTATGCTATTGCAAAAGAACTTGCCAAGAGGGGAGCAAACCTAATTATTTCAGCAACTGCAAGAAGTGAAGAAAAGCTTCATGAGTTATCATCAGAAATAAAAGATTTAGGATCAGAGTGTCATATTTTTTTGGAAGATTTATCTAGGTTAAATTCAGGAAGATCATTATATGATCAAATTAAGTTAAAAAACTTACATGTAGACCTTTTGATTAACAATGCTGGTTATGGGAGATGGGGAACCTTTCATGAAGTAGAGATGGATGATTATGCTGACATGATCCAGCTGAACGTAACCTCGTTAAGTGAGCTATCACATTTATTTATTCCAGATATGATCTCAAAGGGTGAGGGCGGAGTCATTAATGTAGGCTCTGTAGCTTCCTTGACTCCAGTGCCTTATTCAAGTGTATATGCTGCAACAAAGGCATATGTTCTATCGCTTAGCGAAGGCTTAAGATATGAATATAGAAACTCTAACATAAGAGTAATGGCTCTTTTACCAGGAGCAACTGTTTCAAATTTTGGTCAAGTAGCCACCGCTAAGTCAGATAAATTAAGAGAAAGATTAAACAAAAGATCTAAAAGCGCTACTGGAGCTGTTTTTCAAACTTCCCATGAGGTAGCTGTTGAATGTCTCGACGGATTTTCAAAAGATAAGCAATTTATTATCCCAGGAAAGGGTAATAGAAGAACTGCATTGATTACAAAATTTATGCCGAGAACAAAAGTACTTAATACTGTAGGTAATTTATTTAAGAAGATAGCTGGATAATGTTAGACAATAAAAAGATTTTTTCTATCTCTGACGTCTCCAATATAAGTGGTTTTTCTGCTCATACCTTAAGGTTTTATGAAAAGATTGGTTTAATGCCTTTTGTAAAAAGATCTGCATCTGGAAAAAGAATATATGACGAATATGATGTCCAGATCCTGAAATCAATATCTGTCTTTAAGAAGACCGGAATGACCAATAAACAGATTAAAGATTTAGGTTCTTTATATCTTGAAGGCAACAAGAAGGTGAAAGAACAACGCGATTTACTTTTGTCTCATAAAGAAGATATTACTAAGAAGATTGATGAGCTTTCAGAAGCTTTGGATATTATCGAAGAAAAGCTAGAAAAATCCTGTTTTTTATAATTCTTAACTATGCCTGAAATAACTCTAATCGGATGGTTTCATACAGTAATAGGCATAGCCTCAATATTGCTAGGATTTTACTCCTTCTTTTCTTTTAAATTATTATCTTGGAACAAAATTCCATCAAGGATATATTTAGTTTTAACATTTATAACTGCAGTAACTGCTTTAGCTATTTACAATCAAGGTGGATTTGGAATTGCCCATATAATGGGGGTTTTAGCTGTGTTGGCTGTTTTATGTGGAGTATATGTTGAGAGGACTAGAATATTAG
>LUMI01000764.1_pt1 | contig 18956 bp, 20 predicted proteins | sample 729681 | NCBI WGS metagenome assembly LUMI01 (sample SAMN03860267, study PRJNA289734) | marine metagenome | biome: seawater column; feature: ocean; material: water; isolation source: Red Sea water column Station 34 - depth 10m | place: Saudi Arabia: Red Sea | collected 2011-10-15 | depth 10 m
ATGTACTTCCAAGAGAAGTTAAGTATCATATTATTACAGATGAGCCTACTCATGTAGATTTTTTAAGAGTTTTACCTGGTGTTAAAATCAAAATTGAGATTCCAGTAAACTTTATTAATCAAGAAAAATCTCCTGGATTAAAAAGAGGCGGCGTTTTAAATATCGTAAGAAGAAAAGTTGAATTAAAATGTCCTAGCGAAAAAATACCTGAAAGTTTAACATTAGATCTAGACGGTGTAGATATTGGATCAAGCTTTAAAATTTCATCAGTTAAATTAGATCCTGAGGTTACCCCAACAATTCAAGGAAGAGACTTTGTGATTGCTACATTAGCTGCTCCTACGGTTATGAAAGAACCAGAGAAACCAGCAGAAGCTGAAACTGCTGAAGGAGAAGAAGGTGCTGAAGGAGCAGAAGCAACTGCGTCAGCAGATGGCGATAAGGCAGCTGCAGAAGGTGCAAAAGGTGATAAAAAAGAAGGCGATGAAAAGAAACCTGCAGAAAAAAAATCTTCTGAAGAAAAAAAATAATCAATTAGGTTAAATCTAATCTCATTAAATTATGATTTTATTTGTAGGTCTTGGCAATCCAACTCCAGATAGTGAGAACAATAGACATAATATAGGTTTTAAGATGATAGACTCTATTAATAAAAAATTTAATTTGTCTAAACAAAAACCAAAATTTAAAGGACTTCTTACAACAGGAAATATCGGTGACAAAAAAGTTTATGCCATTAAGCCTCTTACATTTATGAATAATTCTGGAATATGTATCAGAGAGTTAATTGAGTACTTTAAAATAGATGCTGAAGATGTAGTAGTTTTTCATGATGATCTTGATATTGAATTTGGAAAGATAAAAGCCAAATTTGGCGGCTCTAGTGCAGGTCATAATGGAATAGCCTCTATTGATAAATTTATTGGAAAGGAATATTCAAGGGTCAGAATTGGAATAGGAAAACCAAAAAACGATATGGAAATTGCTGATTATGTCTTGCAAAATTTTAATGAAGATGAGTCAGTTGGAATCGAAAAAACTTTAAATAATATTACTGAGTCCATCTCAATACTTGTTGAAAAAAAATTAGATTTATTTTCTAGTACAGTTAATAACAAATAATGAGTTTTAAGTGTGGTATTGTTGGATTACCAAATGTAGGAAAATCTACTCTTTTTAATGCATTAACTAATTCTAGCAAAGCACAAGCTGCAAATTTTCCTTTTTGTACTATAGATCCAAATATTGGGATTGTACCAGTTCCAGATGGAAGATTGGAAAATTTAGCAAAGATTTCAAACTCAAAAAAAATTATTAATACTACTATATCATTTGTTGACATAGCAGGACTGGTTAAGGGAGCCTCAAAAGGCGAAGGCTTAGGTAATAAATTTCTTTCACATATTAGAGAAGTTGATGCAGTAATTCATTTGATTAGATGCTTTGATTCTGATGATATACAGAATGTTAATCCAGATGTAAATCCTGTAAGAGATCTTGAAATTATAGAGACTGAAATGATGCTTGCAGATTTAGAGTCAATTCAAAAAAGACTAGAAAAAAATAATAAGAAAAATATTGATGATGAACAGTTAAAAATTCTTGAGTTGACTTTAAATTCAATAAACAATAATGAAGATTTATCTAATCTAAAAAGTCTTTTTGATAAAAAACAACTTAAACAAAGTGGATTGCTATCTTTAAAACCAAAGATATTCGTTTGTAATGTAGATGAAAAAAGTATCCAGAATGGTAACGCTTATACTAGAGATTTTGTCAATAAGTTTGACCAAGAAAATACTCTAATTATTTCAGCAGATATAGAAAATCAAATTAATGAATTAGATATAAATGAAAGAAAAAATTATATGGAAATGATTGGAATAAAAAAAACTGGATTAGATTTATTGATACAAAAAGGATATAAAATTCTTGAACTTGATACTTATTTCACCTCTGGGCCAGAGGAAACAAGGGCATGGACAATACAAAAAAACTGTACAGCACCAAAGGCTGCAGGTGAAATTCACACAGATTTCGAAAAGGGTTTTATTAGAGCAGAAACAGTTTCTTATGAGGATTTTATAAATAACAATGGTTGGGTAAATTCTAAAACCAATGGTAAAATGCGATTAGAGGGAAAAGATTATATTGTTAAAGATGGGGATGTTTTAAACTTCCGTTTCAATACGTGACCATATTCTTTTCATGCTAAAATAAACTAGAACAGTAAGAATTATTAAATAAATAATAGCTTTAAAACCCATTTGATGTCGTGCCTCTAAATGAGGCTCAGCTGCCCACATTAAAAATGTTGTTACGTCTTTCGACATTTGCTCAACAGTTGAGTTTGTGCCATCAGAATATTCAACTAATCCATCCGATAATTGGTTAGACATTTTGATTTTGTTCCCATACATATATTTATTATAGTAAACTCCATCGTCTAAGGTAACTCCTGCCGGTGGATCTTCATATCCTTGAAGAAGTGAATAGATATAATCTACACCCCCACCTCTTGCTTTAACTAATACTGACATATCAGGAGGATATGCACCTCCATTAGCTGCTTGAGCAGCCTTAACATTTTCATACGGCATTACAAATTTATCAGATAATTTTCCTGGTCTTGTAAACATATCACCATCTGCATTCGGTCCATCCTTCACTTCAAAAGATGCTGCAATTGCTTTTGCTTGAGCCTCTGTGAATTCAGGCCCACCTTTTTGTGCTAAATTTCTATAACTCAAATATTTCATTGAATGACATGATGAGCATACTTCAGTATAAACTTGATATCCTCTTTGAAGCGCAGCTCTATCAAATTTACCGAAAAGTCCTTTAAAGCTCCAATCAGTTTTTAAATACTCTATTTTTTCAGCTGCAATAGAATTTGATTGAACCCCAGAAAATACTACGAATAGAAAAAATATTCTTAAGAAGTTTTTCACTTAATTATTGAACTTTCTTTATTTTTTGCCGTAGCTAAATTAGGAGATCCTCCCAGAACTGGCTCGGTTATACTCAATGGTATTGGAAGAGTTTTTTCTCTAAATCCTAAAACTGGTAAAATCACTAAAAAGTGTAAAAAATAATATGCTGTAGCTACTCTTGCAATTAGTAAATACAATCCTTCTGCAGGCATCGCTCCGACGTAGCCTAAAATTAAAACATCAGCAACAAGGATCCAATAAAATTGTCTGTATAATGGTCTAAAGACTGCAGATCTAATCTTTGAAGTATCAAGCCAAGGTAAAGCTGCTAAAATAAAAATAGCTGATAACATTGCAACAACACCTAAAAGTTTATCAGGAACTGATCTCAAAATTGCATAAAAAGGTAACAAGTACCATTCAGGAACAATATGAGCTGGAGTTACTAAAGGATCAGCTTCAATATAATTATCTGCATGGCCAAGTATATTTGGTGTATAAAAAACAAAAAATGCAAAAACGATCATGAACATTAATAAAGCAAAACCATCTTTGATAACAATGTAAGGATGAAATGGTACTGTGTCTTTCGATGGCTTCTTAATATCAATACCTACTGGATTATTATTTCCAGGAACATGTAGTGCCCAAATATGCAACACTACCAAGCCTAAAATCAAAAATGGTATTAAGTAATGAAGTGTAAAAAATCTAGTAAGTGTTGGGTTATCTACTGAGTAACCTCCCCATAACCAAGTAACTATTCCTTCACCAACCAAAGGAATTGCGCTAAACAAATTTGTAATTACAGTTGCGCCCCAAAAACTCATTTGCCCCCATGGAAGAACATAGCCCATAAATGCAGCTGCCATCATTAAAAGATAAATTATAATCCCAATAATCCAAATTATTTCTCTTGGAGCTTTGTAAGAACCATAAAAAAGAGATCTAAATATATGAATGTAGACTGCTAAAAAAAACATTGATGCACCGTTTGCATGAATATATCTAATTAACCAACCATAATTTACATCCCTCATAATATGCTCAACACTATCAAAAGCCATGTCAGCATGTGCGATGTAGTGCATTGCTAATACTAAGCCTGTCACAATTTGTGTTATTAAACAGAAAGTTAAAATTCCTCCGAAAGTCCACCAATAGTTTAGGTTTTTTGGCGTTGGATAATCAGTTAAGTGATTTGCGAGTGTAAGTAGAGGTAAACGGTCATTAAACCATTTTCCAAATTTAGACTCTGGGGTGTACTTATGATCACTCATTATTATTATCCGATCTTAATTGTATTACTATTGACAAATTCATATTTAGGAATTTCCATATTAGTTGGAGCAGGACCTTTTCTAATTCTTCCAGATGTATCATAATGAGATCCATGACATGGACAAAACCAACCATTGTAATCACCTTTTTGGTCTAATGGAACACATCCAAGATGAGTGCATACACCCAACATCACAAGCCACTCTGGATCTTTAGCTCGGTCTTCATCGCTTTCAGGATGTTTTAATTCCTCTAGCTTTACTGATCTAGCTTCAGCTATCTCATCTTGAGTTCTTCTTCTAATAAAAACTGGTTTACCTCTCCACAAAACTGTTATAGTTTTGCCTGGATTAACCGCGCTCACATCTACCTCTGTACTTGCAAGTGCTTTTACCGAGGCATCAGGATTCATTTGATCAATCATAGGCCAGATTGTTGCTCCCACCCCTACTGCGCCTACGGCATAGGTTGCTGTAAATAAAAAATCTCGTCTATTGGTTTTTTTTTCTGACATTAATGTTTTTTCTTAAATATACTCAATATAGATTATTTCTACTTAAATATATGAATTCATATAATATAAAATAACAAATTTACTACTGAAAGAATGACACAGAATTCAACAATTCAGGGGCCTATAATTGCATTATTTGAACCTGATATACCCCAAAATACAGCTGCAATTATAAGAACTTGCTCTTGTCTCGGGGCAAAAATAGAAATTATAGAGCCCTGTGGTTTCTTATTGAATGATAAGAGATTTAGACGTGTCGTAATGGATTATATGGATGAAAAAGATATCAAATTTTATAAAAGTGCAGATGATTTTTTTACATCAAAAAAGAATCAAAGAATTATATTGATGACAACTAAAGCTTCTATATCTTACACCAAATTTAAATTTGATAAAAATGATACAATTTTATTTGGAAGGGAAAGTGCTGGAGTTCCTGATAAAGTCCATAAATCAATAAAAGATAGACTAAAAATTCCTATGAAAAATGATAAGCGTTCTCTTAATATTGCATCATCAGTAGCAATTATATTAGCTGAAAGTTTAAAACAAAATGAATTAATTTAAAATGGATTTTGATACAAGAAAAAATTTAGCAAGCAACTGGTTTAAGTCTTTACAAGACTCATTTTGTGAAGATATTAAAAAACTTGAAAATAAACGAGTTCAATTTAAATCAACATCTTGGAAAAAAAATATTACTAAAGATGAAGGTGGAGGTGAGTATAGAATCTTACAAAATGGAAAAATTTTTGAGAAAGTTGGAGTAAATTTTTCAAAAGTTTACGGGAAATTTCCTAAACAATTTCAAAATAATATTCCTGGAGCGAAAAAAGACCCCAGATTTTGGGCATCTGGTATTTCCGTAGTAATGCATATGCAAAATCCATTAATACCAGCTATGCATTTTAACACCAGATATATCTGTACTACGAAAGATTGGTTTGGAGGAGGGATGGATGTCACGCCGTCAAAATTTGACAAAATTGAAAAGATTAAATTTCACAAAATTTTAAAAAATATGTGTAATCGTCATAATAAAAATTATTATAAAAAGTATAAAAAGTGGTGTGATGAATATTTTTACTTACCACACCGAAAAGAGCCCAGGGGAATAGGTGGAATTTTTTTTGACTACAAGGATGATAACTTTGAAAATGATTTTAAATTTGTTAGAGATGTAGGGGTTACATTTCAATTAATTTTTAATAAAATCATAATAAATAAAATCAAAAAAAAATGGACAGCTAAAGATAAAGAGGAACAATATTTTAAAAGAGGTAGATACACAGAATTTAATTTACTTTATGATAGAGGCACAAAATTTGGATTACAAACTGGTGGGAATACAGAAGGTATTTTGATGTCACTTCCTCCATTAGCGAAATGGAAATAATATGGACAAAGAGCCAATAACTCTTAATGGATTAAATAAACTTAAGGAAGAATTAATTTTTTTAAAAGAAAAGAAAAGACCAAAAATAGTTGCTGCTATTTCAGAGGCAAGATCTCATGGAGATTTAAAAGAGAACGCTGAATATCATGCTGCTAAAGAAGAACAGTCTCATAATGAGGGAAGGATTACAGAAATTAATGATATTATTGCAAGAGCTAATGTTATTGATGTAACAAAATTAAAGAATGATGGAAAAGTAATTTTTGGTTCAACAGTTTTTTTAGAAAACTTAGATAGTGGCGAAAACATAAATTATAAAATTGTTGGAAAAGATGAGGCCAACTTAAAAGAAAAACTTATTTACTTTAAATCACCGATCGGAAAAGGATTAATTGGAAAAAATAGAAATGATTTAGTTGAAATTTCTACACCAGCAGGAATAAAGAATTTTGAAATTAAAGATGTAAAATATATTTAATTTTTTAAAATATTTTCAACTTCTTGATCAGAAATATTAAAATTATTTTCAACCCATTTTTCCTCAATACTTTTTATTTTATCGCCTAAAATCTTACCCTTCGATATTTTATATTTAGACATTAATAGATCTGCCTTTATAGGCATTATTGGGATAATCTTATTAATAAAATGGTCTTTAAATTCTTTTAACTTTAGATCTAATTTTTTTGATTTAAAAATTTTATAATTTAGAATATCAATAACTGCTTGTTTTCCACTAAAGTAAAAAATCTTATTTAAATCATTCAATGTTATTTTTTTAGAAGAATTTTCTCTATAAAAATTATCTAGTATTTTTATCCTTTTTTTATCCTTATTTGAGATATTAAACTTATATAAAAAATAATCTGCATTATCACTATTATCTAATATCATTAACATTAATAGAAAAATAAAATCAAATTCCCTGGCCAAATTATAAGAGTGTGGTTTCAGCTTTGAAAAAAAGTCTAAATTTTTAATTTCTGGAAAAATCATTAAGAATATTTCAGAGCTGGTTTTGTCTTTTGATAATTTTTCTAATGTTTTAATATTTGTGATTTTCTTTAATTCATCAAATAATCTTTCTTTTGATAGTTTTGAAATACCACCAATATTAATTTTTATTTTTTTAATAACATCTGTATCGTGATGGTGTTTGGAATAGTTTGAATAAAATCGTAAATATCTTAAAATCCTAAGATAATCTTCCTTTATTCTTTTATCTGGTTCTCCAATGAATTTGATATAGCCATTTTCAAGATCTTTTTTTCCATTAAATGGATCAAATAAATTACCAGCATCATCAGAGTAAATTGAATTAATTGTAAAATCTCTTCTAGAGGCATCCTTTTTCCAATCTTTGGAAAATTTTATTTTAGCATGTCTTCCATCTGTTTCTACATCCTCTCTTAAAGTAGTTATCTCAAATTTAAAATTATCTATCATCGCGGTTATTGTTCCATGTTCAATACCACTCTCGTAGAATTTAATATTATTATTTTTTAAAATTTCACATACTTCCTGAGGTTCTAAATTCGTTGCTAAATCAATATCATCTACAACTTCATTATTTAAAATCTTTCTAATACAACCACCAACATACCGAATTTCACCAGAGGTAGAGTTTTGTTTAATTGCTTTAAAAATCTGATCCACTTTTTTATGAGTCGAAAGATCTTTAATACTTGCACTAATATTTTTGAAATTATTTCTTCTAAAAAAAATTATATCTAAAATACTATTCTGAAGCTATACACCAGTAATTTTTGTATTTTTTATAAAAATTTTTTTTTGCATTCTCACATACTTTTTTTGAAGCAAAATATGCGACCAAAGTTGATCCTGAACCCGTCATCCTAACAAATATTGGGCTTGTTAGTTTTTCTATTGAAAATTTTAATTGTCTGAGTTTTGGATATTGCAAAAAGGCCACATGCTCTAAAGAATTATTCATTTGATTTAAAAAATCTAAATCAAACATTTTTCTTGAAGGACACAAAAATTTAGGTCTACTAAATTTTTTAACTTTTGAATATATAGCCTTAGTAGAACATCCAAACTTAGGTTTAATCAATAAAGTATAAATCTTTTTGATATTCATATATCTTATTATTTTATGTCTTGTATTTGAAATAGTAAATTTTGGATTAAGCCCTAAGATCACATCTGAGCCAATTAAATTACAAATTTTTCTTAATTCTTCTGTACTAATTTTTATAATCTTTTTTTTTATAAAATATCTCAATATACTTGCGGCGTTCATAGATCCGCCACCCAAACCTGCTTGAACTGGAATTCTTTTTAAAATTCTTATTTTGAATTTCTTGCCTTTTAACAATTTTTTTTTTTCTAAAATATTCAATAATTTTGTTACTGTATTATTGTTAGTAATACTTTTTGAAAATTTACCAACAAATTCAACTTTATTTTTTTTTGACTTTATTTTCTCAATTAAAATATCATCAAATAAGTCAATAAATCCCACGATTGTTTCAATTTTGTGTAATGATGAGGTTTTTCCAACAATATTTAAAGCTAGATTAATTTTTGCATATGATTTTATTTTATGAGTGGCCATTTTATTTAAAACCTTACAAGCCTTGAATCAGCTTTGAATTAATTTTATTTATTATTTCATCTTCTACATCATTCATTAAAAGAACATTAGACCAAAAATATCTAGCTTGAATTTTTCTATCAAGTTTCCAAAGAACATCACCATAATGGTCATTTACAATTGGGTCATCTGGCATTAATTCAACAGCTCTAATCAAGAATTCTTCCGCTTTTGAAAAATCATTAATCAGATAATAGGCCCAGCCAATCGAGTCTATTATATATGGATCATCACTTTCAGCTTCATAAGCAATTTCTAGCATCTTAATTGCTTCATTTATTTTGTATTCTCTTTCCAACCAAGAATAGGCTAAATAATTTAATACGTAAGCATCATCAGGATATATTTTTAGTGAATTTAACAAATCATCATCTGCTTTATCGAAATTTTTAATTCTTTCATAGCTGCTCCCTCGCCTGTATAACAAATCGGATTTCATCTCGTCATTATTATCAAACTCATCTAAAATTTTTGTGTAAACAGGAATTGCCTCCTTGTATCTTTTAGAACTTCTGTAGTAATTAGCTAAATCATATAGAAATTTTACATTAGATTTATCTAAATGATAAAATTTAGCTTCAATAAATTTAACTGACTCATCAACATTTTTTTCTTTTGAAATTATTTGAGCTTCTTTTTTTATCCTATACCAATAATAAAACTCATCGTCCTTTTTAAAATTCCTTAGAATTTTTTTTGTTTTTTTATAATCTTTAATTGAATAGTAATTTTCTGAAATTAGAGAAAAATTATAAATAAATTTTGGGTTCAAATAAAGTGATAGATTTATAAAAAAATTTGATTTTTCAAAGTTATCTTGAGAAGAGTAAAGGCTCGATATCAAAAATAAAAACTCACCAATAATATGATTATGATTTTTACATGAAAAAACTTGATTTATTTTTTTTTGATTTTTATTTTCAATCCAACTTTTAGCTTGCGAAAGAAGTAAGCTAGCATTGATATATCCAATTTCATTTACTAGTTTATTTAAATCTTCAATTCTATTATTTTCGATTAGATAACTCATATAAAAAAAATTATATCTAGAGTAATCAGCTTCATTGTTATTTATTACGTTAAAGAAAAAATTATCTGTTCTAGGATCATCTAAATAACATCTTTGAAACATTTGATTGATTAATGAAAGGTTTCCAAAATTTCTATTGTCTTGTTTAATTGTTTTATTTCTAAATACATAAACATAATCTTTAAAACTTTCTAAAATCGCAATTTCTAAACCTCTTTGTTCAGAAACATTAAAGGCTTCATCTAAATATTTATCAGTTAATTCAAAATTTTTGTTTTTAATACTCTCTAAAATCAATATTAAGTAAGCATCAAAATATTTTGAATTATCTTTTTCAATATTTCCTTTTATTATATTTATTGCTCTTGAAACTTTATTTTCTAAAACTAAAGATGTTATATATTTCTCAATAAAAGGATCGTGCTTGTTTATTAGACTTTTTGAGGAGTCAAAGAAACTTAAAGCATAAGAATTATTTTTATTCTCTAAAGCTATAATACCTGAAAAATAATTCGATAAATTTTTAGCATCAAAATTTTCAGAACTTCTGCTTTTAGAATACGAGGGATTTTGGTAAAATAATAATAAAATTAAAATAAATTTTATATTTTTAAAAAACATTAAATATAATTTATGATGAAAAAACTTTTAAATCAAAATGCTAATTACGAGCAGGAGTTGATAAATAGCTTTGAGCCTAATTTTTCTTTTCATAAAAATACAATAAATAGGTTCAAATCTCATGAAAATAACACAGGAAATATTGAAGGCGATAAAATCGAGAAACTTTTTGAACTTAAAAAAAAAATAAATTCAATTGAAAATTGTAATTTAAGAAAGAATTCAAAAAATCTTATTTTTGGTCATGGTGACATTAATAGAACTGGATTTGCTTTTCAGGGAGATGTGGGAGAACTTTTAAAAAAAATGTTAATCGCAATCAATATTAAAATGGAAAAAATATATCTCACTTACTCTATAAACTTTCGTATTCCTGAAGACAAAAAACCATCTACTCAAGATATAAAGCGGTACTCAAAATTTTTAAAAGAACATATTTCTATTATAAATCCAAAAATTTTAGTGCTGATGGGAAGCACTGCTATGGAGACTGTAACCGGAATGAATAATAAAATCTCAGATGAAAGAGGAAAATGGAGAGAATTAATCTCTAATAATGTTAGTATTCCAATTATAATAACTTTTAGTCCCTCTTATCTAATCAGATTTCCCGAAAATAAGAAATATTCGTGGGAAGATTTAAAAAAAATTAAAAAAAAAATTCAAGATTTAAATATAAATATTTAATGAAAGTAATTGCTGGTGTAGATGAAGTGGGCAGAGGAAGCTTAATAGGCCCTGTATATGCTGCAGCAGTAATATTAAATAACTCTATAAATAAAAAACTATTAAAAGACTCAAAAAAATTAACAAAAACAAAAAGAGAAATTTTAGCAAAATATATAAAAAAAAACTCTGTATGGGCCATAAGAAAAGCGACCGTTAAAGAAATTGAAAAAAAAAATATTTTGCATGCTAGCTTACTTGCGATGACAAGAGCTATTATAAAGTTACGAAAAAAACCCTCTTTAGTGCTGATTGATGGAAACAAATTACCAAAAATCAAAAATTATAAATTAAATTCAGTTGTTAAAGGTGACCAAAAAATACCGTCGATCTCTGCTGCATCAATTATTGCAAAAGTTACACGTGATAAAATGATAACTAATTTAGGAAAAAAATTTAGAGGTTATTGCTGGGATAAGAATTATGGGTATGGAACAAAACAACATTTAAAAGCAATTAAAACACTAGGTGTTACATCTCATCATAGGAAAACTTTTTCACCTATTAATAAAATAAGATAGGTTTCACGTAGAAACACAATATATAGTAATCCAAAAAAAATTTTACACAAATCGAATCCAAATTATTCAATCGTAGGTTGACCCAAGAATCTTTTTAGAGTCTAATTTATTTTTAAAAAATGAATTTAGATTTAAAAAATAAATTAATTAATGGAGATAGTTTAAAAGAATTAAAAAAAATTCCTGATGAAACTTTTGATCTAATTTTTGCAGACCCTCCCTACAATCTACAACTTAAAAGTGAGCTTACAAGACCTGACAGATCTAAAGTTTGTGCGGTAAATGATAAATGGGATCAATTTGAAAATTTCAAAAAATATGATGAATTTACTTTCTCTTGGCTAACTGAGTGTAAAAGAATTTTAAAAAAAAATGGAGCAATTTGGGTAATAGGTAGTTACCACAATATATTTAGAGTTGGAACAGCTATACAAAATTTAGGATTTTGGATTTTAAATGATGTTATTTGGAACAAAAAAAATCCTATGCCAAATTTTAGAGGGACACGTTTTACAAATGCTCATGAAACTTTAATTTGGGCATCAAAATCTGAAAAATCAAAATATACTTTTAACTACCAATCCTTAAAGTGTTTGAATGATGATCTTCAAATGAGGTCTAATTGGGAATTACCAATCTGTAGTGGCTCTGAGAGACTGAAGAAGAATGGTAAAAAAGTACATTCTACCCAAAAACCAGAGGCCCTACTTCACAGAATTTTATTGGCTACTTCGAATAAAAATGATTTAATTTTAGATCCGTTTTTAGGATCTGGAACTACAGCAACGGTAGCTAAAAAACTAGGTAGAAATTACTACGGAATTGAAAAAGAAAAGACCTATTTAAAAGCTGCTGAACAAAGATTAAAAGTAACTAAACCTATTGAAGATGATTATTTAGATACCCTGCAAAATGGTAGATCAAAACCAAGAATACCTTTTGGCTCATTAGTTGAATTAGGAATAATTAAACCAGGTACTACCATTTTTGATAATAAAAAGAAAATTAATGCAAAAATCATGGCTGATGGCAGTATTAAACACGTAATTGTTATATATTTTTCCCAAATAACTCTCTAAAAACTTTTTATTTTTAACTAACCTTTTTAAAAAAATATTTCTAAAAAATGTAGTAAAAGGGCTCGATAAATGAAATGCAAACTGATTGAATTTTGATCTATTATTTACCATTTTAGTTTTGTAAACTCTGCTTTTAAAATAATTACCTTCTGTATTATTTTCTATACTCTTAAATAATTCATAAGCACTCTCTATGGACTGTGATGCCCCTTGGGCAAATGATGGTTGAAAAGCAAAAAAAGCATCGCCTATAAGATTAATATTATCATTTTTAGTTTCAAAAAAATCGCTACTTACAAAAACTGGAAATATCTTTAATTCTTTAACGTTTTCAAAAAAAACTTTATTTTCTTTTGGAACATTTTCTAAAACTTTTTTAATAAAAGAACTTTCACTAAATAAAGAATAGTTTTTTTGTTTTTCTAAAGTAAGTTCATATCTCATTATCGCTATAAAATTTAAATCTCCATTTTGAGATACTGGGTAAATTACTTGATGAAAATCAGGACCTAAAAACAACGAAATATTTTTATAATCAATTTTAGGAGAATTTGGTATCATTCCTCTAATAGCAAGAGTGTTATTATATTTTGGTCGAGTTCGATTTTTTGAAATTAGATTTTTACTACTTGAAAAAACACCATCAGAAATGATTAAATAATCACATTCAGAATTTTCTCTGTTTTCAAAAGTAAGTTTAATTTTATGATTTTCATGTTCTATCTGGGAAATACTATGACTATGTTTTATCAAATCCTTTACATCCTTATTTAAAAAATTTATCAAATCAGATCTTTTCAAAGTAGTGTACTTACAGTCTTTTGAGTTAAAATAAGAGATATCTAAGTCACATATTTTCTTTGTGCTTTTAATAGAATAAAAATTTATTTTATCTGGATTGAATTTTTTCTCATCTTTAAATTTATAAAATCCAATTTTGTTTAAAAGCTTCACACTGTTCACAGATAATTGAATTCCATAACCCTCATCTTTTCATTAATTTTTCTCTAAATATTGAACAACTTTTTTTGTAAATGATGGCAACATGTAACTATCTAATTTCTTTTTATCTATCCAGTAAGATGAGGGAAATTTTTGATTAAATTTTAAATATTGAATTTTTATATTCATATTCATGTTAGACATTTTAAAGTTTAAATTTTCATTAAAATTTTTAGGATTTGAAAGTTCCTCCATAGGAAATATTGATAAATTTTTTAAAAAATTAAACTTAGTATTTTTGATTAATAAATAACTTTGGTTTTTTTTATACACTTTTAAAATGAAATATTTTTCTATGTTTTTCTTCGTGATCTTAATTAAATTAAAATCTTTTTTTTTGTAAGATTTACAATTTTTTGAAATTGGACATTCATTACATATTGGATTTGTAGGTTTACAAATTAAGGCTCCCAATTCCATTAAGGCTTGTGCATAATCACTTGATCTCAAGGATTTTCCAAATATATTTTTTTTTTCAATAAGATTAGACTTTTGAATTTCTTTATCTTTTTTTAAATAAAGATATCTTTTCAAAACTCTTTCTATATTTCCATCCAATGGAATGTATGGTCTATTAAAAACAATAGCTAAAATTGCACTTGCAGTATAATTTCCTATTCCTGGTAGTTTAGTCAAATCATCAAAATTATTTGGTAAATTTCCTTTAAAATTTTTTATAATTAGTTGAGCGGTTTTTTTTAAATTTCTAGCTCTTGAATAATACCCCAGACCCTCCCATAGTTTAATTAATTTTTCATTTTTTACTTTCGCAAGTGAATTCAAATTTGGAATAAATTTTATAAACCTTTTAAAATAAGGAATAACTGTTACAACCTGTGTTTGTTGCAACATAAATTCACTAACTAAAGTGTAATATTGTTTTTTTTTAAAAGAAACATCTTTTCGCCATGGTAACGACCTTTTATTTAAATCATACCAATTGAGAATTTTTTTTGTTAATAATTGTTCTTTCGTATGCATTATAAAAAATATACTAAGCAGAGAAATAGAAGCATTCAAGGATTAAGATCCTTTAAAGACACTTTGCCAAAAAATATTAAAAGAGTCATTAATAAAAAAGGACATATTTATTCTGAAATATTAAATAACTGGAAAATTATTATTGGGGATAGTTTGTTTAAGGTTTGTTATCCGAAATCTTTAAAAAACTCCAATAAATTTAGTGTTAGCACTCTTTTAATCATGGTCAAAAGAGGACATGAAGTTGATTTAGAATATTCAAAAAAAAATATTATTGATAGGATGAACAATCATTTTGGATACACTGTTGTTGAAAAAATTAAATTTATGAGTTTTGATGACGAAAATTTGAAAATTACAAAAGAAAGCTCAGAAAGGAATAATGTGACAATTGATAGGTTTCATAAAAAAATTAATGATGTTAAAAATGAAAAAATAAAGAAATCACTAATAGAATTGTCAAAAGTATTTAAAGAAAAATGAAAAAAATATTTATATTACTAATTTTTTTTCTTGCTTCTTTTACCAATGCAAACTCAGAAATTAAAAGAATTGTTTCTGGAGATTTAAACGCAAAAATTACTATTATTGCTTATGAGTCTTTAACATGTAGCCACTGTGCAGATTTTCACAAAAAAGTTTATCCAGAGCTAAAAAAAGATTATATAGATAAAGGATTGGTCAAAATTGAATTTAGACATTTTCCTTTAGATCATGCTGCTTTAAATGCTGCAAAAATTGCTCAATGTAAAGAAAGTCAAAGTCTTGAAATTTTAGAGACCTTATACTCTAATCAGCAAGCTTGGATCAAAGGTGGTACAATCGAAGAAGTAAATGCAAGTTTAGAAAAGTTTTTAAAAGATGAGGGTTTTAGTCTAAATTTTAACAAATGTGTTGATAATAAAAAAATAGAAGATTTTGTTTTAAATGATCGAATCGAAGGGACAAAAAATTTTGAAATAAATGCTACTCCTACGATAATAATTAATAACAAAAAGTTTGAAAAATCCCTTAATTATAAAAATTTAAAAAAATCTTTAGAAAAACTGATATAAGTCTATCTATGGACTTTAAAAAAATCCAATTAAATGGGTTTAAATCATTCGCTGACAAAACCAATTTCTTAATCGAAGATGGTTTAACTGGAATTGTTGGCCCAAATGGATGTGGAAAATCAAATATAGTGGAATCGCTAAGGTGGGTTATGGGAGAGACCTCTGCAAAAAGTATGAGAGGATCTGGTATGGAAGATGTGATATTTTCTGGCACTTCGAATAAACCGTCAAAAAATATTGCAGAAGTTTCAGTTACAGTAAGAAATGAGAGTAATGAAGGACCAGTTCAATATAGGGAATTAACCGAAATTAATGTTAGAAGGAAAATTGAAAAAGACAAAGGATCAAAGTTCTACATCAATGATAAAGAAGTTAGAGCAAGAGATGCTCAAATGTTTTTTGCAGATTTATCTACAGGGGCTCATTCACCTTCGATGATTAGTCAAGGTCGTATTGGTGCTTTAGTAACAGCAAAACCAACTGATAGAAGAGCAATTTTGGAAGAAGCTGCAGGAATTTCAGGTTTGCATGTTAGAAGACATGAGGCAGAATTAAGATTAAACGCTGCAGAAAACAATTTGAAACGTGCGGATGAGCTAAGAAAACAGCAAGAAAGACAACTAGCTAATCTTCAAAAACAAGCAGAAGAAGCCTCCAAATATAAAAATATTTCTAATGAAATTAAAAAGATTGAAGCAGGACTTTATTATTTAAAATTATTAGAAATTGATAAAGAAATAAAAGTTGAAAATGAAATTAATACCGAAGCAGAAGGAGAAGTTAGTGGTTATACTAATAAAATTTCAGATTTAGAAAAAATAATTAAATCTGAAACAGAAAAAGTTAATCCATTAAGAGAAAAAAATATTGAAAATTTGTCAAAAATTCAAAGACTTAATTTGGAATTACAGAATTTGGATAAGGAAAATACAAGAGTACAAGAGGAAATTGAAAATATTAAAAAAACTTTAGATACAATTGATGATGATATTTCTCGAGAAAAAGGAATAATTATTGATGCAAATTCCAATGAAAAAAGACTTAAAGAAGAAAAAAGTGATCTAATTGAAATAGACTCAAAATATTATGAAACTGAAAAACAATCAAATGATGATTTAAACAAATCAAAAAATGATCTTAAAATTGAAATTGAAAACATAAAAAATTTTATATCCTCAAATAAAAATGAAGAAGCAATCAAAGCCTTAAATATTATTGAAAGAAGTATAGAAAAATATGCGGACAGCTATAGCATGAATCAAAATATTAAAAAAGAATCTGTTAAAAGAAATGAAAGAATTAGTATTATTGAAAAGGAAATTGAAAGTTGGAAAAATTTGCTTTTAAATTCTGAAAAAATGATGAATGAGTTAACCGAAAGAAAAAATAAATCCAATAACCAGCTAGAGAAATTAGATAATCAACTCAACTTAATGAAATACAAGAGCAATCAATTCAAATTAGAGAGCGAAAAGCAAGCTCTAGTGCAACCATTGAAGGTCTAAAAAAAAGAAAAAGTGATTTAATTGATAGGATTAATTCTGAACTTAATCTTACAGAAGATAATATTTTGGAAAATTCAAATTTATATGGTGTTGAAGAACTTCCTGATGCAGTTAATCAAGAAGATTTATTGGACAAGAAAAAACAAGAAAGAGAAAAATTAGGTTCAGTAAATTTAAAAGCAGATGAAGAAACTAATAAATATGTTTCAGAGATAAAAAAAATGGAGCAAGATAGAGCAGACTTAGTGACTGCGATAGTAAAATTGAAAGATAGTATTAATGAATTAAATCAAAAAGGAAGAGAAAGACTTGTTGAGGCTTTCGAAAAAGTTAACAGAAAATTTAATGAAGTTTATACAAAATTATTTAATGGGGGAAATGCTAAATTAGAACTTGTGGATTCTGAGGATCCTCTTGAGGCGGGTTTAGAAATGTTAGTAAGTCCTCCAGGTAAAAGATTGCAATCAATAACTTTATTATCGGGTGGTGAACAAGCTCTAACAGCCCTCTCACTTATTTTTGCAGTTTTCTTAACTAATCCATCACCAATTTGTGTTTTGGATGAGGTGGATGCACCATTAGATGATGCAAATGTAACTAGATTTTGTAATTTATTAGATGAACTTACCAAAATAACTAACACAAAATTTATTATTGTTACCCATCATGCTTTAACTATGTCCAAAATGAACAGATTATACGGAGTGTCAATGCCTGAGAAAGGAATTAGTCAGTTAGTGGCGGTTGACTTACAAAAAGCAGAAAGCATGGTTGCCTAAATAAACTAAATGTCAAAAGATCGGTTTAAAACTCGCTTAGAAATTGCAAAGAGAAAGGCTAATAAACGAAATTTTTCAAACAAAAAACATAATCCATCCCCAATTGGCACTGCTTTTAAGCTTAGCACGGAACTTGTTTCGGCAGTTGCGGTAGGGACAATTATTGGGTTTATTTTAGACAAGACCTTTGGTACTAAACCATGGTTAATTTTAATTTTTTTTTTTGTAGGGGTAGTTGCTGGAATAACCAATGTAATTAAATCTGCAAAAAATATGCAAAAATAGAAAAACATATGGCTGCAAATCCAATGACCCAGTTCGAAGTTTATAGAATTGGTCCTGAAGTTAAAATAGGTTCTTTTGATATATCATTTACAAACGCAAGTTTGTTTATGGTTATAAGTTCGCTAGCAATTTTAATTATTTTTAACTTAGGCTCAAAAAAAAATTCAGTATTACCAAACAAGATACAACTTCTTGCTGAGCTTAGTTACACATTCGTATCTAAAATGATTAGTGACACAGCTGGATCTAAAGCAAAACCTTACTTTGCTTTTATATTTTCATTATTTATGTTTGTTTTATTTTGCAATATGTTTGGGATGATACCTTACACTTTTACAGTCACAAGTCATATCATAGTAACATTTGTGCTTGCAGCATTTATTTTTATTGGTGTCACAATTGTTGGTTTTATAAAACATGGCTTTGGTTACTTGAAACTTTTTGTACCAAGCGGTGTACCGATTGTTTTACTTCCCTTAATTGTAGTAATTGAAATTATATCATATCTTAGTAGGCCTATTAGTTTATCAGTCAGACTTTTCGCTAACATGATGGCTGGCCATACAATGATGAAAGTTTTCGGAGGCTTTGTTGTAAGTCTCGGGATAATTGGTGGATGGCTTCCACTGAG
>LUMI01000508.1_pt1 | contig 18943 bp, 15 predicted proteins | sample 729681 | NCBI WGS metagenome assembly LUMI01 (sample SAMN03860267, study PRJNA289734) | marine metagenome | biome: seawater column; feature: ocean; material: water; isolation source: Red Sea water column Station 34 - depth 10m | place: Saudi Arabia: Red Sea | collected 2011-10-15 | depth 10 m
GCTCTGGATCTCAATCTGGAAGCACTTGTGGTTTCACAATTCACGCTTTACGGAAATACCAGCAAAGGCAGGAGACCCGGATTTGACCAGAGCGCCCCTCCTGAAAAAGCGGAAGCAATTTACCAGGCCTTCATTGAATCGCTTGAGAACACAGGACTTCGATGCACTTCCGGAAAATTTCGTGCCGAGATGAAAGTCAATCTCATCAATGATGGACCGGTCACCTATCTTTTGGAGAAGGAGAAGAAAGAAAATTAAGCCTTCAATTAAGCTGACTCATCTCGGATTGAATGGTTTCCAACACGATGAGGATTTGCTTTTCATCGACCATCAGATTGGTCACCACCCGGATCAGGTCGGTTTCTACCACTTCGACCAGGATTGAATGCTGCTCAAGTTTTTCCGCCAAGGAAAACGCATTCACCTTTTCGAGTTCAAAGAAGATGATGTTCGTTTCCACATTTTTGGGATTGAGTTTGATCCCTGGAATTTCTGCCAAACCAAAGGCCAGGGTTTGCGCATTTTCATGGTCCTCGGCAAGGCGGTCCCGGTGATGATCCAAGGCATAATGCGCTGCGGCTGCAAGAACCCCGGATTGTCGCATTGCGCCCCCGAAGAGCTTACGGAAACGTCTGCTCTCACGGATGAATTCTTTTGAACCCGCCAACGCAGAACCCACAGGGGCACCAAGACCTTTGGAAAAACAGACCGAAACCGAATCAAATCCTTTCAGGATTTCTGCTTCCGATGTCCTGGAGGCGACAGCCGCGTTCCAGAGTCGGGCCCCGTCCATATGGATATTCAGTTTTTGCTGATGCGAGTAGTCGACAACCGAACGGAGCTGTTGAAGGGGCCAAACGGTACCTCCTCCACGGTTGCAGGTATTTTCTACACAAACCAGGGTGGTGAGAGGCTGATGTTCATCGGGAGTCCGGATCATCTTGGCAAGATCATCCTTGAAAAACATTCCACGTTCACCATGAATCAGACGGGTACTGACCCCGGAAAGCGCAGCAGCACCCCCGGCTTCCGAACCATAGATGTGACCATATTGTTCAATCAGCAACTCGTCACCCGGCTGGGTGTGAGTCCGAACTGCGACCTGATTGGTCATGGTTCCGGAAGGCATAAACACCGCGGCTTCCATTCCCAGGATTTCCGCAGTTTTTTCCTCAAGAGCCTTAACCGAGGGATCATCACCCCAAACGTCATCACCCACTTCGGCTTCGGCCATAACCTTCCTCATTTCCGGGGTCGGTTTGGTTACCGTGTCGCTTCTCAAATCAATCATTCTAACTCCAATTCTATAAGGTCTATAATCTGGCGATGAAGCATAACAGTTGAAACATAGATGATCTATTCATTCCTTGCCGATTTGCTGGTGGTGTTCCACTTGGTGTTCATCCTTTATGTGATAGCAGGTGCTCTGTTGATTTTTAAATGGCCAAAAACGTTCTGGCTCCACCTACCGTCATGTTTTTGGGGGATGACCGTTGAATTCACCGGCTGGATCTGCCCCCTGACACCTTGGGAAATTCAACTAAGAAGGTTGGCAGGCGAGGAAGGATATACCGGAAGTTTCATCGAACAATACCTCATCCCCATCATCTACCCGAGCGGATTGAACCGGGAGATTCAAATGCTACTGGGGAGTACCGTCCTGATCGTCAATCTCAGTCTGTATACTCTGATTCTGATAAAAAGGAGAAATAGAAAGACTCCGGAAGATTCATAAAGGAGTGAAATAGACCAGAATTCCACTCAACAGAAAAACAGAAAAAAGCGTTTGGATGGCCAAAATCGATGCCATCAGTTCTGCATCTCCGCCCATCTGATGGGCCATCACATAAGCTGATGCCGAAGCCGGCAAACTCGAGAAAATCACTACGATCATCGTGGCTTCATTCTGGAGTCCGAGCCTCCAACAAACCAGCCCTGAAATAGCTGGAAGTAGGATCAATTTCAAAAAACTACACCACATAATCGGGCCCAGGGAGTGTTTAACACTGGAAAATCGAAGTCCCGCTCCGACGGTCAGGAGTCCCATCGGTAACGAAGCCCCGCCCAGAAAAACCAGGCTTTGATAAGCAACTTCAGGCAGCCTCAAATGAAAAATGCTGAAAACCATCCCCAGTACACAGGCCAGAATCAACGGGTTGGCCAAAACGGATTTGAGCAGGGACCACCACCCGCTTTTCATTCCCACGAACCGTTCCACCGTCACCACACTCAAAAAATTGACCAATGTGATCATGACCGCTGCGGTATAGGCTGCGTATTCCAATCCTTTTGCTCCCATCACTCCCCCGGCGATTGCGAGTCCGAGATAGGTGTTGAGGCGGATGCTTCCCTGAAACACCGAAGTGAAACCCCTTGTATCCATGGGATACGTTTTCTGAACCACCAAAGTCAGAAAGGCCACCGTGAGAATTGCGGGTATCACCGCAACGGCCATCCCCCCCGTCGGCAGTTGAGCCAGCTCCGCACGGCTCATGCTTGTAAACAATAATGAAGGAAAAAGAACCCAGAAAATCAAACGGTTGGAGGTATCCCAGAACCCTTCACCGAAGGAAAAATGGTTTTTCAGCAAAAAACCGAGTCCGATCAATATGAAGATCGGAAGTACCGCGGTAACGATCAATGAATTTTGGGGATGTAAATCAGGGCGACAGGAAGATTATATACCTCCCTGTCGGAAAAGAAAAGAGAAGGGTACTCAAGAAACTTTGGTTATGGCGCGCTTGGCAAAGACTTTGGACATAGCGCGGCGGTATTCTTCGCTGACGAAGTGGTCACTGAGTACGGCTTTTCCCTCGGCTGCTTTTTCAGCAGCAGCGGCAATCGAAGATGAATTCAACGCCTGCCCCTTGAGAGCATTTTCAATTCCTGCATCACGGAATGCCCATTCACCGACTCCACTGAATCCGACACGGATGTCAGAACAGTTTCCGCCACTTGAACTCAAGGCTACCCCGCATCCCACATAAGGATAACGTGAGGCGGGTTGAGGGAACTTAACGTAACAGGAATTGGCATTCATCGGGTTTACCGGAATTCTGATTTCCGTCAGCAGTTCCCCTTCTCCCAATGCCGTTTCCCAGAGCCCGGTGAAATAATCGTCTGCGGCAATGGTCCGTCCTCCAGATGACCCCTTGACCACCATGGTGGCGTTCAGTGCCAGGATCGCTCCGGGATAGTCCGCCTGCGGGTCCGAATGCGCCAATGCTCCACCGATGGTGCCTTTGTTACGCACATGAGGATCACCAATCACTGAAGCTGCATCACTCAGTGCAGGACAGTTTTGCTGGATCACATCTGATTCCGCACACTGTTTATGGGTACACAATGCTCCAATGCTGATGTGACTTCCGTTATTGGAAATGTTTTTATACTGATTCAATCCTGAAATATCGATCAGTTTCTTAGGCGTACTAAGCCTTAGTTTCATGGCAGGAATCAGACTGTGACCTCCAGCCAGAATACTGTTTTCATCGCCCTGCTGTTTCAGGGAAATCGCCTCTTCGAGGCTAGATACTTTTACATAATCAAATTCGGCAGGATACATTGAAACTCCTTATGATTGAATTGCATTCCAGATTTTTTGAGACGTCAGAGGCATGTCCAAATGCGTAACTCCGAAGGGAGAAAGCGCATCCATGACTGCATTAACAACAGCCGGTGTGGAGGCAATCGTTCCCGTTTCGCCAACTCCCTTTACTCCGAGAGGATTGGTAGGACTTGGAGTAACCGTTCGATCAAGCTCGAAACTTGGCAGGCAATCAGTTCTTGGAATGGCATAATCCATCATGGAACCTGATACCAATTGACCTGATTCATTATATTCACCGGATTCCCAAAGTGCCTGGGCAACCCCTTGTGCTATACCTCCATGGATCTGGCCATCGACAATCATAGGATTGACCACATTACCGACGTCATCCACGGCAAGATATTTTTTGACCATGACTGATCCTGTATCTTTTTCAACTTCGACCACACAGATATGAGTTCCAAAAGGCCATGTTGTATTTGGAGGATCAAAATATGCTGTTTCGTCAAGGAAAGGTTCATCTCCTTCCGGAAGACTGTAACCCAAGGCTGCAGCTCCGGCGATTTCCTGGATCGTTTTTGCCTGATCCGGAGAACCTTTTACACTGACTTTGCCGTCTTCAAAAACGACGTCATCCGGTGAAGCTTCCAGCATGTGCGCTCCAATTCTGACGGCTTTCTGTTTGACCTTCTGGACTGCGTTGAAAAGTGCAGCACCACCCACCGCTGCACTCCGGCTTCCATAGGTGCCATATCCAAATGGGGTTCCCAAAGTGTCGTTGTATTTTACTTCGACATCCTCATAGGGGATTCCCAATTCATCCGCAGCAATCTGAGCCATAGTGGTTTCAGTTCCCTGACCATGGGGGGAGGAACCTGTTGTCACGACAACTTTCCCTGTCAGATGAACCCGAATGTTTGCGCTCTCCCAGAGCCCAGCTCCCCAGCCTTCACCTCCAACTCCGATCCATGCTGATGGAGCGACTCCGCAGGCTTCGATATAAGTGGAAAAACCAACTCCAAGATACTTCCCTTCGTCTCTTGCTCTTTTCTGTTCTTCGCGGAAATTTCCATAGTTGAACATCTGCAAAGCTTTATTCAGCGGCTTTTCATAATCTCCACTGTCATAAGTAAGCCCTTTCGTGATTCCATCCGCAGGAAGGTAGGGAAATTGATTTGTTTGGATGAAGTTCTTTCTTCGAACATCAAGCACATCCATTCCCAGTTTGTTAGCAACAAGATCAAGAGCCCTCTCAACTACATAGGTTGCTTCAGGTCTTCCCGCGCCTCGGTAAGCATCCACCATTCCGGTATTGGTATAGACTCCCTTCACTCCACAATAAATGTTGGGGAATTTATACGTTCCGGAAAGCAGTCTTCCGTAAAGGGTGGTAGGTATTCCAGGAGCAATTGTGGAAAGTGTACCTCCAAGATTTGCAACTGTTGTTACTTTTAAGGAATTGATTGTCCCATCATTCTTTGCGCCAACCTCAATCTGGGTTACATGATCTCTACCATGGGTGGTTGAAGCAAAATTTTCAGATCGGGTTTCCATCCATTTAACGGGTCTTTCAATCTTTCTAGCCAATGCTGCAACAAGGCAATATTCAGGATAAAGAAAGATCTTGCATCCAAACCCTCCCCCGACGTGTGCCGCAATAACCCTCATCTTTGTTTCCGGAATTCCAAAAACAAATGCAGTTGCTAACAAACGATGGACATGTGGAGCTTGTGATGTCATCCAAACCGTGAACTCCTCGGTAGCAGGTTGATAATCCGCAATTGCCCCTCTGGGTTCCATAGAACTTGGAATAAGACGTTGATTGACAAGTTGTTCCTTAACAACAACATCCGCTTCACCGAGGGCTTTTTCTGTACCTTCCTGATTTCCACACTCCCACTCCATGCAGATATTATTGGGCGCATTTTCATGAAGTTGAGGAGCCCCGGGCTTGATTGCCTCTTCAGCAGAAACCACTGTGGGGAGTTCTTCATAATCCACAACGATTTTTGAACTGGCATCCTCAGCAATATTTCTGTCCTCCGCAACAACGACAGCAACTCCCTGTCCTGTGAAGGTCACTTTATCGATTTCCAGTACTCTGGGGGTGTTCGCGTTGTTATCAACTCCACCAGCCTGCCAAGCACATGGCATCGGATTCACATCCTCAAAATCCTTCCCGGTCCAAACTCCTATTACGCCAGGAACTTTTTCGGCTTCTGATGTGTCAATATTTTTAATTTTCGCATGGGCATAGTCGCTTCTTTTGACCACCGCGTGAACCATTCCTGACAGCTGAATATCCTCAAGATATTTTGCTTCTCCCGTGACCAGTCTGGGATCTTCCTTTCTTAAAACACTTTCTCCAATGTATTTTCCCATCAGGCACCTCCTTGCATCGACTCAGCAGCAGCTTTCACAGATTTCACGATATTATGATATCCAGTACATCTACAAAAGTTTCCTTCCAAACCATGTCTGATTTCTTCCTCAGTAGGATTAGGATTGTTTTTCAACATGTCCACAGAGGCCATAATCATTCCCGGTGTGCAGTAACCGCATTGCAAACCATGATTTTCCCAGAATGCTTTCTGCATGGGATGGAGCTCTCCATTGGTTGCAAGTCCTTCTATGGTTGTTATTTCAGCACCATCTGCCTGGATAGCAAACATGGTACAAGCTTTGACGGCCTCTCCATTGACGTGAATGGTACATGCACCACATTGACTGGTATCGCAACCGACATGGGTTCCGGTAAGACGCAGGTTTTCGCGTAAATGCTGAACGAGCAGGGTTCTGGGTTCGACATCGTGCTCGTGATCGACGCCGTTGACACGCATGGATACTTTCATGGAGTTTCTCCTGATTGGTAGCTTGGAGTCCTCTCCTCGGCTTTAAGGAAGGCCTTGGCAAGGTATAGAAAAAGAATTGCTAATAAATCATTTTTTCCCCCTGAAGTCAAATTTTTTCTAAATCAAAAATTCATGAAATTTTTGATTAGATCAAAAACCGTTTTTTGTATGGGGGAATGATGGATTCAGAGTTTTTTAGGAGGGAATCTGGGTTAACCAAGACGCATTTCAGGAGATCCGCCTGGAGTGACTCGAACGGCACAATATTTCACCTCGGCGATTTTCCCAAAGGGATCCAGGGCATCAGAGGTGATCAGATTAGCGGCAGCCTCATTGTAGGCAAACGACATGAAAACACTGCCCTCAGGCACTCCGGAATCTTCTTGGGTAAACGCAGAGAGGCTTCCTCTTCGTGACTCTAGCGTGACCGGATTTCCGGAATCGATTCCCAAACGGGACAGATCTCCAGGGTTGAGATGGACATGGGGTTCGGGTTCCAACTGATCGAGTACTGAAGCCTTTCGGGTCATACTGCCCGTATGCCAATGTTCCAATTGCCGTGCAGTAACAAAAACAAGTGGAAATTCTTCGTCGGGAAGTTCATCAGCTCGGCTGAATTTTGCAGGAACAAGACGGGCCTTCCCTGTTTCGGTAGGGAAACCCTGTTTGAAAATCACAGGTTCCCCGGGATCTCCCTCATTTTCCAAGGGGTAGGTCAGGGAGTGTTCCGCTTCGAGACGTTCCCAGGTAATGCCTGCCATACTCGGTGTGGCTTGACGAATTTCAGAAAATACTTCCGAGGGGCTCTGGTAATTCCAGTCTAGATCCATCCGGCGGGCAATTTCCTGGATGATCCACCAGTCCTGTTTTGATTCTCCGGGAGGATCAATGGCCTGCCGACCCAACTGCACCTGTCTGTTGGAGTTGGTAAAGGTTCCTGTTTTTTCAGGAAACGCGGAAGCAGGCAGAATCACATCCGCAAATCCTGCAGTTTCGGTGAGGAAAATGTCCTGCACCACCAGATGGTCCAGCATCGTCAAGGCTTCCCGGACATGGTTCAGGTTGGGATCGGACATCGCAGGATTCTCTCCTTCTACATAAAGTCCCTTGATTTCCTTAGCGTGAACCGCCTGCATGATTTCAACCACCGTTAATCCGGGTTTCGGATCGAGTTCGGTTCCCCAAAAATCTTCAAACCACTTTCTCGATTTTTCATCGGCAACAGATTGGTAATCTGGGAAAACCATTGGAATCAAACCCATGTCCGAGGCTCCCTGGACATTGTTCTGTCCACGAAGAGGATGAAGCCCTGTCCCGGGTCTGCCGATCTGCCCCGAGATCAAGGACAGTGAAATCAGGCAGCGTGCGTTATCCGTTCCGTGAATATGCTGGGATATACCCATTCCCCAGAGGATCATGGACGCAGGAGAACCGGCAAAAAGCCTCGCCACTTCCTTAAGGGTTTCAGCCGGGATTCCACAAATCGGGGCAACCTTTTCTGGCGGATAATCCTCAAGATTGGCTTTCAGTTCTTCGAAACCACTGGTGTAGCGGGAAACATAATTTTCATCTACCAGGCCTTCCGAAATGATCGTGTGCATCATTGCGTTCAACATCGCCACATCGGTATCCGGACGGAATTGCAGGAAATGGGTCGCATGCCGCGCCAACTCCGAGCGTCTTGGGTCTGCTAGAATGAGTTTGGTGCCGTTCTTAGTCGCGTTTTTGATGAACGTTGCCGCTACCGGATGATTGGAAACAGGATTGGCGCCAATCAGGAAAATGACATCGGAATCCGTCACATCGGTAAAGGGATTCGAAACCGCACCAGAACCGATCCCTTCAAGCAGTGCACTCACCGAAGAGGCATGGCAAAGACGGGTACAGTGATCCACGTTGTTGCTGCCGAATCCCGTTCGTACCAGTTTTTGCAGAAGGTAGGCTTCTTCGTTGCTGCCTTTCGCACAACCATAAGCTGCCAATGCACGCTGTCCATGATCGTCCCTGATTTTCTTCAAACCAGAAGCAGCAAAATCCAAGGCTTCATCCCATTCGGCTTCCCTGAAGACATCTCTCCAGTTTTCGGGATTCAGTAATTCTTTGGTTTTTGGAACACCATCTTTACGGATAAGAGGCTTGGTCAACCTGGAGGGATGATGAACGTAGTCAAATCCGTAGCGTCCCTTGACACATAAGCGGCTTTGATTCGCAGGTCCCTGGCGACCTTCGACGCGCAGCAGTTTCCCATCCTTAACATGATAATTGAGAAGGCAACCAACCCCGCAATAAGGACAGACCGAGGGAACCACTTCATCGGCCTTTTTCAACCCGACACTTTCTGCAGGCATCAAGGCTCCCGTTGGACATGCCTGGACGCATTCTCCGCATCCGACACAGGAACTGGTTCCCATCGGATCATCCAAATCGAAGACAATGGCGGAATGAGTTCCCCTCCAGGCATAACCGATCACATCATTCACCTGTTCTTCACGGCAGGCCCTCACACAACGAGTACATTGAATACAGGCATCGAGATGGACCGAAATCGCTGGATGGCTTTCATCCTCAACGGGTTGATGCCTTTGTGGAAATCTGGAGGTCTGAACTCCAAGTTTATCCTTCCAAAAATCGAGTTCGGAATCGAGGCTGTAGGGAGAATTTTTCTGATCCGGCATGTCGGCCAGTAAAAGCTCAAGGACCATTTCCTGGGAGTGTCTGGCCTTTCCCTCATTACTGGTCACTTTCATACCATCGGTGGGATAACGGCAACAGGAGGGTGCAAGTGCCCGTTCACCATCAATTTCCACCACACAGGCCCTGCAGTTCCCATCGGCCCGAATGCCTTCCTTGTAACAGAGACGGGGGATTTCTACACCAATCCGGTCTGCAGCCTCAAGGATGGTTTCCCCTTCTATGGCTTCCACAGAACGGCCATTCAGCTCAAAAACAATTTTCTTTTCAACGGGCATATCCATGTCAGTCAAGCTCCTGTGGAAAATAGTTGATCACCGAACGGATTGGATTCGGGGCTGCCTGGCCTAAACCGCATATGGATGCATCTTCCATAGCCTTAGAGAGTTCTTCCAGTAAATCTTTGTCCCATTTGGGTTGTTCCATCAGGATTGCAGCCTTTCCAGTTCCAACCCTGCATGGGGTACATTGGCCGCAGGACTCGTGTTCAAAAAAACGCATTGCATTAATGGCCAAATCCTTCGCTGAATCCTGATCCGAAAAAATAATCACTGCAGCAGATCCGATGAAACAACCATGTTCCTGGAGGGTATCAAAATCAAGTGGAACATCTCCCAAGCTTGCGGGGAGGATTCCACCGGAAGCACCCCCGGGAAAGTAACCGTAGAATTCATGCCCTTCAAGCATACCTCCACAATATTCCTCGATCAGTTCCTTTACCGTAATTCCTGCAGGAGCAAGATGCACTCCCGGTTTTTTGACCCTACCGCTCACTGAAAAGGACCGCAGTCCTTTACGCCCATGCCGTCCCTGGGAGGTGAACCAGTCTGCTCCATTTTCCAGAATATCCCTGACCCAATGAAGCGTTTCAAGATTGTGCTCCAGGGTTGGGCGACCAAAAAGCCCGACCTCTGCAACATAAGGCGGTCTCAGTCGTGGCATGCCCATGGATCTTCGGAAGTTTCTCAGGCGGATCGTTTTTTAATGCCTCAAGTTCCTTCAGCAATAAAGTCCTGCATGCAGCATATTCGTCCCGGAGGTAAAGATAAATTTCTTCAATACCCACTGCCCAGCAAGCAATCAGACACCCCTCCAAAAACCGGTGAGGATCGCTCTCCAGGAAATACCGGTCCTTGAATGTCCCCGGTTCTCCTTCATCAATGTTTACTGCCAACAATCTTGGTCCCTCGAATTTTCGGACAATGTCCCACTTCATCCCTGCAGGAAATCCAGCTCCTCCCAATCCCCTCAGGTTTGAGTTTTTTAGAACTTCGATAACTTCTTTAGGTTGTCTTTCCCCCTTGATGCAGGATTGAAAAACCTGATACCCCCCTGCAGTCCGGTAAGCATTGTAGTCCACATAATCCGGCAATGAAGGAATCGTATCGTTTAATTCGGATTTTTGTTGAACTTTTACTGGATTGGCAAGGTCCACAGGATTTTGCCCAACCACTGCCACAGGAGCATGCTGGCAACGTCCTACACAGGGAACTCTCTGAACCCGAATGGATTCATCAAATTTTTGATCAAGCTCCTGGATCAAGTTTTCTGCCCCTGCCATTCGACAACTCATTGAATCGCAAACCCGAACGATCAACGAGGGAGGAGGAATTTCGTTTTCACGGATGACATCAAAATGGTGGTAGAATGTCGCCACCTCGAAAACCTCGGTGGGGGCAAGTTTGAATTCATGGGCCAGGGCGACCACGTGCTTGGCAGCAAGATAATGATAGCGGTCCTGGATCAAATGAAGAGCGCCTCAATCAGCAGGTCGCGACTTCTTGGAGAATCTCCAAGTAATTCCTGGACTTCCTGAAGTGCCTGCGGATCTACCTTTCGCCCTCTGGACTTTCCACGTCTTTGCCGAAAATCAATTTTCACACTTTTCTCTGAGACCGATGACATTTGATTTTTTCAGTTAAATCAATTCTTGTAATGACGATCTGGTTTAAGCCTAATGGCTGACCCAGGAAGTGGGATGTTCATCAACATCACAAGGAAAATTGATGAATGAACTTTGTTTTTCTTCATCCGATTGCAATTCCTTATGAATCCATTTCAAAGGATTTTCATCGGCTGAGTAGAACCGTTCCAAGACCAAATCTGCCGGGGAAAGACCATGCCTTGTGTAACGGTCGAAGAATAAAGCAAGCCGGCATCCCTCCGACAAGGTCAGGGATTCCAGAGCCATCTCCATCAGTTTTTTGGCAAATTGACTGAAATTGATCTGGTTTACCTGGCCTGCGAGTCCATCACGTGCAGCAACCTGCTGATACCAGGGAAACTCGTTTTCTGGAAGGTCCATCATCATCGATTCCAATTTCCCAAAAACCGATTCATCATAAATTAAAGCCTGGAGCAACGCAGGAACGGCAAGAACATATTCCGGATTCAGGGTATCGATGGACCGGATTTCAATGATGTTCTTGATGCGGATCTCCGGGAAAAGCATGCCCAGATGATCTTTCCAGTCTTCAAAATCGGTTTTGATTTGCGGATAAGAACCATCCATCAGATTTCTGAAAGAATGATCCATGAGTTCATGGATTTCTCCTTGTCGATTTAAATGATAGGGCGATGCCAAGAGAGCCCAGTCAATGTAGTCTTCAATTGTGAAATCTTTGCGAATGAAGGCTCCAGGTATCCCAGATCGGGTTCCATCGGTGTTCTGCCAAATATGACTCCTGAATGATTTATATCCCGAAGGCTTCCCCAAATGCAGGGGACTGTTGGAAAAAATAGCAGTCAAAAAGGGGGAAAGTCGGCAAAGAACTCGAAATTTTCTCTCAAGGTCCTCCAGAGATGCATAATCCAAGCTGAGTTGGGTGCCTGCTGTAGCTTTCATCATCCACTGACCGAGTGACCCAACTTCTGGCATGTGCCGGTACATGATGCGGTAACGTTTTTTTGGAGAAAGGGCGATCGCATCCAAATCAAAAAGAGGCTGTGCCCCCAAGAACAACAATCGCCCATGAATGGAGCGAATGCTTTCTTTGAGGTCACGCACAAAATTCCTGATCGAAGTTTCAACCTGGCTGAGATGATCCATTGGCTGATCAGAAAGTTCGATCTGACCTCCTGGTTCGATGGTGATGCTTGCCCCTTCTTGGTTTTGCAAACCGATTAGATTTTCTCCTTCAAATTTTCCTTCCCAGACTTCTCCTCGCATAGCCCCAATTTCCTGGAAGCGTCTTAAGACTCCCGGGACACCTTCCTGCTCGTCCATTCCGAGAGGCCTGTAGGATTGGCCTGAAGCATCCTTTCGATCTGGAATCAGCACCAGACATTCATACTCGGGTCCGAGCTTTTGGCCTGACCTTTCAGAGGCTGAAGGTTTACAATTCAGCTCAAAATACTGTTTCAGTTCCTTGTTATCCAACCTACTCCTATGCTTAAACTCGATTTATTGAAGAAGAAAATTTCTTTGTATTTTTGCTATCTTGACAGAATGTCAATTGACAAAATATTTATTGAATCCTGATTTTCATAGCGTCAAATTAGTTGATATCCCAATCAATTTCCAGAAAATTTCCCTGGAATGTTTTCATTTAAGATATCAATGGACAGAAAGTCTGACTTAGCATAGACGTTTTTTTTACTGCACATAAGAATCATAAATAGAAGACGGACCCATTTTGATTACTTTTTCCTGTTCAGGCAAACCATAGTGAGTCTTAATTGATGACGCCTTGTTTCTTGAAAAAACTCGGGTTGGAATGAGAGAACTTTTTCGAAAAAAATTCATATCTTATGAGCTCCCAATAAAGGAGTAGATCATATCAAAGAATCATGACGGCACACCTTAAAGACATCAGTTCTTTTTTAGCTATGGAGGTCCTGGCCCGTGCTCAGGAGCTTGAAGCAAACGGGAGGGACATCATTCACCTGGAAGTAGGAGAGCCTGATTTTCAGGCTCCATCTGAGGCATTGGAAACTGTGATTAATAGCCTTTCAAAGAAACCTGCCCGATATACACACACCCAGGGAATCCTTCCATTGAGAGAGGAGATTGCAAAAAAATACAAGGAAGATTATGGGGTGAATATCAATCCGGGCCAGATTCTGGTTTCAAGCGGATCCTCATTGGCTCTTTACATTGCCATCCGGATTTTAGCTCCAGCAGGCAGTGAAATCATTGTCACGGATCCCTGTTATGCCTGTTATGAAAACATGATCCGGCTGAGCGGCGCGGAACCAATCCGTATTCCTTTGAAATTGGAGGAGGGTTTTGAACTGGACATGGGTAAAGTCAGGGCGTCGATCACAAAACGCACCAAAGCAATTTTGATCAATTCTCCAATGAACCCGACAGGTACGGTTTTTTCCAAGAATACCTTAAGGGAGTTGGCAGAACTTGAAATTCCGGTTATTTCCGATGAAATCTACGCAGATCTAAATTACGTTTCCAGACCTCACAGTTTCATGGAATTTTCAGATAATTGTGCTGCCCTTAATGGTTTCTCAAAATTTTACTCAATGACCGGTTGGAGACTGGGTTATCTGATTGTTCCTGAAGCCTGGATCGGAACTGCGGCTAAACTTCACCAGAACCTGATGATTTCGGCCAATGAATTTGTCCAGGAAGCTGGATTAAAGGTTCTTCAGGAGAGTCGGGAAACCTGCGAAGCAATGAAGGATGAATTTGACCGAAGACGAAAATTTTTGTTGGGAAAATTAAAAGAATTCGATCTTGATCCACAATATCAGCCTAATTCAGCGTTCTATGTTTTTCTGCGTTACCGTGACCAGAAGCGGTCTTCCCTGGAGCTTGCTATGGAAATTCTGGAAAAAACCGGTGTTGCCCTGACACCCGGTGTGGATTTCGGTCCGGGAGGAGAAGGATTTCTTAGATTCAGTTATGCCAATTCACAGGAAAACCTGGAAAGAGCATTGAAAAGGATTAAAGAAAGCGGATTGATATGATGTTTCTTTTAGGGATGCTCTTGATTTTGCTGGCACTGTATTCTTTTTGGAATCACCTGGATTTCCTCGGAATCAATATCCGTTATCTCCTGGATTCAATCAAAGCTTCCAGACTTTTGAAGTGACTTCAGCACAATAACGGTGGAACTAAGCCGCCATGGCGTGGCGCGGGATTTGCCTACAGCGCAAATGGCGTGACACGCGTTACGGTCGGCTTTAGTGATTTGTTAGATGGTCTGTTTCTATCCGGAATTGTCTTTTTCGCGAGTCCAAAGTAAAACACTAAAGGGTATACTAAAGGCTAAGCTTCCAAGAAGTGACAATACTAAAAATCCCACCCAGTTTGGTGACCTAAGTTTATAGATTGATATTAAAAAGCATAACAATGGTAATAGAATAAATGCTTCAAGCATGAAGACCAGTGAATAGAGATTCCCCATTGCTTCTCCTACAAGCTCAGGCTTGAAAATAACACAATACAAGAATACGCCATTTATCACCAGCAAGCCGAAGCCTGAAGCGACCCTTAATAAGATCCTATAACTTTTATTAAGCTTCATTTTATCCATCTAACAAATCCCTTTCATTCCAACATTTCCGGATCCGGATCAATCCTTCCCCGATTTCTCAAACTTTCACCGTTGGACATGTCCCTGGTGCTGATGCTGAGATAACAATAACGAAGCCACTGGATGAAAAAGTTGTTTCGGTGTGAACGCCAACGGTTTTTGGGATTGTCAAAATCAAAATTTTCAGGCGGTTTGACTTCCGGATTGTCTAAATCCCTTTTGGCTTCAAATGCAAGGCGGGTGGCGTTGTATTCCGGGTGCCCTGTGTGAGCGATGAAACGGTCGTCACTGGTGGAAAAAATGGTGTATCCAGGAGCTTTGCCATAAGCCAGAAGTTTTAAAATGCCTGCGTCTCTGGCCGATTCCATGGCATCATCAGCCAATCCCGCATGACGGCTTTGGGGGCACCAGAATACATCGTCCAATTCCCCGGTAATTGGATGGGCGGGGTCCAGGTTCTCCAGTTCAAAGACGCCGAAAAGCTTGCGTTCATAATTGAATTTATCGATTCCTTCCAAAAAAGCCATGGCAAATCCCGCCCAGCACAGACCAAGAGTGCTGGGGATGGAATTCCTTGCATCCTGAAGGATTTCACTGATTTCCTGCCAATAGTGAACTTCATCAAAATCAAACGTTTCAACCGGAGCGCCGGTCAGGATTAAACCGTCCAGATGCTTTTCCCGAATGGCCTCCGCATAGGTGACATAAACATCCTCAACATGATTTTCCGGCCATGATTTATAATGATGCGATTCGAGTCGGATCCAAACCGGTTCCAATTGCAAAACCGAAAGCCCTAAGGGATGAAGAATGTTGAATTCATATTGTTCCCCAAGCGGCATGATATTGAGGATTCCGATTCTTAAAGGACGGATGTCTTGACGTTCTGCCTGTTCGGGAGGAATCCAGCGGATCCCGTTTTTTTCGATTACAGAAAGTGCATGGTAATCCGGGCGGACGATGATGGTCATAGTACTTCTATCCTGAACAGGTTTTCCGTTTAAGATCAGAAATTAAGTTTTCCCGAAATAAAGAGATTTCTGGGAAACTTCTCCCTGATGCTTTCAATTTTTATGGAAAAAGGCTGTTGTTGCCGGGAATTCAGTGAGGCTGGACAGCGCTTTACTCCTTCGAGTCGCATCGATTCCCTCCCACCTTGGAAGAGACTGGCTTTAGCACCTTCAGGCTGAAAAGGCTGCTTGACACATCAAAGGGCCAGATCCCTCCGTGTCATCTCGATGCATTAACTTTTTTATAAGAAGAAACCTAGAAATTCAAGTTTTAAATCACCAAAGTTTGATCTAGTGATTTAAATTTCTGAAGGACTCATGAGGGACTGTTTGAGATATTCTTCAAAGTCAGAAAGACGGAGTTTCTCAAGATCACTGGGTTTAATATAAAAAGTATCAATCACCTGGTGACCGATGGTGGTAATCACGGCCTGTTGGATTTTAATCCCAACCCTTTCGAAGGCATAAATTATTTTAAAATATACTAACGGGGCGTCGGTCACCGTGATTTTAACGCGTTGATTTTCTTCAGGAATCCTGGAGAATTGTTCTGTTTCGGGTTCATTTCCAAGCCAGACCGGAAAATCATGAAATTTTTCCGATGTTTCCTGGCTGATTACGTAGCCTTTTTGATCATCATCCAGATATTCCAGCTGCATCCTGGTATTGTAGACAAAATCCTGGGGTTGGATTTTTAATTCCGGAGGAGGATTATTCAGGATCGAATTTTCCATTTCCCTGGGGAAGATCATTTCACCACGCTCCCTGACAGAGATTTTCAGGAAATAGCAATACGCGACTTTTTCTCCAGCAAAAACAATCCTGTTCATTTTTCCAGATTCAATATTGAGTCGTTTCAAACTCAATGCATACGCGACCTTCGAGTGAATTCGTGGCTGGTCATGAACATAAATCAATAATCCGGTCAATCTCCCTCTGGCATTGGTTTGAACACTGACAATGGCGGGACGATCCAATCGCTGAAACATTTGCAGGTTGGCAGAGAGAATCCCCGGCGGAGTGCCCAACAGAAAACGGTTAGGTAGGGCGGCAAAAAACCAACTGATGACCGAATTATAATTGGCGGTTAAATGTTTTAAGGACGTTTCACTAATAGCCTGCTTGATTTTTCGGATTAATTTATCAGTCACCTTGTCGCGACCTTCTGCATCAAGCGAACCTAGTTTGAGGGCTCTCCAGAGTTCATTCAGTTCATCTTTCGAATTATTAAGCGCCTTAAGTTCTTCAGAGTGAATAGATTTCAGAGGTTCAAAAATAGCTTTTTCAAGATCGTATTGAAGGCTCCGATTAATCAGGAGATCAATTCGGGTATCCGTGACCAGATCGATTTTCTTTTGATCCAGATAAGTGAGGATGAAATCAATGGGGTCCCCTTCTTGGTTGGAGGTCCGCATTTCAGCAAAAACTCGGTAGGTTTCGTCAAAGAAATTTCGTAGGTTCCTTGTATCTCGCGCATTGCTTTCACTGACAGCACTGTAATCCGATATATTGCAGAGATAGAGCAGAATTACATTCACTAAATTTCGATCCGCAATTTCAAAAAAACTCTGCAAGGCCTGGTCAAAATATGCCGAAGTTTTGCTCAACTGGACCACCGTCATATGATGGACAATTAAAAGCGAAACCAGATTGGTCATTTCCGGATCATCGTATCCAAGTCTTTCCAGGGCATTGGAAGCGATCGCAGTTCCTGAAATCTGATGCTTGGTCTGAGGATCAATTTTTCCAACATCATGGAACAACATCCCCCATTTTAAGGCCAGAATGTGCGAAGGTTTCAGAAACTGATAAAGCTCAGGGTAATTTTCACGAAGCCGGTTCAACTCCAGCTGGGCATTCCTCAAGGCATTCAAGGTGTGTTTACAGACCGGATGCTGATGGTAAGTCAGGTTCCTGAGAAGGAATCGCATCTGATTACACTCAGGGAGGAAACAACCAATCAGCGTTTGCGGAGTTTTTGTTGAACCAATCGTATCCGAGATATCAAACATCAACTCAAGCACATTTGCCGCATATGGAGTCAGCATAAGCTCACTGAATTTTTCAGCAATGAGATGTTGATTGACTTTCATCAATTCTGGAGTGAAATGCGCTATCAATGATGCCATTTCATCCTTCAGATCATAGGTCAGGTCATAATCTGAGTGGCCAAGGTAAACAAAAAGTTCCAATAAGGTTTGAGGTTCATCAAAAATCAGGGTCAAAGGAACCTGAGGCAACCCCTCTAGCGCATGAATCTCGACAACCCTCCTATTGCCTAAATGCACCACCACCTGAAATTTTGAGAAGGTTCTGACGATGGTCCGGTCCAACAAACGATCTAGGATGACTTTGGAAAGTTCTCCAATCTGCTCCATCATCTGGAGCCTGAAACGGTCAAATTCATCGACATTCTTGAAACGATTTTTTTTCAAGAGGTACAAACGTTCCAACGAGTCATTGAGCTGATCCTGGAGTAGATTCTCCTGAACACAACCAATATCACGGGCTTCGTCATCAAAATAATGCTCCTTGGCAACCGCAGAGAAATTCCTGAGGTCGTGCAAAAATTCAAGGGCCTGGCAATACCGAATGTCGCCGCCGTGATCCATAATGGGATCTGAAGTGATCGCAGTCCACCATAGTCCATTTTCAGATCCATTCGGTTCAACTCAGGCTCTTTGCTTTCACTGAAACTACGGACCAAATTCAAGACATACGGCTCAAAAGTAATCACCTGAAAAAATCGGTTTTTTAGATTGGTCGCCAAAGATTCGCTTCCCAACAAAACCCGACTTTCAAGAATTGACGGGATGGTATGGAGGGTATTGACCTCATCGAAACGTGAGAGATCCTCATCGATCTCGAAATACTGATGAGCTGTCTCGACACCGGAATTTCGCAATAGATTCTCAATGTGGACGATTAACTGACGAAGCATTTCTGCTTCACCGTTATTCAAACGATTTGTATCCAGACAGTACCCCAGGTCTCTATCGGAGGACAACCCTAGTTCGGCTCGTCCATAACCTCCTCTGGCAAAAATAACTAAATGATTCAGTACAAAATTTTTGTCATTCGTAAATTCCTGAATTTGAGGAATCAACTGCTGAAGTTCCTCAATCCTTTCCTCAAGAATTCTTGTCTCTGATTCATGCTGGGATTCTACTTCCTGAAAATACCTATACTCCCTGGATGATGAACTCCCTGATTCGAGATTTTTTTCCATCTCCAGAATTTGCTCTTTCAGGAGTGTCAGTTTTTCTTTTTTTTCAGGAAGATTTTTTTGTTTGTAATTCAGTTCATGGTTCAATTCTTCCACCAACCTTTCTTTGATCAGGGGTATGT
>LUMI01000195.1_pt1 | contig 18918 bp, 16 predicted proteins | sample 729681 | NCBI WGS metagenome assembly LUMI01 (sample SAMN03860267, study PRJNA289734) | marine metagenome | biome: seawater column; feature: ocean; material: water; isolation source: Red Sea water column Station 34 - depth 10m | place: Saudi Arabia: Red Sea | collected 2011-10-15 | depth 10 m
AGCCTATACATTACTTCTAGAAGTATTCTTAATCAGGAGGAAGTCCCTCAGAAGGTCAGCATCCGAGACAGAAAAGCTAGAACTTTAGAGGCGTTTTCTAAGGCTGAAATTAATAAAATTTCTAAGATTTGGAAAATGATGCCAGATTCTTATTTTCAAAAAAATAATATTGCATCTCTCAAGTCACATGCAGAAATAATCACTAACTATGATGGTCAATCGAGTGCTGGAATACGAAAATTAAACGATTATATTTCTTTAACATTGTTTACAGCTAATAGGAAAGGTCTATTCTTACGTGCATGTGAATTAATCGATAGTTTGATGCTGGAAACTTACGATGCTGATATTCAAACCACTAACGATAATAAGTTTGCATTGAACTCATTCTTGGTCAAACACCGTAAGCTTGGCAACAACCTCTATAAATCTGATTTTGAATCAATCATAAATAAAATAAATAAGGGTATATTGTCTCCCACTTCAAATATTAAGCTTTCAAAAAAAATCAAGAAGCCATTTCAAATGGTTACTAAGATTAATTTTTCAGAAGATAAAAATCTCATGAAAACTCTACTCTGCATTGAGACGCTTGATCAACCAAAGCTCTTAGTAAAAATTGCAAAATCTTTCCTTGATTTAAATATTGATGTACATTCTGCAAGAATTACTACTTTGGGTGAGAGAGTGGAAGATAATTTTCAGCTTTTAGACTCAAAGAATGGAAAATTCTTAACTAAAAATAAAAAAAATGACCTTACAAAAAGTCTCAATAATTTATAGATATGTTTGATCGAAATTTAAAATTTCCAATCATTGGGTTTGGAATTGGTACAACTGACTCAAAAGGTCAGCTCATTGAAGTTCATTTCACAAAAATTATTGATCAAGGCAATGAATTATTTAATGCCTTTTCAAAAATGTTAGGTAAAAATGATTTTGTTACTGACATAAACAAAGATGAATTTATGTCTTCAATCGATGACATTAAAATAAAGCCTTTGCAAAAAAATAAGAGATATGTTCTTACTCAAATTAAGAATGATGAGCCAATAAACTCTATTGCGGTTGCGTTTTTAAAGCTCCACCTCATTTCTTACAGATCATTTAAACCTAATACATTAAATCTAGAAGGTTTATTCCAAACTTTAAGAAATATTGCATGGACTAATAAAGGGCCAATATGTGTGGAGGAGATTGAGCCCTTCTACCTAGATGACAATGATGATCTACCACTACAAGTTTATAGTATTGATAAATTTCCACCTTTGCTAAATTATATGGCTCCTTCAGGAGTAAGAGTGGCAGATGGCTCTAGAGTTAGATTGGGAGCGTATCTAGCGAGTGGAACAACTGTCATGCATGAAGGTTTTGTAAATTTTAATGCTGGCACCCTAGGCCCAGCAATGATTGAAGGTCGAATCTCTGCAGGTGTTGTTGTTGGAGAACACTCTGATCTTGGAGGCGGTTCAAGTACGATGGGCACCCTTTCTGGAGGCAATAATGTAAAAATTAGTGTTGGGAAAAGATGTCTTTTGGGCGCTAACTCTGGATTAGGAATACCTCTCGGAGATGACTGTATAATTGAAGCTGGTTTATACCTAACTTCTGGATCGAAAGTCTCTATAGTTGATGAAGATAAAATAGTTAAGGCATCTGAGTTATCTGGAAAATCTAACCTTATTTTTAGAAGAAATTCTTTAACAGGTCAGGTTGAGGCAGTACAAAATAAAAAATCAGTAAAGCTTAATGAAGAATTGCATAAAAATTAAATGGCTCTTTTAGAACTAGCTCAAGAACTTATAAGAATTAAATCGATCTCTCCAAAGGATAATGGATGCTTTGATGTCATCGAGAATAAATTAGTTGACCTAAATTTTGACGTACAAAAAATAAATTACTCAAACGTAGAAAATTTACTAGCAAGATATGGTTCATCAGGTCCTGTATTCTGTTTTCTTGGTCATACTGATGTGGTGCCTGAAGGTCCAATTGATCAGTGGAGCTTTCCGCCCTTCGCAGCAGAGGTAAATGAAAATATTCTCTATGGAAGAGGCGCAGCAGATATGAAGTCTAGCATCGCAGCTTTTATGATTGCTGCTAAAGAATTTTTAAAACTTAATCCAAATCCAGATTTCCAAATTTGGATTCTTCTTACTTCAAACGAGGAAGGTGAAAAAGAGGACGGGAAAATCGATAAGATCATAGATGATTTGACACAAGAAGGTAAGTTTATTGACTACTGTTTGGTTGGAGAAGCAAGCTCTTCGAATATTGTTGGAGATACGTTAAGAAGAGGCAGAAGAGGCTCCTTAACTGGATATTTAAAAGTTATTGGCAAGCAGGGTCATGTTGCTTACCCTAAAAAAGTAATTAACCCCATTCATCTTTCCGGTGAAGTCATACGCATTCTCTCTCAGGAGGTATGGGATGAGGGAAATGAATTTTTTGAACCCACTAGCTTTCAAATTTCTAATATTTCTGGCGGAACAGGTGCTACAAACGTTGTTCCAAACTCACTCGATTTAGTTTTTAACTTAAGATTTTCCCCAGAATCAACTGCAGATAGTTTAAAAAACAGAATTCTAGAAATTTTTGAAGCAAACAATCTTAATTACGAGATATCTTGGGTTAAAAATGCAGATCCATATTTCACAAAGGAAAATAAATTCATAGATACCATTCAAAAAGCTATAAAAAAAATAAATGGCAGTGAAGCAATAATTGATAACGGTGGAGGAACTTCCGACGGTCGTTGGGTTGCTCCAATGGGATCCCAAGTTGTTGAGCTTGGTCCACTAAATAAAACCATTCATCAGATCAATGAAAACATTCCAATTCATGACCTAGAAAAGGTTAAGGATATATATCTCCAAATCTTACAGGAAGTAGGAACTAGTTAGCGCTCTCTTTTTCTGCAGGCTTAATAACAAAAGACAATAGAGCCAAAATTACACCTATAACAAGATAATACTTAATCATAAAAGAAAATATTGGCGTCATTGATTCAAGTCCCTCACCGGTTGCCTCACCACCAAGTAAGCCAGCTAAAACTCCACCAATTGCACTTGCTGTAAACCAAAGACCGAACATTTGGCCAGCATATTTTTTTGGCGCGTATCTTGAAAAAGCTGATAATCCAATAGGTGAAAGCGCAAGCTCACCCCAGGTATGAAGCAGGTAAGTTATCAGTAACCACTGAATTCCTACCTGGCCATATTGCATAGCAGCATTCACAGCATAAACCATCAAAATAAAACTTAAGCACATAAAGAGCAAACCAATTGCAAACTTCATAGGCAAAGATGGATCTAGATTTCTTATGGCTAGATTAGTCCAAATACCTGCAAAAACAGGTGCAAAAATAACAACGAAAATAGGATTTGCGAGATTCATCCAACTAATCGGGAGCTCAAATCCAAATAAATTAAGATCTGTAAAATCTCTTGCAAAAATAGTAAGAGATCCTCCAGATTGATCAAAGCCTGACCAAAAAGCTGCGGCACCTATGAATAAAAAGAATAGTAATAACAAATTTTTCTTTTCAGATGGATTTAATCCAGCTAACAAAAATAAATATAAAAAATATAATCCCGCAACAATTACTAAGAAATAAGCATAACTTGAAGCAAATATAACTGGATCAATATCAAATACTCCTAATAGTGCTAATAAAACTGCTATTGCAATAATTCCTACGGCAACATAAAAGTAGCTTAATAGTCTTTTTCTTCTATCAGGATCCATTTCATTTGGCTCTGCTCCAGCAGATCCCAATAGATGTCTGTACTTTACAAATTGATAAACTCCAAAGGTCATTCCAATCCCAGCAGCACCAAAACCCCAATGCCAACCAATGTTTTCTCCCAACCAGCCACAAATAAGGAATCCAAGAACAGATCCTATGTTAATTGACATATAAAATATCGTATAACCAGCATCCCTCATTGAATCATTGTTGTCATACATCTTGCCGACAATCGCCGAAATATTTCCTTTGAGAAGCCCCGTCCCTAAGATTACAAAGAGCAAACCAAGAAAAAAGGTTTGTTCAAAAGGAATTGCAAGCGTGTAATGACCAATAGCGATAATGATTGCGCCCAGCAAAACAGCCTTTTGATAGCCAAAAATATTATCTGCCAGCCAACCACCGGGCACCACCATAAAATAGACCAAACCTATATATGCTCCATAAATTGCATTTGCTTCTACAGCACTAAATGTCAGCCCTGGATTTGAACCTGTAAGTCCTGCGGTCATGAATAGAACCATGATTCCTCTCATTCCGTAATAAGACATTCGTTCCCACATTTCAGTTAAGAACAAAGTTCTTAAACCAATAGGATGACCAAAAAAACTGGATTGTTGAGACATAATCAATTCCTTATACTAGATAGGTTTATGCATTCTAACATTCAATACCCAAGTTTTCTTACTAGATTTCTTTGCGGAATTTATGACAGTCTTTTGTTATTAGGAGTTTGGTTCTTGGTTGGATCAGTATTGTTATTTCTCAATAATTTTAATCCGCTAAATCCTTTTGTTGGATTCATTGTTAGCATCATTACAGCTTGGTCATTTTTTGCATTCTTTTGGATGCGAGGTGGGCAAACATTAGGTATGAAGGTTTGGAAGATCAAATTAGTAAATATTGGAGACGAAAGGATCTCATTATCTCAAACAGCATTAAGATTTCTTTTAAACGTATGTATTTATCTGCTTGCTGGCCTACCCTTATTGCTGATTTATTTGCATCCTCAAAGACTTGCTATTAATGACATTCTCTCGAAGACAAAACTTATTAGGGTTTAGATAGTCTTAAAAAGAAGAATACAGAAAAACATAAAGCAATGGTTGGTGGGATGTATATACCTAAATTAATGTTCAGGTCGAACGATCTAAAACCTAAATAAAATAAATCACTGATAAGCTTATATCCAAACCCAGCAGCGATTCCAAAGAAAATTGACTGACTAATAGAAAAATTTCTTTGATGTTTGTATAAAAATATAGAAGCCAGGAGCACCAAAGCTAATGTTGCAAATGGAAGAGAGAGAGTTCTTGATGACATTTTTTGTAAAACTGAAGATGGTTCGGTATTTGCAGACAAGTCATTGGGAGTTGTGCTTAATACTTTATTAATTTTATTACTTGAAAAATCAATACTAATAACTTTATCTTTTTGCAGAAAGGAAATTGACTGATCTTCAAGCTCCCATTGAGGATATGTATCAACATCATTTGATGGTATTAATAGTGAAAATCCTATGAATAGAAAAGATAAAATCAAAGGTGCACATGCAGCAATCATACTTATTTTAAGTGGCGATTGACCAAATGATTGGAGAATTGCTATGTTATTGGCCTGTTTAAATATTGAAAGAGTTATTAGGACGCTCAAAAGCATTATCATTTCAAAATAACTCAGCAATCCTTCAAAAGATTCAATAGCAGTATTTTGAATTTGAAGCATTGAGAACCCCGAGCTTTCAGTAATTAACGAGATTACAAAATCTAAAACAAAAAAAACAAGCAGGGTTAGAAGTGAAATAAAAAAACACCTTAAAAATATGTGTTTATAAATATATGAAAAAAAATTGCTCATCCTGCAATCCAATATGTCATTAAGGCTAAAATAATAGCCATTAAAAAGATTTGCCTCTTTGAAGTTTGTGCAATGAAGGATTGAAAGTAATTACTTTTTGAATAGATTGTTATTAACAATATGTAAGTAAAATGAACGGGCCACAAACCGTAATAAAGAACTTTGCTATCATCAGAGAAAGTATCTCTGTAAAAGATTAAGCTGGCTAAATATAAAATATAAATTAACAGCCCAGGAACAAATTGAGCTGATACAGAAGCTCTCGGAGAGAAAGGAGCTAAAATAAAAGCAAAGTAAATCAAACTTAGTGTCATGATCACCAAAGAAATTCGCCATTGAAGGTTAATGAAGTTATCGGACTGGTCAAAATCAAAAACTTTTCTAAAACTAAAAACAGAGGATGTGTTGTTATCTTGGTTTATAGGGTGGATAAATTCGTTGAAAGTAATTTCAAAAGAATCGCCGGATTTTAAGGTTGAGCTCATAAGTCCAGAATAAAATTTTAATTCAAGGTTATCTGCCTCATTTCCTAAAACCTCCATTTTTTTAGATTGAATAATTGAGATATCAGATCCATTTGGTTCAATAAAAACAACATCGGTGAAACCATCTTGATTCATTGAATCAAAATAAATTTTTCCAGCTGACCCCGGAACACTATTAAGGATTTTAGGCTGCAATTGAAGAAGCTTCTTTTCAAAACTCGTAAATTCCTGAATTTCCTCAGACATCTGCTTAGTTGCTGGTCCAATGAAAACACTCAATATTAAGACACTTATCAAAATCAAGATCAGTTGCTTATTCAAACTGGAAACAATCGAAAGCCGAGATGTGCCCGTATTGAAGATAGCGTATATCTCGTTACTAGAATATTGATTTGAAAAATTTAAATAAAGGCTGATAAAGATTGAGAATGGAATTAAAAATGAAAGAAAATCAGGTAATCGAAGCATCAGTATGTTGAGGATAATGTTTGGATCTAATTGACCTGCAACTGATTTTTCAAAATATCCTACAGATCGTGAGATAAACAAAATACCAACCATTGTTAGAAGTATAAAAATAAAGCTGGAAAATACCTTATGGTTAATATGTTTGGAAATAATATTACTGGTATGCATGCCTTAGACAATATGTTCGATTACAATATCAATCATATCAAGTAACCATGGAGAAAATGAAATGACTTATAAAGTCCTTGCTACAGTTAATCATAAGAGTTTAGACAAAAAAAATATTAAACAATTCAAATCAGGTGCTCTCGCCGTTGCAGTTGAAAAAGCCTCCAATGGGAATGATTTTGTGAAGCACATAAAATCTACTTTTTTTAGTTCAACAAAAAATCAAGTTATAGCAAAGACCATAGATAAAGCGGTTAAGGATGTTTCATCAGGAAGCATAACTCATGCTTGGGTGGAATGCCCAAATGTAAAAATTAATAAAATTTTATTTATTAAGCAGCCCGATAACAAAGCGGAGCTAAGAAAATGGGTTGAAATGTTTACCAGGATGGTTTCATTAGCAAATGCTCATAATGAAAAAGAACTTTCAATTCATCTTAATGATTCAATTATTTCAAATCCTTTTGGAAATTTAGTTGAAGTAGCTGCAAGAACCGTTGAGTCCTCATCATATAAGTTTAATCAAACAAAAAATAAAACTGTAAAGAAATTGCCCCTCTCAAAAGTCACCTTTACAAGTTTTCAATTATCGGCTTCTGAATCTAGAAATACTTCGGCTGCTGTTAAAAAAGGCTACGCTATTGGTGAAGGCATGAATGCAACAAAGTTTCTTGGTGACTTGCCTGCCAATCATTGCACTCCGAGGATCATAGAGTCTAAAGCGAAACAACTAAAAAAAATCTTTCCTAAACTTAAAATAAAATCTTTAAATGAAAAACAATTGGCACAGCTAAAAATGGGTTCTTATTTATCTGTTGCAAGAGGAAGTATTGAACCTCCTAGGATGATTATTATCGAGTACAACGGGGGCCCAAAAAATGTTGCTCCTGCGGTGCTAGTCGGAAAAGGAATAACATTTGATACAGGAGGAATCTCACTTAAACCCAGCGGGAAAATGGATGAAATGAAATGGGATATGGGGGGTGCAGCATCAGTTTTTGGTGTCATGCAGACTCTTGCAAGAATTAATGCAAAAGTAAATGTGATTGGTGTCATGGCATGTGCTGAAAATATGCCATCATCAAAAGCTACAAAACCAGGTGATGTTGTAACATCGATGTCTGGTCAAACAATTGAAATCTTGAATACTGATGCAGAAGGTAGGCTTGTTTTGTGTGATGCGCTTACCTACGTTAAAAGATATAAACCAAAATATGTAATTGATATTGCAACCTTAACTGGAGCTTGTGTAGTCGCGTTAGGTCAGCATGCTTCAGGGTTAATGTCCAATGATCAAAAGCTTGCAGACAATATTTTAGCTGCTGGTGAAAATACATTTGATAGAGCTTGGCAGCTACCTTTATGGGATGAGTATCAAAGCTGTACAAAAACTAACTTTGCTGATCTTGCCAATATTGGTGGAAGTGGAGCAGGAACAATTACTGCTGCGTGCTTCTTATCAAGATTTGCTGAAGATTTTAGATGGGCACATTTAGATATAGCTGGAACTGCATGGGTGACGAGTCCAAAAAAAGGAAGTACAGGAAGGCCTGTTCCCTTGTTAACAGAAATGGTTTTGTCGTCCAAGTAAAATAGTGGCTTCCAAACAATATGATCCATCAAAAATAGAAGAATCCCTTTATAAAGAGTGGGAAGCCTCAGGATTGTTTTCTCAATCCGAGGGAGAAACCCCTTACTGCATCATGATCCCTCCGCCCAATGTCACGGGTACTTTGCATATGGGACATGGATTTCAAAATGCAATCATGGACTGCTTGATTAGGTATAAAAAAATGAGTGGCTATAAAACTCATTGGCAGGTAGGAACTGATCATGCCGGCATCGCAACCGAAATGGTTGTAGAAAGACAATTGTTGGAAGCTGGCAAAACAAAAAAAGAGTTAGGCAGAGAAAAATTTGAACAAGAAGTTTGGAACTGGAAAAATAAATCTGGCAATACCATCACTAATCAACTTAGAAGGCTGGGTGCTAGCTTGGATTGGGAGTCTGAGCGATTTACTTATGATGAGGACTACCAAGATGCTGTAATTCTGGCCTTTAACAAATTGCATGAAGATGGATTAATTTACAGAGGATCTAGACTTGTTAATTGGGATCCAGCTCTTCAAACATCATTATCGGACCTTGAGGTTGTCAATAAAGAAAAGAATGTAAAGCTCACCAGCATTAAATATAAAATTGACGGCACTGATCAGTTTATTACGGTTGCTACAACTCGACCTGAAACTTTATTAGGTGACATGGCAATAGCAGTTCATCCCGATGATAAAAGATACAAAGAATATATTGGTAAGGATGTTGAGCTGCCTCTTTGTAACAGAAAAATTCCTATTATTGCAGATGATTATGTAGATATGGATTTTGGATCAGGAGCAGTAAAAATTACTCCAGGACATGACTTTAATGATTATGAGATAGGTAAGAGACATGGTCTAAGCATGGATAGTAAAAATAATATTATTCAAGGAGATGAATCTTCCTTTGAACCTATCTCTGTTTTAGATAAGCACGCCAAAATATGTGGATGTGCTCCAAAAAACTTCCATGAATTAAATAGGTTTGAGGCAAGAAAAAAGATTCTAGCAAATTTAGAATCTGAGGATTTAATTGCTGGTATTGAAGAATATAAAACCTCCCTTCCCTTCGGAGATCGCTCAGATGAGATTTTAGAGCCCTTTCTTACTGACCAATGGTACGTGGATACAAAAAAAATGGCGCTTTCTGCTATTGATTTAGTAAAAAATGGTGACATAAAGTTTGTACCTAGTAACTGGGAAAAAACATATTTTCAATGGCTAGAAAATATCCAAGATTGGTGCATCAGTCGTCAGTTATGGTGGGGTCATAGAATACCGGTTTGGTACGACGAAAGTTCAAACTACTATGTGGGTTCATCTGAGGAAGACATAAGAGAGAGATTTAAAATCAAAGGTAAATTAAGTCAAGATGAGGATGTTCTTGATACATGGTTTTCTTCAAGCCTATGGACCTTTGCAACACTAGGATGGCCTTCAAAAACTCCAAAGCTGAGCTCTTTCCACCCAACCACTACTCTGGTTACAGGTTTTGATATTATTTTCTTTTGGGTCGCTCGAATGATCATGATGACCAATTATTTCTTAGATGAAATTCCGTTTAAAGAGGTTTTTATTACGGGGCTTATCAAAGATGAAAATGGTCAAAAAATGTCAAAATCAAAGGGCAATATTATTGATCCTATTGATCTAATCGATGGCATCTCTCTTGAGGATTTACTAATAAAAAGAACAACGGGCTTGATGCAGCCACAGCTTAAAGAAAAAATTTCAAAGCAGACAACTAAACAGTTTCCTAACGGTATTGATGGTTACGGAACAGATGCTCTGAGATTTACATATTATGCTCTTGCTTCACCGGGCAGAGACATTAACTTTGATATAGGTAGAATCAAAGGCTATAGAAATTTTTGCAATAAAATCTGGAATGCTTTCAATTTTATTGAGTTTCAAATTCAAAAAAATAACTTTGTCATGACCGAAGATATTGAATCGAATATTTATTCAGATTGGATTGCAAGAAAAACTTTTGAAACTTACCAAGATCTAAAAAAACATATCAATGATTACCGATTTGATTTAGCAAGCAATAGTTTATATGAACTGATATGGGGTAATTACTGCGATTGGTATATCGAATTTATGAAAGTCTTTCTTGATGATCAAAAAAATGATGCTTCAAAAGTAATACATAGCATGATCAAAGAGTTCCAAAAAATCATAACATTGCTTCATCCCTTTATGCCTTTTATCACTGAAGAGCTCAATAAAAAGATTAAAGGTTTAGGACTTAAAACAGATAATAAATTTCTAGTTGAATCACTGTTTGATGAAAGCATTAATGCTGCTGTCCCAGAATCCAATAATTCAGTAGATAAGATAATAGAAATAATTTCAACGATTAGATCCTTAAAGTCAGATAATCCAAGTATTTCTAATGGGCCTGTCAAAGTTGAGATTTCTGGGAAATATAATGCTGAATTCCAAAAAATTATTTCTGATCATGAAGCTGTAATTTGCAAAACAGCAAACCTTACAAGTATTAAACTTTCTGATTTAGAGCCTTCAAATTCAATTACAGTGATAAGTGACCAAATTAAGATTCATATTCTTGTTGAAAAATTATTCAATTCAGAGGAAGAAATTAAGAAGATGAAAAAGGAAGCTTCAAAGCTTGCTGAAGAAATTAAGAGAATTAAACAAAAGCTTGATAACAAGAAATTTGTTGATAATGCCCCGCCGGAAGTTATCAAGAAAGAGAAGCATAAATTGTCAGAATTTACAGATAAGTTTGAATCGTTACAGTCAACTCTCTCAAATCCTGATTAAGTTTTTTGAAAAGAATAAATGCTCCCTAGATTAAGTAGCGCAGTTAGTTCATCTAAAAATAAATAGGATTCCTCCATTAAACTTGGGTCAGCCAAATCATCAGGATGCAATTTATCTCTATAGTGTTTACCAACTAAATCTTTTATTGATTGAATCTTGTGATGATCCATTAGATATGATGAGTTAATTTTTGAAATCTCATTCTCTTCAAAGGTTGCACGAAATCTTAAGCATGCTGGCCCTCCGCCGTTCATCATGCTTTGCCTAATATCTACATATTTTATTGAGTCTATTGGGCTATTTTCAGTTAGTGAGTCTATCCAGCTAACGCAGTTACTATTCTCTTGCACCTCTGTCGGGAAAATAATCATCATCTGATTATCTGATTTGGTAACCAGCTGAGAATTGAGAAGATAGCTTGAAACTAAGTCTTTGAGATTAATTAAAGCGTCTGGTATCTCTAAGTATGAAAAATTATTAACATTTGCTTTGAGTATTCCTATTAATTGATTTAAATCAGCTTTATTTTCAAAAGCTTTTTCATGAGCAATAAACACATTTTCGTTAGCTAGGCTCACAATATCATTGTGAAAACTCCCTTCTCGGATGGCTTCTTGATTTTGCTGAAGAAAAAAAACTTTTGTTTCATCTAATTTGTGTGATTTGCATATGCTAGATGAAATTTCTAATGCTTGTCTTTTAACTAATTTGTCATATTCAAAGGCGCTTCCACCATGAACAAAAACCTGAAAACCTTCTTTTGAATGCGAAGATGAGACTCTCAAATGGTTAGCTGCTCCCTCATCTCCAAAAGCACCAATGGTGGGTCTTGGTTGATGAATGGAAGCAATTTGTCCAAAAATATCATTTAATTGATTGGTTACAAAATCTTTTTCAATTGATCTATGAAACATTGAGTTAAGATTTGCCGGCGTTAAATGATTTTTATTATCTAAGCTATCTAACTTTGAAGAAAATGTAGCTGTATTTGCAGCCCACATTGAGGATGCCGAATAAATATTTTTTAGTAGTAATTTATTGCTTTTAGAAACATCATTTATTATTTCTGTACCTGAGCCAGAGTAGCCAAACTCTTTTAAAATTTTAAGATAGGGTCTTTCATGAGGCAAAAAAATTCCTTGATGCAATCCCTCATCTAAAAGTAGTTCCATTTTCTGCAAGCCTTGCAAAGCTGCCATCTTTGGATTTGAAACTTGATCAATATTTTTTTGTGAAGCAACATTACCTTCTGATAGGCCACCGTAATTATGAGTGGGTCCAATCAGGCCATCAAAATTTATTTCCTTAAATGTCATAACTTTTTTAGCACCGATGATTTTGGCCATGCACAAAAATCTGCAGCATAAAATCCTGCTGGTCTGTAATTTCCGCTTTTTCCAACACCACCAAATGGCAAGGCACCTGATGCACCGGTTGTTGTCGCATTAAAGTTTACTAAGCCTGAATTTATTGAGGAGTGAAACTCATCAAACAGCGGCCTAGAATCTGAGATTAATGATGCAGCAAGACCAAATTTTGTATTATTTGCTTCATCTATTGCCTCAGAAAAGGATCCTACAAAATGAACTTGTAGTATCGGACCAAATATTTCTTCATCAAATCGCTCTTTTAAGTTTGTGCTATCAATAAGCCCTGGTGTTATAAAAAACCCTTTACCTTTTGGGACTTTTGATTCTTTGATGATGCGGGCCCCAATTTTTTCTAACTTTTTTTGCTGAGAGATAACTTTAAGCCTTGCCTCATTTGAAATTAATGGGCCCAAAAAATGATTCGTAATGCTTGGATCACCCAAGTCTTTCTTAATGCTATCTAAAATTTTCTTTCCATATTTATTTTTTGGAAGAATTAACTTTCTCGCACAAGTACATCTTTGGCCAGTCGATATAAAGGCTGATTCTAAGATTATATTTTTTACTTGTTTAATTTTATTTGTATTCCAAACGACTATGGGATTTATACCCCCTAACTCTAGAGCGACTAATTTATCAATTTCACCTGATACAGAGGCATGAATAGATCTCCCGGCATCATATCCGCCTGTAAAAAAAATACCCTTGATTTTTGAGTGCTTTACTAAATTTTGAACTACCCATTTTTTACCATGCAACAAATTGATTACGCCCTTTGGAATTCCAGCCTCTTCCCACAACATCATCATATATTCTGAAATTAAGGGAGTACTTTCACTGGGTTTAAAAATAACTGTATTGCCTGCTAAAAGGCTAGGAGTAATCTGTCCATTTGGCAGATGCAGGGGAAAATTGAAGGGTCCAATGACACACACAACACCTAAAGAATGATGGGTAAGACTTGTCTCCATAATGTTCGTAACATTTTTCTTTGCTCCGGTTCTGTCTTCATAAGCATCTAGAACATTTTTTAATTTAGCTCTTGCAGCACTGACCTCAGATTCTGCGTCGTGATCAACTTTTCCCGTTTCAAGAGCAATTATTTCTGAAACTGTTTGAGCATTTTTTTCGAGTAAATTATAAAAATTTTTTATAATTTCTAAGCGCTCTTTAAAGCTCAAAGATGACCATTTGAAATGTGCCTGAGAAGCACAGTCTATTGCTGACTTAATTTGATCTTTGGATGCATAATTTCCTTCCCACAAAATAGTTTCATTTCTGGGATTAATTGAAGCATACGTTGCTCCTAAGCCCTTCTCCCAATTGCCGCCTATATAATTCATTATTAGTGTGAAAGATTAATAGAATCGCCTTCTTTTAGACCAAGATGCCTAGCATCCTTGCGATCAATAAGAACCTCTTTATTTGAAATCCTCTCAACGAAGAGTCTTGTTGCCCAAAAATCAACTAATGAATTGTTAAAAGCAAAGCTAAGGTCTTGATCTGAATTAACTCTGCCAATTTTTACTTTAAATTGATTTTTATTTTGAATAACTTTTATTTTGCTTAGCTTAGAAGATAAGCATGGGCCTCCATCTAAAACATCTACCATCCCATTAGATTTAAAGCCTTGAGAGTTCAATAGGGACAATGCTAATTTTGATGTGGTATGTGGTTTACCACAATATCTACTTACTTCCCTTGGAAGAAAATCTAAAATTAAAGGGAAACTTGGGACACATTCACCAATGAAATGATTGTCTATGTAGGAAGAATTGTCTGCGTCAAAAAAATTTAAGTCAAAAAATTTGCTACTGAACTTATCCCAAAAAGGCGTTACCCCTTTAGCATTCTTATAACCCCGTATCTCAACGACAACCTCTTTATCGAAGCGATTTAGATTATTAGACATATATAGAAAGCGAGCAAAAGACAATAATTTACCTCCGCCTATGCCTCTGGCATTTGGATTCATAAATAATGTTCCTAATTCCGTGTAAGGATTTTTAATAAATGAAAGCTGGAGAGCCTCAAATGATTTTCTCATTTTCAATGAGTGTGAATACATCTGAATAATTTTCCTTTTAAAAAAAACAGAGGGTTTCTCTCTTGATACTGATGTATAAATTGCTGACATACCTACAAGTTTTTTACCGTTCTCAAGCACAAATAAGTAGGAATCATGGTTAGGAGATTTTTTTGATGATGTGGCTGATTTTATTGACCACTTAATTCGATCTGCCAATTCTTCCTTAGATTTAGGCATTGTCGTAAGGCCTCTGCCACCTGTCTTAGTGAGCTTAAATAACCTATCTAAATCAGATACTTTGACCAATCGTGCAATTAACATAATCTAATTATAGTTGATTTAGAAGTTAGCTTTTTACCAAGTGCCTTGATTTGGCATTTCCTTCCAAGGGCTTGTAACTGGAAGAGGTTTCCCTTTTTGTAGCAACTCGATTGATATTTGATCTGGTGATTGAACAAAAGCCATGCGCCCATCTCTTGGAGGTCTATTGATAATTATCTTGTTCTGTAAAAGTCTCTTACAAACTGCGTAAATATCATCAACTTCAAACGCAAGATGTCCAAAATTTCTGCCGCCATCATAATCTTTTTCATCCCAATTAAAGGTTAATTCAATTAAAGGAGACTTAGCATTCTCTACGAGCTTTTCATCTCCTGTTGCTGATAGAAAAACCAAGGTAAATCTTGCTTGTTCATTCTCTTTCCTGCTTACTTCATGAATATCTAGCAGCTTAAAAAAATTAAGAGATTCTTCTAAATCTGAAACCCGAATCATTGTATGCAAGTACCTCATTTGAACTCACTAAAAAAATCTGATGCAAAAGAATGCATTGCATCAATTTTTTCATTTACCGGGGCTTCATTCATTACCCCATAAAGCATCCATGGATAAGTTGTGATTGTTGTTACTCCAATATCTTGCATCTTTTTAAATCCCTCCAAGCTGAAAGCATCCCAGCAACTAAAAGCTGTAATCTCATACTCATCAAATGATGGTTTATCTTTTCGAAGTTTTTCTAATGACGAAATTATCTCTTCAAGCTCACCTAAGCTATGCATGTCTGAAATCCAACCATTATGATTACTGGCCCTTTTAAGGGCAATCTTGGAAAATCCACCAATTAATATTGGAATATCTCCATATGGTTTAGGTAGCATCTCTAGATCTTCATAAGTATAAAAATCACCATCATAGTTATGCATTTCTCCAGACCAAAGCCTTTGCATTACATCCAACATTTCATCAGCTCTTTTGCCTCGTTGCTTGAAATCCTGCTCACCAACATTAAATTCTTCTGGCATCCAACCCATGCCTACACCTAAAGAAAATCTTCCCTTTGACAGGTGTGATAATGTTGATATCTCCTTGGCAGCTCTAAATGGGTTACGAGCAGGAAGAATATAAACACTTGTATAAAATTTAATTGAATTGGTGGCGCCTGCAAGAAAGGAAAGTGTATTAATCGGATCAGGCCATTCAGTCCCTTCCTCCCATCTTACTTTACCATCTTCCGTATATGGATAAGGTACAGAAAAATTCTTTGGATGAATAAGATGATCAGAAACAGCAATAGCATCAAAGCCAGCTTTTTCAGCTTCAATTGTTAAAGGTAGAAGTTCCTCGGACGGAAGTATTGATAAGGGAATTGCAAACTTCATTAAAATGACCTCGATACAAACCAGAATAAACCTATTCCGATGAGATACATACTAAGGCTTCTATTTAAGATTTGAAACCTCGTTGCTGATAAAAACGATTTTAAGAAAGTAAGCAATGACACTGCAAGTAAAGCTATGAGAATTTGACCCACCTCAATTCCAAGATTAAATCCAAGAATCATTGAAAACATTTGGTCTTGAACGATAGGATTTTCAGATAGATTTGATGCAAAACCTAGGCCATGGATGAGACCAAAAAAAATTGTAATTAATTGCATAAGCAATCGCTTTCCTGAGGAGAGCTGAAGAAGAAAATAGGTATAAATAAATAATATCAACCCAAAAAGAAACAATAAATTAAAATTAAAAATGATCAACAATCCAGCTAAACAAAAAAGACTAATGTTGAATGTTTTAGAAGATACTAAATGCTTATGGTGTTGTTGTAAGTAATCTAAGCCGACAACAAATATTGAAAATCCTATTAACATCTCAACAATGCTTATATTTACAGTGATAAAGTTTAAAGTTCCCAGTGCTAAAGTTATAGAGTGTCCAATAGTGAACCCAGTTATTACAAGTAAAAGTTCTTTGCCTCGAAAAAGCAAAACTAAGCCCAGCAGAAAAGCTAAATGATCTAATCCTTCAAGGATATGCTCAAAACCTAATTTAAAAAAAGAAGAAAATGAATTCTGAATTATCTGATTAGGTGATGTAAAGTCTGGTTGCCATGCTTCATTGGCGGAATTAAAGACATTAATTTTTGAATAGGACTCACTTCTACTGTGAGAAAAACAATCCAAAGCAGTTAAGCTTAATGCAAATACTAAAAACCAATTAAGAAGTTTGTTTTTTTGTAACGTCATACCAACTTCTTAAATTTTCAAGATACTCCAGAAAAAGTTTATCGCCTTCTCTTTTTAAAAATTCATTTCTTACCTGTTCAGAAATCTCATTAAACTCTTGAGTTACTGAAACTTCCTTTTTAAGCAAAATAAGTAAATGAACTGAATCAGTATCAGTAATTAGCTCGCTCACAGATCCTGGCTCTAATTGCATAGCAATTTCAGTCAATTTTGGCCCAATGTATTCTCTAACTTTTGTTGCAGGTAAGAGAGCATTGGGCAGATCTATTACGTCATTTCTAGCTAGTTTTTTTGCGCTTACAAAATCTCCATCCAAAATATATTCTTGGGCTTTTTTTGCAGAATTGAGTGATGATTTATCAAAAGATAATTTCACTAACTGCAGCTTTGGTGATGATGCAAAAAAATCTTTGTTAGAAATATAAAAATTTTTTAAATCCTGATCACTGTAAGACAAGTTATCTATTTCAGATAGGATGCTTTCGATCATTTTTTGGATTATTACACTTCTGACTTGGCTATCCGTTTCTAACATGCCAAGGTCAATAGCCCTTTGAATAAGAAGTTCTTCATCGATCAATTTATCAAGAACCATATCAATGTCCTTTTCCAATAAACCGCCTTTTCTACTTTCACCTATTGATTCTAGATAATTCTCAAATTTTGATTTACTTATGTATGTATTATCAATTTTAGCTATCCAATTAAATGCGTCTTCATTAATATCCTTGATAAATGTGTTGAGGATTAAATACCCAGAGATCAAAAGTCCACCAAATAGATAGACGTTTCTGGTTTTGAGTATGTTTGAGACTTTTTCAGAGAAAGAATACTTTAATTCAGACTTTAAGGTCATCTTGATATGATCAATCCCGTCTTCCAAATAAACATCTCCCACTGCAGAAAAACCAAAACGTTCATAATAGTTTTGAAGGCGATGCTGTGCAGAAATTGAGATCACTTGATTGGGATAAATTTGATTGCATTTTTTGATTGCCTCATTAATTAAATTAAAACCAAGGCCTTCGTTTCGTTTGCTTGTGTGGTTAACAATGCGTCCTATTGATGGGCCGCTGTATTGCTTGCCGTCATTCATTTTGAAATTTGGTTTAACAATCCTAAGGTATCCAACTAATTGAGATCCGTCATAAGCAAGAAGATGATCGGAGTGCTGGTCTGAATAGTCTGCATCAATATAGGCACACTCTTGCTCTTCAACAAAAACTTGTTGACGCAGGTTTAATAAATCATACAACTCAATGCTGCTTAGTTCTGAAAAGCTTTTCCAGTAAAAATGGTATTGTTTAAAATTCATTGCCTATAAGATAAAATGCGCCCTCTTAGAGAGAAGTTTATGAAAAGTATATACGACTACAAAGTTGATGACAGTCAAAAGAATCCTGTTTCTTTATCGGACTACAAGGGAAAAACATTGCTAATAGTTAATGTTGCCAGCAGGTGTGGCTTAACTCCACAATACAAAGGTCTCCAAGAACTTTATTCAAAATATTCAAATAAAGATTTTGAGATTTTAGCCTTCCCGTGTAATCAATTTGGTGCGCAAGAACCAGGATCTAATGAAGAAATTAAGGAGTTTTGTGATATTAATTTTAACGTAAGCTTTAAAATCTTTGACAAAATCAATGTTAATGGATCAAGTGCGAGTCCATTATTTAAACACTTAAAAAATGAAGCTAAAGGTGTTATGGGATCTGAGGCAATCAAATGGAACTTTACTAAATTCTTAATAGATAATAACGGAAGTGTTATAAAAAGGTATTCACCACAAACTACTCCGGATAAGATTGATAAAGATCTCTCAAAAATACTGGATTAATTGAATAGATTCTTAAAAAACGGGCTACTTAACACTCTGTTAGCATC
>LUMI01001208.1_pt1 | contig 18774 bp, 18 predicted proteins | sample 729681 | NCBI WGS metagenome assembly LUMI01 (sample SAMN03860267, study PRJNA289734) | marine metagenome | biome: seawater column; feature: ocean; material: water; isolation source: Red Sea water column Station 34 - depth 10m | place: Saudi Arabia: Red Sea | collected 2011-10-15 | depth 10 m
CACGGAGCAGGAACTCGGGCTGGATTATGTCTTTCCTGAAACATTGCTTAGGACTTCGGATGTGGTCAGTTATCATGTGCCGATCACATCGTACACCCGCGGAATCATTAATCGGAACAGCCTCTCGATGATGAAACCGGATGCGGTTCTGATCAATTCGGCCAGGGGAGAATTGCAGAATGAAGAGGACCTTCATCAGGCCCTGGATCAGGGAATCATTTCAGGAGCAGCTCTGGATGTTTTCCAAAAGGAGCCGATCGCCGAAGATTCCCCTCTAAGAAAATTGGAGAATGTCATCCTCACGCCCCATAGTGCCCCTTCCCGTGAAAGCTACCCGAGGGCGGTCAAGCATGCGGTCGCCAACCTCTTCCGTTTACAGAACAATGAGCCGCTGCTGGGCTTGGCACTGGATCATGAAGCACGAGCAAGAACCTTTCAGAATCAACATCCTGAAGTGGATTTGATGATCCCAAATGAGTGAGGGAATGCATATTGCAGAATTCATCATCAAGACAACATTGACTCGGGAATCCAAGAATTCCCGGAGTTTCCACAACACCTTCATCAAGACAGGATGTCGATGAATTCCATGATGGATGCAATGCAGGTTTTGAAAGTCCCGCGAAACGCGGATTTCCTGCAAATCAAACAAGCTTATCGTCAAGCAGCCCTTCGTTATCATCCCGATTCCGCACTCGGGAGTTCCAACGCGGAAAAATTCCAAAAAGTGACCGAAGCCTTTCAATATTTAAGGAAGGCCTTTGACGCACCCTCCTCCAGGAAAAATCATTCCAATCCGGATTTCTTCGCGAATCATGAAAGAAATAAGGAGGAGGAGGCGACACAAGCGGTGGAATTATCCCTGGAGGAACTGATCAACTGTGTTGAATTTTCACCGGACGAGCATGTCCGACAGGTCGCCTTGGAAACCATTGCCTCCCGCAGGGAATGCCTGGGATTTCAGTATCTGCAAGGCTTGTTGAGCAGGAATGGATTCGAAGAAAAAATGGAAGTCATCAGGGCTCTCGGGCAACCGGGTCTTGAACCTGCGCGTGAAATGCTGATTCCTTTGGTGGGATGTAAAGATTTGATGGTTTCTGCTGCCGCGATCCGTTCACTGGAACGCATCTGTCTCAGTAACCGAACCAAGATCATCGAGTCGCTGAACCGGGAGCTTTCCGGAGGAAAACGTTTAAAATTTTCTGATCGGCAATCCTCCATCCCAGGGAAAACTGGGGGACCTGTTGATACGAACCCGCCAACTCAGCCGCGATCAGCTCGAACTCGCCCTGCTTTTGCAAAAACGGTTTCCTCTACTCCTCGGACAGATCCTGCGTCATCTCGGCTACCTCAGCATCCCCGAACTCCAACACGCGGTTTCGATCCAAAAAAACTTCAGATTCAGTTGATCCCAATCTGGTAAGGAAAGAGTTTCATTTTCCTGATCCATAAACTGAATCCATTCCAAAAAGCTGATTCGATCCAATTTCGATTCAAACTCAATCGAAATCAAAAATCGTTCAATTTTTTCCAAAAAGTCCTCCTCTGAATTCTACTTTTAATTAAATTCAGCTTTTTTGCTTTCTCTTTAACCATGACATTGATAGAAAACTGATTCGATTAATTCAGGATTCATCAATTCATGGCAAAACTGCTCGAAATACAAGATCTTCAGACCCTGTTTTACACCTCCGCAGGGACGGTGAAAGCGGTGGATGAAATCAGTTACGATGTGGAAGAGGGTGAGACCGTCGCCATCGTTGGTGAATCCGGGTGCGGAAAGTCCGTCAGTGCTCTCTCCATCCTCAGGCTGATCGCCAATCCTCCAGGAGAAATCACCGGAGGCAAAATCAATTTCATGGGGCAGGACCTGCTTCAACTCAGCGACCGGGAAATCCGGGAAATCCGAGGAAGAGACATCAGCATGATTTTCCAGGAGCCGATGACTTCCCTCAATCCCGTCCTAACCATTGGGGTTCAACTGACCGAGGCAATGGAGTTTCATCTCGGAATCGACACCGAAGAAGCCGAAAACAGGGCGGTCAAATGGCTCGAAATGGTGGGAATCTCCGAACCCCGAAGAAGACTGAAACAGTATCCGCATCATTTCAGCGGAGGAATGCGCCAAAGGGTGATGATCGCCATGGCTCTATGTTGTGAGCCCAAATTGATCATTGCCGATGAACCGACTACGGCCCTTGATGTCACGATCCAGGCCCAGATTCTTGAACTGATGAAGGACCTTTCCAGCCGGCTAGGTGTAGCGTTGATCGTGATCACCCATAACCTCGGTGTCGTGGCCCGTTATGCCGACCGGGTGAATGTGATGTATGCAGGAAAGATCATCGAGTCCGGAACCGCCCATGATATTTACCACAAACCGTCGCATCCCTATACGCTTGGATTACTGCATTCCGTTCCCAGACTGGACCAGCCGAGGAAGGAACGCCTCAAACCAATTGACGGCCAGCCTCCGGATTTAACCAAACTGGATAACGGTTGTTCCTTCAGACCCAGGTGTTCTTTTTTAATTGATAAATGTGAAAATCATTATCCCGCTCTGGAACAGGTTGCGAGTGGACACATTACGGCTTGCTGGGAACGTGAAAAACTGATCCAGGAACATCGCTGAAGAAAAAAGATTTTGAAGCATCAAAGAATAAGGAAAACCATTGCCTGATCCATCTGCAGAAAATCTCCTAGAAGTCCAGGGATTGAAGATGCACTTTCCGATTTCGGAAGGATTTTTCTTCAACAAGAATGTTTCTCTGGTCAAAGCGGTGGATGGCATCAACTTCAGCATCAAAAGAGGTGAAACTCTTGGGTTGGTGGGAGAATCCGGCTGCGGCAAGACCACCACCGGACGCTGTATTCTTCAATTGGAAAAAGCCACCGAGGGCAAGATTGTTTTCGAGGGTCAGGACCTGACCCAGCTTGATTCTTCTGAACTCTCCCCGCTGAGGCAGAAAATCCAGGTGATTTTCCAGGATCCATACAGTTCTCTCAATCCAAGGTTGAAGATTGGAGACACCATCAGTGAGCCGATGAAGGTTCACAACATCCAACCCGATCCGAAGTTACGGAATAAAAGAGTTGCCGAACTCCTGAACATCTGCGGACTTCCTTCGGTCATGGCAGACCGTTACCCCCACGAAATGAGCGGAGGCCAGAGGCAGCGTGTCGGAATCGCCCGGGCCCTCTCCCTGAACCCCGAATTCATCATCTGTGATGAAGCAGTTTCGGCCCTGGATGTTTCGATCCAGGCCCAGGTCATCAACTTGTTGGAAGACCTGAGAGAAGAGTTCAACCTGACTTATTTGTTCATTGCCCACGATTTGAGTGTGGTTCGCCACCTCTGCCAAAAAGTGGCGGTGATGTATCTGGGCAAAATTGTGGAAATGGCGGATTGTGATGAACTTTATGACAATCCCCAACATCCCTACACCAAAGCATTACTGAATGCGGTTCCGGTTCCGGATCCTGAAGTTGAAAAAAACAGGGAACACAACATCATGACAGGGGAAGTCCCAAGCCCGATCAATCCACCTTCGGGCTGTGTCTTTCATCCGCGTTGTTCCCTGGCAGTGGAATCCTGTAAATCGGATATCCCTGTTTTGGAAGATAAACGTGCAGGCCATTTTGTCGCCTGCACCCAGGTCTGACTGCCATAGGGGCGGTTGGTGGGCGTCCTGCGCCCAAGAGGGAGACAATCTCCCATTTCACTCTTCAAAAAGGAGAAACGATGAAGAGATTTAGAATTGCAGGAATGATGGCCGTTGGTCTTGCAGTGTCCATCATGTTCATCATGGTCGGCAGTCTTCATGCTGGAGGCCATATCAAAAGAGGAGGAACTCTTAATTATATTTTTGGATCAAAAATCCCCTCCTATGATCTTCACCGGGAAACCACTTTCGGTGTCATCCACCCCTTCAGCCCTTATTACAGTCTGCTGATTCGGGTCAATCCGGACAATCCTTCCTCACCGACCGATTTTGTCTGTGACGTTTGTGAGGGAACTGTGGATCCTGCCGGAGAGGATGGAGGTAAGAAATACACCTTCAAAATCCGCCGCGGCATTGAATTCCATGATGGAACACCGTTAAACGCACATGACGTGGTCGCAACTTACAACAAAATCATCTTTCCTCCGGAAGGGGTTCCAAGCTCAAGAAAAGCTTTCTTCAAGATGGTCGAGAGTGTTTCGGCACCTGATGACTACACCGTAGTCTTCAAACTCGAATATCCTTCAGGATCGTTCATTCCAGCCTTGGCAACACCTTTCAATATCATCTATTCCAAGAAGGACCTGGATACCCATGGGTATGAGTGGCACACCAAGAACATCAACGGAAGCGGTCCTTTCCGCTTTGTTGAGCATCAGCCAGGTGCTTTCGTCAGAGGTGTTCGCTATGAGAAGTATCACCACAAAGGACAACCCTATCTGGATGGAATCAAGGGCATCATTGCTCCGAAACTGGCAACCCGGGTGAATGCCATCCGTGGAGACCAGGCAGCCATCGAATTCCGTGGTTTTCCACCAAAACACCGAGACGATCTGAAAAAGGCTCTTGGGGACAAGATCACGGTCCAGGAAAGTGACTGGAATTGTGTCCTTCTTGCCACATTCAACCAGCAGCGTAAGCCTTTTGATGATCCAAGGGTGAGACGCGCCCTGACTTTGGGAATCGACCGCTGGGGTGGTTCCAAATACCTCTCCAAGATCGCAATCGTCAAAACCGTCGGTGGTGTGGTCTTCCCCAATCATCCCCTGGCAGCAACCGAGGATGAACTGGTCAAGCTGGCAGGATACGGAAAAGACATGGCCAAAAACCGGGCCGAAGCAAAGCGTCTGCTGAAGGAAGCCGGTCATTCCAATCTCTCCGTGGAACTCCACAACCGTGGCGTCGATCAGCCTTATAAAGTTCTTGGAATCTGGTTGATTGACCAATGGAAAAAACTTGGAGTTAAAGTCACCCATAGGGTCCAGGCTTCCCCAGCATTCTATGCGACATTAAGGAAGAAGAAGGATTTCGATGTTTCCATTGATTTTAACTGTCAGTCGGTGATCAATCCGATTGCTGACATCACCAAGTTCCTTGGCAGTGCCGGAAACAACTATGGACAGTACAATGACAAGGTACTCGAAGATCTTTATGATAAGATTGCTCGGTCACCCAGTCCTGCGGAACAACGCAGTCTGATCCGTCAGTACGAAAAACGTGCTTTGAGTGATATGGCTCATATCGCCATCACCCTGTGGTGGTACAAGATCAATCCGCATCGGTCTTATGTCAAAGGCTGGAAGATTGCTCCAAGCCATTATCTGAACCAACAATTGGACAACGTCTGGTTGGATAAATAAATAATCATTTGCTTCTCTCGCTTAGAGAGATTGAATCGATAAACGTGTGGAACCTTCTTTCGAGAAAGTTCCACACATGACTCATAAAATCTTTTTTTAATCATCAACGCCTATTCCCTGAATGTACAACTACATCCTGAAACGAATCCTGTTGATGATCCCCACTTTATTTGGGGCCGCTTTTTTGGTTTTTTTCCTTTTAAGGTTGATCCCAGGAGATGTCTGCGAACTGCGTCTCGCAGGAACAGGACTATACGCTGACCCGGCAGAAATAGAATTATGCCAGGAAAAACTTGGACTGAATCAACCGATGATTGTTCAGTTTTTTGATTTTCTGATCGGAATCGTAACGTTTGACCTCGGTGAATCGATGTGGACCGGAAAACCCATCTTTTACGAAATGGGCCTTCGGTTCGAGCTTTCCCTGCAGATTGCGATCATGGCAACGATCACCTCCATATTCATTGCCATTCCTCTAGGAACCATTTCCGCGATCAAGCAGGATACCTGGATTGACTATGTTGTTCGCACATTCAGCATTGCAGGAATAGCCATTCCGTCCTTTTGGTATGGAATCCTAATTGTTCTTGGAATTTTAATTTTCACCCAGTCCTGGTTTGGAGAACCCTGGATGCCTCCCCTGGATTATGTTCCGATCTGGGTTGATCCCTGGCGCAATCTATCCCAGTTGATCTGGCCTGCCCTCGCCACCGGTTATCGTTATTCCGCCGTCGCCACAAGGATGACCCGTTCGGCAATGCTGGAGGTGCTAAGAGAAGACTACATCCGAACTGCCAGAGCAAAAGGGTTGCTCGAAAAAGTCATCATCAACCGCCATGCCCTGAAAAACTCCTTATTACCCGTGGTAACCGTCATCGGAATTGAATTTGCGTTCTTGATGGGCGGTCTTGTGGTCACCGAGCAGGTATTCAATCTCAATGGCTTGGGCAAGCTTTTTGTGGATTCGGTGATGAGTTCCGATTATGCCATGACCCAGGCCCTGGTGATGGTGGTGGTAATGGTGTTTGTCTTTACCAATTTCCTGGTAGACATCATGTATGCCTGGCTGGATCCTAGAATCCGATATGCTTAATTAAAAAATTATCATTTCCCCATCTCGTAATGTCGATCGCTGAAGTTCAGGTAGAAGCTGAAATCGAAACCTTTGCTGACAAGGATCCCTGGTATTCTGTCGCCTTGGATCTAATCAAACGAAAACCTCTTGGTGCAGCAGGAGCCTTCATCGTCTTGATTATGATTCTTATGGCTTTGTTTGCTGAATTGATCGCACCTTACGACCCTGAATTAAACAATTATGAATTTATGTTGGTCGGCCCGGATTGGACCTTTTTATTGGGCACTGATCAATTTGGCAGGGATATTTTCTCAAGAATCGTTTACGGTGCGCGAACAGCATTGTTTGTAGGCTTCGTTTCTGCGTTTGTGGGATCGGCCATAGGACTGGTCCTTGGAGTCACCAGTGCTTATTTCGGTGGGAAATTCGATCTGGTTTTCCAACGGGTGATGGACGTTTTCATGTCCTTCCCGCTGATCATTCTTGCTTTGGCGGTGGTCTCAATTTTTGGAACCGGCACTCAGAATGTCATTCTTGCGATCACCATTCCTTTCATACCCCGATGCGCAAGGGTGGTTCGTTCCCTACATCGATGCGGCACGAGCCTGCGGTTACAGCCACACCAGGATCATCCTCAAGCATATGGTGCCCAACGTGATGGCTCCGTATTTAATCATGTTCACCGCATTCGTTGGCCAGGCAATCCTGCTGGAAGCCTCGCTGAGCTACCTTGGACTCGGTGTCCAGGAACCTGTCCCGGCGTGGGGACTGATGCTTCAGGGGGGTGCTGAGGAATTTGCGGAAAGTGCTCCATGGATTCCTATTTTCCCGGGAGTTGCAATCAGCCTTGCCGTCTTTGGGTTCAATCTCTTCGGAGATGCCGTTCGGGACGTGCTCGATCCCAAACTACGATCCCGTTAAGCATTTCATTCCATAATAGTGCCGCTAACTCAGGCGGCCTAAATCTCTTCTTTTTTTTCCAATTTTCGGGCTACGCCGTTTTCTTGCGGTTGAACAAGAAAAACAGGGGCGGAGTCAGAACCGCCAGCAAAATAAGCCGGTAAAGGTGGAGAGAACCAACGATCCGCATATCGGCGCCCAATTCATCGGCAATGGCGGTCAGGCTTGCCGCTCCGCCGGGGACACTGCTGAGCAGGGCTGTATTGAGGTCAATGGCGGTCAGCTTGTGAAGCAACACTCCTAAAACCAATCCCAGTGTCACCAAAGTGATGATGATGCATCCTGCAGGCAGGATTACTTTTCTGAGCAGCAAGATCGTTTCCAGAGTGATTTTGGAACCAATGGAAACCGAGAGAAAAACAATGGCGATCAGTTTGACGATCCCATCCGTGTCTCCAAAAGGATAGATAAACAGGTGTATACTTCCGGATATCACCATCCCAAAGAGCATGTGCCCCCCCGGAAAACGGATACGATGATTGAGGACGAAAGTAACCACTCCAATCAATCCAAGCAGAAGGTAGCCGTTGAAATCCATGGGAACCGAAACCACTCCTGTTTCCTTTGCACCAACTTCAAGCAGGCCAAGAAAAGGCATCAGCAAGGGCATGGTCAGGACGATAATCGTTAAGCGGAAATAATGCACGACCGCTACGATCCCGACATTCTGCTTCAAATCCTCCGCCAGACTGGTCATCACCGGCAGGCCTCCCGGGAGTGAACTGAGGATCGAGGTGCTCCGGTCCAATGGAGTCAAACGGGAAAGCAGCATCCCCATCAAAAATCCCGCAGAAACCAGAACAATGATCTGAAACAGAATCGGTAACGTCGCCAGTTTCATTGTCTCGAGGTTTTCCTGACGGAATGAGGTCCCGATCAGCATTCCAAAAATGATCTGCCCCAACTGGTTATAAATCCCGGTCAGTGCAATTTCTGATTTCACCACAAATCGATAAAACCCGCTGAAGAGCATACAGCCCATGAAAAAACCCGCGGAAATGCCCATACTGTCGAATAGGATTCCTCCAGCCAGCCCAATAAGCAGAATGATCAGCCCTTGAATAACAGGTTTAAAGCGTTTTGATTTCCAATCCACTCAGTCTTTCTTTTGACAGGTTTTTGTTTTTGTTCTGTCCATCGGGTAGAAAACGGGGTGGGGCGTCTGATTTTCAACAATCCCCAGCGCCGTAATGCAATGTCTTTGGAAATGTGGGAAACCACTTCAAGAACCCTGGAGGCTTTTGATCAGAATCCTGAAGTCCGGGTCATCGTCCTTTCGGGCGCGGGAGGTAAAGCGTTTGTCTCGGGTGCCGACATTTCAAAATTTGAAAGTGAACGTGCCAGTGTTGAGCAAACCCTTCACTACAATGAAGTCACCGCCGAAACATCGCGGGTTCTGCAGGGAACTGCCAAACCTACGATCGCCATGATCAAGGGATTCTGCATGGGAGGCGGACTGGCGATCTCGCTCTGCTGTGATATGCGTTACTGTACCCCGGAATCGGTCTTCGGGCTTCCTGCGGCCAAGCTGGGGGTGGGCTACGGCTTTGAAGGCATCCGCAGGCTGCTGGAAATCACCAGCCCGTCTTATGCCCGTGAGATCTGTTTCACCGGAAAACGTTATTCCGCGGAAGAAGCGTTGCACATGCAGCTCGTCAACCGGATTCTTGCCGAATCCGAAATCGAACAATTCGTGGATGAAACCGCCACCACCATTGCAGAAAACGCCCCTCTCACCGTCGGTTCCCTGAAACAGATCTTCATCGAACTGGCTAAAAATCCCACCCAGCGTGATCCTGAGCGATGTAAACCCTACATCGAAAAATGCTTTAGCAGTCAGGACTACATCGAGGGCCGCCAGGCGTTCCTGGAAAAACGTAAACCCCAATTCAAGGGGAATTGAAACCCTGGTTCGAATCCTGATTTCGTTTTAATTGATTCTCCAAGATTTGGATCCTGGATACATCTTCAATTCAATACTTCATGAAATTTTAGTGATTATTGAATTTGATTGAAGTATGCTCACTTTCCTCGCAGGGAATCATGGTTTCCCTGGAGGGAGTTTGAAAACCCAATTAGGAGAATCATTATGGCTGTTATTGTCACCATCCGAGTCGATCCGATCACAGGAAAATCCGAACTTGTGGGGAGCCGGTTAAATCAAGCCTCAGAAATTTGGACATCAAAGGGAGCAACAACGAGAGTCGCCTTCATTTCCATGGGGCTCAATGCAGGGCAATTTCTTTTTGCTGCTGCATTTGATGATTTTTCATCGACGATGACTGCAATGGAATCGGTTTATATGGATCCGGCAATGCAAGAGTTGATGCAGCAGAGAGAGCGTGAACCGGGAGGTAAAATGATAGGTCCGAACATGTTCAGGACCATCTATGGCGAACTGGGGACCCTCCAGGAAAAAGCGCATTTGATCCGTTATTATCAGATGCCCCGACACAATATCCCTGCTGCCATTGAATTGATGGGTGAGATTGATGCACTTTCCGATGATGTCAATTTGACCGCAGTCGCACCAGTCGCCCATGAACAAATGGGGATGATCGCAGGGGTGTATCGTTTCAACAGCATGGCCCACGCCGGAAAAGCCATCGACGAAGTGGGAATGTCCGAGGCTTTCCAGAATCTGGTCAACAAAGCCAATACCCTTGGAACCCTTACTTCTGCACAAATGAACATCACCCTGTAACTCATGCGGGGAGGAATAAACCGACTTATTCCTCCCTTTTTTTCAATACTCTTAGTTCCTCAAACCCATTGAGTCAGGCTTTTCTCCATCCATGACCGCAGCAAAAGTCAGCTGGAATCCTGAACAATACCTTAAGTTTGGAGACCACCGGCTCCGTCCGGCAATGGACCTGTTGGGCAGGATCGATCTGGAATCGCCCGGATTGGTTTATGACCTGGGCTGTGGGACCGGCAATACCACCAAACTGCTGGCGGACCGATGGCCTGATTCCCGAATCGTGGGAATCGATTCCTCTGCAGAGATGCTGGAAAAGGCCCGGAAAAGTTATGCGAATCTGGAATTCATCGAGGCGGACCTGGAAAGCTGGAACCCCCAACAAGAAGCGGACCTCTTCTATTCGAATGCCGCCCTCCACTGGCTCGGCAACCATGAAAGCCTTTTCCCACGATTGCTGAAATTGCTGCCGAAAGGAGCTTGGTTCGCGGCTCAGATGCCCAGAAATTTCGAATCGCCTTCCCATACCTCCATCACAGAAAGTGTGGAATCAGGACCTTGGGCAGAACGGCTGCGTCCTGTTTTCCGTTCCAGTCCGGTTTCAGAACCTGGTTTCTACCATGACCTGTTGGGTCCCCATGTCGAATATCTCGATCTATGGGAAACGGTTTACCAGCACATACTTGAAGGAGATAACCCGGTGGTGGAATGGACCCGTGGAACCGCACTCAGGCCCCTGCTGAAATTACTGAACAAAGAGGAAGAGAAGGAATTCATCGAGGATTATTCAAGGAGAATCCTTGAACACTTTCCGCCAGGAAAAGACGGAAAGACTCTGTTTCCCTTCCGCAGGTTGTTCCTGGTGGCAAAACGTTAGGAAAACTTTAAAAATTTTCCCCCAAAAAATTCTGAATTCAACTGCTGCTGAGCATGTTTTCCAAGCTGATGGCGTACCCGATCAGGTCATCATCTGTTCCATAAGCCCCAATCAGCTGAACTCCCACCGGCAGTTGATTGGATCCTCGGATTGAAGGCAGGGTCAGAGTGGGCAGGTAAAGCATGGTCCACATCCGGTTGAACACTGTGTCCCCGGTATAATCCAGTCCATGGGGCGCCTCATCGGGAGCACTGGGAGCAAGCAGAACATCGCATGAATCAAAGACCTCCTGCATCCTGTCCCGGCACAACCTCGTCATTTTCAGTGCCTCCTGGTATTCCTCAAAACGAATGGGCTTTTCGAAATAGGACCGGAGCCTCTTGCTGAGCAGTGACTGATGATGGCTCAGTTCATAACGAAGATTCTGGCCTGCTTCATAGACCATGATGCAGCCATGGGCATCTCCCAGGGCTGAAAATTCTTCCGGAAGTTGAACATCGATGATTTCCACTCCCTGGCTGCTCCAGGTTTGCCGGGCATGTTCCAAGGCATTTTGCGTGGAAGGCCCCGCCTTTTCCCAGTCCGGTGTGCGGCAGAATCCGATTTTAGGAAAATTTTTATTGGCTGATTCTTCTCCTGAAACATTCCAGATGGCCTGCCTGAAGATCCGAAGATCCTCGGCGGACCTGACGAAACATCCGAGGGTATCAAGGCTGTGGGAAAGCGGTTTGACTCCCGCCACCGAAAGATGTCCGAAAGTCGGCTTGAAACCGACCACTCCACAATAGGATGCCGGCCGAATGACAGATCCCCCGGTCTGGGTTCCAATGGCCAAGGGAACCATGAAATCTGCCACCCCTGCTGCAGAACCGCTGGAAGATCCACCCGGAGTGAATTCAGGATTATGGGGATTGGCAGTCTTCCCGGGTTTTCTCCAGGCAAATTCAGTAGTGACGGTTTTTCCTAAAATCACCGCTCCCGCATTTCTCAGAAAACTCACACAGGATGAATCGTTAACGGGTTGATGCCCCTCATAAATCGGAGAACCGTAGCAGGTGGGCATATCCCGGGTATCGAGGATGTCCTTGATCCCCACCGGAATGCCATGCAGCGGACCTTCTGGTTTTGCCCGGTCACATTCTCTGGCCTGCTCGAGGGCCTGATCTTCATCGAGGTGAATCCACGCACCAACATGGTTTTCACGTTGACGGATTCTTTCAAGACAGGCCATAACCAACTCCTCACCGCTGAAAAAGCCCAATTCATTATGAGATGTTTTCATCGATCATCCATCATGACAGAAGATACTTCCGCTATTTTCAAAGGAGCTGACTTTATCCTCGTCGTAACCGCTTTCCAGAAGCACTTCGCGGGTATGTTCTCCGTAAAGAGGAGAAGGACGCTGCACGCCGCCAGGAGTTTCCGACAATTTAATCGGCAGACCAATCGTTTCGACTTTTCCTTCTGTGGGATGATTCACCTCGGTGACCATCTGACGGGCCTGGGTCTGGGGATGCCGGTGCATTTCCTGGATGTCCAGCACCGGACCTGAGGGAACACCGACTTCAGCCAAACGTTCCAGCCACTCTTTGGTCGTTCTGGTTTCAAAAACCTTGTTCAGTTCTTCTTCGAGTGGTTTGAGGTTGTCCATCCTCCCGTGGTTGTCCTCAAACCGGGGATCGCTTCCCATTTCCGGGACTCCCAATACTTCCAGAAGCCGTTCCCAGTTTCGCTGGTTTGCCGCTCCGACATTGATCCAACCGTCCCGGGTGCGAAAGGTCTGGTAAGGCGCGTTCAGAGGATGGGCTGAACCCATCGGCCCCGGTGAAACCCCGGTCGCCATGCAGATCGCCGATTGCCAGTAGGTGTGGACAATTCCTGCTTCAAAAAGGGAGGTATCGACCTTTTGTCCCTGGCCTGAGGCGTTTCTTTGATGCAACGCCGATACTGCACCCAAAGCTCCAAGAATTCCTGCCGTGATATCGGTCAGCGGCGCACCGACTTTCACCGGAGAACGTCCCGGTTCCTCCCCGGTGATGCTCATCAAACCGCTCATGCCCTGGGCGATCAGATCGAACCCTCCCTGTTCCATGAAAGGGCCGCTTCGTCCAAAACCTGAAATTTCACAATAAACCAGTCCGGGATTGATTTGTTTCAATTCATCATAACCAAGACCAAGTTTCTTCATGGTATCGTGGCGATAATTTTCAATCAGGACATCCGCTTCGGCGACCAGTTTTCTCAGGATTTCCTTGCCCTGTTCCTGCTTGAGGTTGACCGCGATCCCGCGTTTGTTGCGGTTCATCATCATGAAGGCCGCCGATTCTTCACCCACCATTGGCGGAATCATCCTCCGGGTGTCATCTCCACCCGGCATCTTTTCGACCTTGATCACATCTGCTCCCAAATCCGCCAGCATCAATCCGCAAACCGGACCCGCCATGATATGTGCCAACTCAAGAACCCGGACTCCCTGAAGCGGGCCCCTTTGTTTGGGAAAATCAGATTCTAGCTTTGGTTGATTCATCATTTACCACAAAAAATTGACGATTATGGGTCCAGCCAGGATCCCTGTATATCGAAGGACAACCCAAATTTATTGCGCTCCTTGCTTAAAGATTCCGGATCCATTTCATCGATTTCTAAACGCTGAAGACGATTATTTAAGGGAAGATGAACCCGAATCGTAATCCCCTGAACTCCCAGCAGATAAACAAAACCAATTGCGATAACAGTCCAACGCTCAATTCCATGGTGTTCTATAAACCCCAGGATCATAGTGGCAACAACGGATACGATCGAGCCCACCCAGGCAAGCATGAATAGAGGCTGATTATTTTGTATGACTCCATCAGTCACCTGAAACGCACGAATAAAGTCCCGATCATCGAGTTTGGCAAAACCGGGCATCACTACAACGGCATAGGTGAAGATAAAACCTGTGACCAAAGCGCATAACAAAGTGGAAACAATTAAAAACCCAACAAATAAAGTCATCGTTCTTTTCCAATCATAGTCTTAATCCGTATCCATGATCCCGTTTCTGAATAGCCTCAGACCGGTCCCAGATCGTGCCGAGGAGGCACGCCAAATTTTCTTGCGTATTCACGGCTGAATTGTGTCGCACTCTCATACCCGACTTCATACGCAGTTCTTGAGACGGAATGACTCTTCAGGTTTAACAATCTTTTTGCTTCAAGAAGTCGAAGATCTTTCTGGTACTGTAAAGGGGTTGTTTTGGTTATGAATTTAAAATGTTTATGAAATGAGGAAGGACTCATTCCTACTTCCATAGCCAGTTCTGGAATAACAAGTGGATTTTTAAAAGTCTTACGAATCTGTTTGATCGCTCTTGAGATATTACTCTCATGGCTGTTGTGATGGAGTAATCGTCTTAACATCCCTCCGTGAGGTGCCATTAACAATCTGAAATGAATTTCTTTTAAGATGATGGGACCAAGGACTTTTTCTTCGGTTGGATTCCCAGCCAAAGCGAGGTATCGGTAGAAGGCATCAATCAGATTTTGATCGGTTTTGTGAACGTTAAACGCCTTTGCATTTCCCAAGTCAAGTTCGTTGGACCCGACATGCTCATAAAGACTTCTCATCAACCCAATGTCTAAGGAAAGGATCATTGCTATATAGGGTTCGCTCAAAGTCGCGCTAGTGACCCGAGAGACCACAGGAGTTTCATGACTCACGATGAGCGACTCTCCAACCCCGAAGTTGACGATTGTATCCCCTACGCCGGTTTCTTTCCTCCCCTGTAAAATCAGGCAACATACTGGTTCATAAAGTGTCGCCTCAAGGTTAGTGGGCCTTGTGTAACTCAGGATCAACAACCTATCTATAGGCTCAATAAACGCAGTATTATCAACGTATTTTGGAATGAAACTGGTTGAAAACCTGGTAAGTTCTTGAATCTCCATAAAACAGATAATACTTGGTTCTGAATCAATTATTCAATCATTTCTCCAAAAAATAATAATATTAGGCATGTTTTTTACATAATTTGGCAAGCTTTTTCCCCCACAAGCCCTACAATTCTTTCAACTGAACTTCTGCATCAAAGATTTTTTTTGTGCAGTCCGCAAGCAGTTTCTGAATCCTGAATGAATTGGTAACTGACTCGGACATTTCAGTTGGCTGAGGGCTTGGAAAGCAAAACATTTCAGTGATCAGAGATGAAGTTTCCATTCCTCAAAACACTCAATTTTGATAGGAGATTTCGATGCTATTCAAATTAAAAATCAATGGGAATGTTCTCGACGTTGAGGCAGAACCTCAAACTCCTCTATTGTGGGTTCTCCGAGATGATCTTGACCTAACAGGAACAAAATTCGGCTGTGGGATTTCTTCATGCGGGGCATGTACGGTTCATCTTAACGGAACACCAGTCCGTTCCTGCTCCATTCCAATCGAAAGTGCAATCGATAGTGAAATTACAACCATTGAAGGAATTCAAGGTAAAGTCGCCAATGCAGTCCAACAGGCTTGGCGTGAGAAAAATGTCGTTCAATGCGGATACTGCCAATCAGGGCAGATCATGTCTGCGGTTGGCTTGCTGAAAAACAACCCTTCTCCGAACAATCAAGAAATAGATGGTGCAATGTCAGGAAATGTATGTCGTTGTGCGACTTATTTCCGCATCCGTGACGCCATCAAATTGGCATCTCAAAAGCTGGAGGCGTAAGATGGAAAAAAATATAAGCCGACGTCGTTTTCTAAAAAATTCAGCCGCAACCTCTGTTTCCTTGATTATAGGTCTGAATTCTAAAGGCATCCTTGCAACAAACAAAACCAACACCGTGATCAATCCTTTTGTACGGATGGACCAGGAAGGATTTGTGACGGTGATTGCAAAGCACTTCGAAAATGGTCAAGGCATCTCAACGGGTTTAGCAACACTTTTAGCAGAAGAAATGGATGCAGATTGGGAAAAGGTCAAAGTCGAATTTGCTCCTGCCAATGCTGAACAATATAAACACACATTTTGGGGTTATCAGGCAACTGGTAATTCTGAATCCATTGCCAATTCTTTCATGCAGTACCGTGCTGCAGGAGCAATGGCAAAAGATTTGATGATTCGTGCTGCTTCCAAAAAATGGGGTGTCAAAACAGATGAAATTGATGTCCAAAATGGCATCATGAGGGTTGGTACAAAGAAAGGCTCTTTTGGGGAATTTGTTACCGATGCAGTAAATCTCACCCCATCAAAGAATCCGAAATTAAAAACACCTGATCAGTTCAAACTTATCGGGAATCAGGATCTCTCCCGAAAGGATAATGAAGCAAAAACTGACGGGTCTGCCATCTATGGAATGGATGTTAAAGTACCAGGAATGGTGTATGCCTCAGTGGTACGAAGTCCAAGGTTTGGCGGGACCTTAAAAAGCTTCGATGTAAGCAAGGCGAAAAGAGTACCTGGATTTATTGAAGCAAAGGTTTTTCCTGATAAAAGAGGTGTCATCGTTTATGCAAAAAATACTTGGTCTGCTTTTCAAACCAAAAAAGCCCTTCTCACCAAATGGGATTTTTCAAATGCAGAATCGAGAAGCACTTCGGACATGGTTTCTGATTGTCAGAAACTAGCAGAGAATCCGGAATTTGAACCACGACCATTCAAAACAGATGATGACAAGCAACCAGTAAAGGATTTAAACCATCTCGAAGCAGAATTCTTTTTCCCCTTCCTGGCTCATTCTCCCATGGAGCCACTAAACTGCATCATTGAACCTACCAAAAATGGAGTTCGTTTTTATGACGGCTGCCAAAATCCTAGCGGAGTCCAGTGGGCATCCAGTTATATCCTTGGATTGCAGCCTCAGCAAATCGAAGTAAAAACGATTTATGCCGGAGGATCGTTTGGACGTCGGAATTCACCCGCGGTTAAAGATCTCTACCAAGCAGAGGCAGCAATAGCATTTGCATTGTTAGGCAAGAAGACCCCAGTCAAGTTGGTCTGGGACCGAGAGGATGATATAAGGGGTGGTTACTATCGTCCAATGGCATTTCATAAAACGAAAATTGGACTTGATGCCAAGGGGAAGATTCTTCGATGGGACCATCGTATTGCTACCAAATCGATTTCAAAAGGAACCGATTTCGAAAAATTCCTTGTGCATAATGGGGTCGACCATTTTTCAGTGGAGGGTTGTGTCGACACCCTTTATCAACTTCCAAACATGTCGGTTGGCTTAAGTGATTTCAAATCGTCCATTCCAGTCCTTTGGTGGAGAGGGGTAGGACACACTCACACCGCCTATGCGATGGAAAGTCTTTTGGATATGGTTGCTCAGAGGACAGGAAAGGATCCAATTGAATTACGATTGGATTTGCTTAATTCTAACGATTTGAAACAACAAAGAATGGCTCATGTGCTGAAGATTTCGCGTCGCCGTTCTGGTTGGAAAAAAGGAAACAAACGTGGATTTGCCGCGCACTATTCTTATAAAACCTTTGTTGCCGTTGTTGCCGATGTCAGCGCCACCGGTAAGCAGGTCCATATAGACAAGCTGCATATTACGGTTGACTGTGGAGTCCCTGTTAATCCGGATGTGATCCGGGCTCAAATGGAAGGTGGTGCTGGTTATGGATTAGGAGCTCTGCTTAGAAACGAAATTACGTTTGCAAAAGGTCAGGTTGAACAATCCAATTTTGACACCTACCTTCCGCTGCGAATCTCAGATATGCCAGAAATTGATGTCGAAATTGTTATGTCTAATGAAACTCCAAGTGGAGTTGGTGAACCCTCCGTTCCTCCCACTGGACCTGCCGTGGCCAATGCGATTTTTGCTGTCACAGGAAAACGTATTTTGGAACTTCCGATGACACAATCGGGATTCCAATTTGTTTAACCCTTGTCTTCATCAAAACTTCTACTTTTTAGATCTATTAAGTAGAAGTTTTGTGTATTCGCAAATATTTTAAGATGAATGAAGTATTTTACGAACAGTTGAAATGAAAAATATTACTGGAGAAGGAATGAAATTGAATCTAACCAAAACCATTCAAATTCCTGTAGTTGGTTTTGGAACCTATCTCATCAATGCTGACGAAGCAAAGAACTTTGTTTTCAATGCCCTTCAATGCGGATATCGTCATGTCGATACTGCCGAGGGATATGGAAATGAAACAGGAGTTGGTTATGCTATCAAGAAAGCTCAAAATGAACTAAGTCTTAAACGTGGAGAGCTATTTGTAACATCAAAGGTCTGGCCTGGAAATGAAGCATGGGGCCAGACACTGAAAACTCATGATTTAATCATACAATCTTTAGATTCTAGCTTAAAAAATCTGGATCTTGACTACTTAGATTTGTATTTGATACATGCTCCATTTGCTAAATCCAAGAGGCTCGAACAATGGAATGCCCTCGTTGAACTTCAAAAGCAGGGTAAGGTAAAATCCATTGGAGTCAGCAACTACAACAAAACTCATATAGAAGAGATCATATCTGCAGGGTTGCCAACTCCAGATGTGAATCAGATTGAGCTCCATCCTTGGACTCAGAAATCGGAACTGATCTCATACCTCAATGATAACGGAATCATTCCTATTGCTTACAGTAGCCTGGCACCTCTGGCTGAATGGCGTTCTAAAGAAGGTCAGGAAAGCGCAAAAACAGATGAGATGATTTCCAAGGGTGCTGATACAAATTCTCCGTTTAAGTCCTTGGCAAAAAAATACAATGTTACAGAAGCTCAAATACTCCTTCGATGGGGAGTTCAAAAGGGTTATCCGGTATTACCCAAAAGTACTAATCAAGAAAGGATCAGGCTGAACATGGATCTGTTTTCTTT